>JACLAC010005594.1_pt1 | contig 21642 bp, 20 predicted proteins | sample 8027881 | NCBI WGS metagenome assembly JACLAC01 (sample SAMN15725517, study PRJNA655200) | protist metagenome | isolation source: fluorescence activated cell sorting (FACS) single amplified genomes of... | place: Spain: Blaines Bay Microbial Observatory, Mediterranean Sea | collected 2016-01-19 | reverse complement strand
TTGGTTGCACTAGCAACACAAATGGCTGCAACAGATACAGAATTCCTTTTCCAACGCAAGTTGATGGATGGTGGTATTTGTGAAGCTACAGTACTAACCCAAGCAGGGTATCGTACCGGAGCGCTAGCACTCTCCCTAAAAAACTATCATAATAACGGCACCAGCGGTTTGCGCGCTGAAGCTATCCACCTAGAGGATGCAGAAGGCTTGATTAAACTGCTGGTACGCACCGCAGAAATATCTGGAAAAATTGATTTATCCTTTAATCAAGCCAAGACCGCCTTGGATCAACGCTTAACTGAACGCTACAACGCCAGCATCCAGCGCTTACAGCATACAGCCCCACAGGCTTAGCCCCTTAAGCCTCTTAGGGCTTTAACCATTTCCTCTTAGGAAAGAAATGGAGAGACCCATTATGCTTGACACAGTAGATCTCGGTTTAACCGGCTTGAGCGTATCCCGCCTATGTTTTGGCACAGGCACCAATGGTTGGCAACACCGTTCCAATCAAAGTGAGTTAGGGATTGATCGTTTAGCCGATTTATTACATTTCGGTTATGATCAAGGGATTACTTTTTGGGATACGGCGGATCAGTACGGCACCCACCCCCACGTTGCCAAAGCCCATCAGACCATACGAAAATATAACCATTACCACCAAAACGACCTCCCGTACCGCCTCTCAAGTTAAAGACGATATAGAACGTTTCCGTCAAGAATTAGCAACGGACTATCTAGATATTGTGTTATTGCACTGCTTAACAGATCCCGCCTGGCCCGATCTGATGCAAGGTCCCATGGATGTGTTAAGTCAGTATAAAGAACAAGGTATTATCCGTGCAGTAGGTGTTTCCTGCCATGATTTTGGCGCCTTACAAACCACTGTAGATACAGATTGGGTTGATGTTGTCCTAGTTCGTTTCAATTATGCGGGAGATGCCATGGATGCTGGTCCCGAACAAGTTTTCCCTCTTATCCAAGCAATGCACGAACGCGGCAAAGGCCTCTATGGCATGAAAGTAGTGGGTGGTGGTTCCACCCTAACCCAGAATCCAGCTAAAGCTGTACGCTATGTACTGGATCATGAATGCGTACATGCGATGGTTATGGGGATGATGAACGAAGCCGAAATTATGGAGAATACCGGCCTTGTATCACAAGCGCTTGCTGTTTAACTAAAAACCTCCTATTTGATTTTAAATAGGAGGTTAGGTACATTTTAGACTTTATAATACGGCCAAACCGCGTAATTGATGGCACTTAAACCATAGTCCAACCTCCATCAACTATCAGTGTATGACCAGTAATCATACTAGCCGCCTCCGAAGCTAAAAAGATCACCGGTGCAGAGATTTCCTCCGGTTCGGCCAGATCACCCCGCAACAGATTCTTGGTCTTTACCGCATCAGCAAAAGCTTGACTATCCTGCATAGCCTGCTCAGCCATAGGTGAGCGGGTAACCGTGGGAGCAACAGCATTTACACGGATTTTATGTTCCGCCCACTCAGCAGCCATAGTTCGGGTCAGATTATTCACCCCTCCTTTAGCCCCACTATACGGTCCTCGCTCCGGCGCCCCGATAACCCCTGCTTGAGACGAAATATTGATAATGCAGCCCCCAGTACCTTGTTGGATCATCTGACGAGCCGCAAATTGGCTACAGAAAAAAACATTTTTTAAATTTGCATCGACAATCTTATCATATAGAGCTTCATCATAATCTAGGATTTTTCCTAATTTATTATAACCAGCATTATTAACCAGAATATCAATCCGCCCGTAATGAGCAATCACAGCCTCTATAAAAGTGCGCATCGACTCGACATTGGTCACATCCAGGACATGGTAAAAACACTCTCCACCAGACGCCTCAACTTCTTGAGCTAAACTTTCTAGTTCCGTAGTTGTCCGGCTTCCCACTGCAATCTTAGCTCCTGATTGCACGGCGTCCTTAGCAATTACACGTCCAATACCCCGCCCAGCCCCAGTAATAATAACAATCTTATCATTTAATTGAAAAGAAGGTAAACTACCCATACTGAAAATCTCCTAAATTTATTATCCAGATTAATTAGCGGCCTTTTGTATAGCCCCTGCCGGAAATATAGCGGCATGGGTTCCAGGCCCATGATGTTTTTCTAATTCAAGCAATACTTCAGGCCAGGTCTTACAAAAGATTACATCCTCACCGAACAAACTCAAACTATCCCACTTATTAACCCCTGGCGAAAAAAGGATCGTTCGATGCGACCGCTTTCCCGGTTCTCCTCGCAATGCAGTACCTGGTCCCAAAACAGAATGCCACCCCAAACCTTCGGGACTAGCCGAACACATAACAATTGTCGAGGATTCTTTCAATGGACTTTGCCTTACGCCCGACAGCGGCACCATAGATAATGCCGCCTGGCATAACTCCGTATCCTTGGGAAAAGCATTAAATACACCGACATCAAAGGATGCAGGAATAGATGTAGCATATATCTTTTCACCCAATGTACACCCTTCCTCAAAGGCCGCATCCGTATCACCAGCTACCAAACCAACAATCTCTAATTTTTCATTGAGCACAGGATTCACGATATATCCAACACCAGCCATCTTAGCTACTTCGGATAAATGTTCACGAAAATCCTCATGCACATGACGGTGATTAAGCATTATTGTTTGCTGTCCACAAGCCCCTGGGATAAGTAGCTTGGCCCCACCACCAAACATCCCACCACGTGGCGTTATCATACCTAAAGCAATCCGAACTTGGCAGCCCATCAAATCCCGATTGATAAAAATAGGTACCCCTCTGCTAGAATAGCCTAAAAACTCCAGATTTTCATAGGCATTATGATTTAGTACCTGCATATTTTCGACAACGTCCAATCCCACTTTTTTTATCAAGTCATCACGTGTCATCGGACGATGTGCCGCTAGTGCACAGATAATTTTCACCTGGTCAGCCCCAATGCCAGCCGCTGCTAGCTCTTCCAACACATAGGGAATCAACCGAAATGCTGGAGTGGGACGCGATAAATCATCTACTAATATCGCCGCGGAAGTTTTACCCTTGGCATACTCTTGTAATCTAGGGGCTCCAATTGCATTAGTTATCGCTTGGCGAATCCCGGCATCGCCGATATCACGACCTCCAGCCATTCGGCACGTTTCCACATTCCAACTAGTAGGAAAGTCTAGTGTTATCGGTTCTTTATGGTACCAAGCTCCCCAAGGCATCTGCACCTGCGCCATGAGAATCCCCTTTCTTTAGCGATTAATGCAATCCCATTGACCGCAGATTTATTAAACTAATACCTAAACTTTCAAAAGGATCACGTTGACAAACATCCTGTTCAACAATGTACCATTTAATACCTGTTGCCCGGCACGCACTAAGAATAGCGTCCCATTCTAGATTGCCTTCACCCACTTCAGCAAATAACTGTTTAGGACCATCCATTGCCATATCTTTGAGATGAACAACATGCATCCGCCCATTTAGTTTTTCCAACCAAGATGCCGGATTAGCACCACCATGCTGAATCCAATATGTATCCACCTCAAAGCTAAAGGCTGCGGGGCTGCTCTCCTCCATTAAAATATCTAATCCAGTCTTATTACCAAAGCGTTCCAGTTCAAAACTGTGATTGTGATAACTAAAAGTCAAACCGGCATCAATCAAGGGTTTGACCGCTTCTGATGCTTCCCTAGCAAAACGCCTAAAGCCTGCAGCATTACGATATTCACCGGGCAATCCACCAATAGCTACATTAGGACATTCCCACAGTAGATGTTCATCAATTACCGCTTGTACATCATTGCAAATGCGATCATAGCCTGTATGGGTAGCTACAACCTTCAGCCCTTCACCATCAACAATATCTTTTAATGCTTGTGGGGCAATAGGCCCCAATGCCGAAAGTTGTACCGCCTCATACCCCAATTGACGGACTTTTTTCATCGTAGCACAGATATCATCAGGAGTTTTGGTAAAATCTCTCAAGGTATAAAGCTGTGCAGCAATTACTGATTCTCCCACTTCGGTATCAGCACAACACATAGTCATCTCTTTTCATTTTTTATAAGCAGATCTTTTTATCAGCACGAAAATATATAAAGAAAGCGCCTCATAGTATAGCTTCGGCTATAATGAACGTCAAACACCTTAACAAAGTCTAATCAGCCGCTTCATTTAGCAGAACGCACAAAACCTCTTAAGAGGAATATTACCGCTAACGTAGCAAGACCACCCCAAGCAGCCATAGCCCCTATTGCTAATGCTACTCCGCCCCACTCAGCCATAGCTCCACTTTGTAAACGCCCAAACGGCCCAGTGCCAATGCCTAGTACAACAGTTCCCATAGCACGCGAACGCATAGCATCATCACTTTCGGTTAAAATAATGCCACTTTGCATAATACTAAATCCGGCCTGTCCCATACCTGCAATTACTAAAAAAAACAGCGCTAAACCATAGCCATTTACACTAGCAAAGCAGACTAGGCCAATGCAGGCCAATAAGGACCCACAGCTAAAAATAAGCTCGTTAGACCAGTATTTTCGAGCCAAATTTACTACTACCAACCCCAGACAGGCCCCAATTCCATTGGCCGCACCTAAATTTCCTAATCCAACCGGTCCCAACGCCAATACGTCGCGAGCAAATACCGGCAACATGTTTAAAAAAGGAAAGGCCCACACATTCATAATTATAGTAATTAGTATCACCCCTAAAATACGCTTCTGGCCCCGCACATAATTGATCCCATCCAATACCTCTGAACCAATAGTAATTAGACCTTGAGAGTTTTGCGGGGCTTGTGTCTGGCTCTTTATGCCAAATAAAATCAATAAAGCTACAGCACTCATCCCTCCCAAAACATTCAGTGCCCCACCAATGCCAATCGTCGCCAGAAATGCTCCCGCTCCCAAAGGCCCACTTATACGGGTAAGACTTGACACAACATTCTCTAGTAACATGGCATCCACCACCCGTTGCTTGCCAACCAAATCAGGCAATATCGCTCGTCGTGTTGGCCAATCTAAGGCCCAACTGACTCCATTAACCAAAGACACGCCGGCAAGATGCCAGAACTCCAATTTTTCCAATTCAAACAGTACCGCAACCAACACCAAACAAACCGTATTTACCAACTGAAATACAACGATTAAATTACGTCTTTTAAAACGGTCTGTAATAAGTGAAGTAAATAAGCCAATAAATAATAAGGGAATGGAACGATAAAATCCTAATAACGCCACTAGCCATGGCGAATTGGTCATCTCTAGCGTCAACCATCCTAAAACAATTTGTTCCATCCACATAGCTTGCCACCATAAACCGGAAGCAAACCAGAGCCGCACAAAGTCAGCATTGCCAAGCGGTAGCAAAATAGGCCAGCGCTCTAAAAGAAGCCTTTTTCCAACTTGCAAGAGTCTTTTAATTTCCTTATATCTGAGCTACTATTACATGGATTAAAATTATAGCAAAGACTATAGATTAAGGTTTAAGCAAAGAAGCGCCAAACCTTAATCTCCTATAATAAGCCTTGATACCAATCCCAAGCCCATTGAATAATACACCTTTAGTATCTTTACTGTTTGGAGACATCTGATGACTGCTGCTAATAACCTCAAAGAATTGGATCTCGTTCTCCCCTCTCCCCCTCAACCTGCCGGTGCCTATACCCGAGCCGTCCGTCTTGATCCTGGCAACCTTATTTATGTTTCAGGCCAATTACCCTTAGCAGCAGGGCAGCTTAAATATGCAGGTAAACTTGGGGATAGTCTTACAACTGAGGTCGGCTATGAGGCGGCAAAGCTCTGTGCCCTCAACGCTTTGAGTGTACTACAAGCCGAACTTGACACGCTTGATGCCATTAGCCGTATTGTCCGTTTAGGAGGCTTTGTAGCTAGCACTCCTGATTTTATCGCTCACGCTCAGGTAATTAACGGAGCATCTGATTTAATGGCTAAGGTTTTCGGTGAAGCAGGTATTCATGCTCGATACGCAGTGGGCGTAACAGCGCTACCATTGGATGCGGCAGTAGAATTGGAAGTCATTGCACAGATAAAAGCGACGCCTTAAAAACGCCATATTAGCTTTACTTTAAAGCGAGCGATGAAGCTCTTTTTTTATCCACTTTCGGTATCACTGGAATCAGTGGATGGATCAGGCGGAGGAGTGCCATTGTGCTCACCTCCATTTTGTCCATCGTTGTTTTCTTGAGGCATTTCTTCTGTAGGCGAATCAAGTGCTGGTCCCGAAGTGAAAGCGGCTATCATCTCACGCAGCTCATCGCCGTCTATGGTTTCCTTTTCAAGCAGAACATTTACCAGTTGATCCATAAGTTCGCGATGGTCCAGCAGCAGTTTTTCAGCCCGCAGATAACCATCATTTATCAGTGCTCGTATTTCTTCGTCAATAACTTGCGCCGTCTTCTCACCATATTCCCGTACTTGCCCTCCCATGCCCAAAAACTCTTGTCGCCGTTCTTCAGCGTGTGCCACCAGACCAACTTTATCACTCATGCCTAATTCCTTAACCATACTTTCGGCAATCCGTGTAGCTTGTTGTAAATCGCTATAGACTCCATTCCACGCTTCATTAAAAACGATTATTTCTGCAGCCCGTCCTGCCAAAGCCGAACACAATGAATCCTTAAATTCATTTCGACTAGAAATATAACGGTCTTCAATGGGTAAGCTGGAGACAAACCCCAAAGCCATACCCCGAGGTACAATGGTAATTTTCTGTACTGGATCCGCATGCTCTAGCAATTCACCAACAAGCGCATGACCGGCTTCGTGATAGGCAATTACCTTGCGTTCTTTATCACTAATCACTCGACTTTTACGAGCCAGGCCCATAACCGTCCGTTCCACAGCCTCATCCAATTCACTCATAGTAATTGACTTTTTATCTCGACGCGCAGCTAATAATGCGGCCTCGTTGATAACATTAGCCAAATCCGCTCCAGCAAAACCCGGTGTCCGTACAGCTAAGCGGTGTAAATCTACTTCTTCTGCTAATTTAGCTTCCCGGGCATGAATCTTTAAGATTGCTTCGCGGCCTCTTACATCAGGCCGATCAACCATGACAGTACGATCAAAACGCCCAGGACGTAATAGTGCACGATCCAAAATCTCTGGACGATTAGTTGCCGCCATAAGAATAATGCCATTGTTGGAATCAAAACCATCTAACTCCGTCAATAGCTGATTCAGCGTCTGTTCTCGTTCATCATGCCCACCAAAAGATCCTGCTCCTCGCGCTTTTCCCAAAGCATCTAGTTCATCAATAAATACTATTGTCGGAGCATGTTTTTTAGCCTGTTCAAATAAATCTCGTACCCGTGCAGCCCCCACTCCAACAAACATTTCAACAAAATCTGATCCACTAATTGAGAAAAAAGGAACTTCAGCTTCTCCCGCTACGGCCTTTGCTAACAAAGTCTTACCCGTCCCTGGTGGTCCCACTAGCAGCACCCCACGTGGAATTTTCCCACCTAAGGCCTGAAAACGTCCAGGGGTTTTAAGAAATTCAACAATCTCTTGCAACTCTTCTTTTGGTTCATCTATTCCCGCAACATCCTCAAAGGTTATCCCTGTACCTTTTTCCATATATACTTTGGCTTTGCTCTTGCCAATAGACATCAACCCTCCCGAACCACCCCCTAAACGACGCGCCATAAACATCCATATCCCAACAAAAACAACGGCCGGAAGAACCAATTGCAATAAATAGTGGAGCAGAGAGTTTTCTTCAGCCCCATCATAATCAATATTTGGATGTTGACTAAGTAGGTCAATTAAGCCAGGGTCTTCAATTTTAGCTGTGGAAAACTTCTTTTCTATTCCTTGAGAGCGGTACTGCCCACGAATTTCTTCTGCTCCTATAGTTAGATAAGTCACCTCATCTTCAATAACAAGTTGCCTAAAGGCGCTATAGGAAATTCTTTCAGCGCCAGTTTTAATATAACTTTGCATTACTACTAAAATTGCTATAGCCAAAAAGATATAAATAATCGTTAGCTGTGTTTTTTTATCGAATTTCATCTACCTATACCATCGCCACATATATGCAGCATTGCCAAGTATAAAAAATATTTCCCAGTGTACTTCGGCTGAGATCGAAAGGAATTTCTAAAAAATCATGTTACTAACGTAACATACTCTGCATGGCCTTTAAAATCAAGCACTACTCAAGAGGCTTTTTCATCGCCACGTAAAAACGTTCCCTATCTTCAAAATGTCCCCCAATGCCCCACTCCCTTCCCGCCTCTAGGCGTAAACGGGAATTAAAGTATTTCAACTCAAAGCCAACTCGTTTAACTAATCTTATCCAAAAAAAGGGTGGTAATATCTGCAAGTATTTGGCTTCTTCCCATTCGTCATCAATAAACCGTTCCCCTAATTCTTGCTCACGCACAGGCAACCCCAATAATTGTCCAAAGCAAAATTTGACAAACGTCTTTAGGCGAGCTGGAGCCAACCCATTCAAGGCAAAAATTGAATGAGTTGAGAAGATAAAAACACCACCCGGCTTAAGAACACGCCAAATTTCCTGTACTGCTCGTTCTTTGCCAGCTTTTCCCGGTAGTAGCTCAATACCATTATAAGAATAAAACGCTACGTCAAATACATCGGCAGGGAATTCCATATGCATCACATCCATTACCTGAAATTCACCATCAACCTCGGCCCAGCTAGCTTGCTGTCGTGCTAGGGTGACCATGGCATTACTTATATCAATACCATAAACATCAAGTCCTAATTCAGCCAAGGCAATCGCCGTCCGCCCACCACCACAACCGATATCCAAAACTTTAGCATCATCTGGCATATGCTCCAGCACGAGAATTTCTTCGGCACCCCATAACCCAAGATCCGTATAGCGTGAAACAATCCGCGGATCCTCATAGGCACGCCGAGTTAATTCACTTATTGCCGCCGTTCTATCCTCAGCCACCACCAGAATCCTGCCATCTACCCCAATAAACCTGGGGTTTCAAGAATTTGTTTTAAACGTTGGAGAAACCGTGCTGCTACCGCTCCGTCAATGGCCCGATGATCAGCAGCCAGATTTAATGTCAACATCGGCCGCACTGCCATAGCTTCATTTTCCAATGCAACTACCCTTTTTTCTACACCCCCTACAGCCAAAATTGCAACTTGAGGCGGATTAATAATTGCCGTAAATTGCCGTACTCCAAACATCCCCAAATTAGAAATAGTAAAGGTGCCTCCCATTAAGTCGTCGGGAGCAAGACGCCCCTGCCGTGCACGATCAACTAACCCCGCAGTTTCAGTAGCAATATCCACTACTTCCTTATTGTCTGCTTGACTTAATACCGGTACTAATAGGCCTTGTGGCGTATCAACGGCAATACCAATATTAACCTCGCTTAAGAGACGTAAACCCTGCCCTTCAAGCATACTATTGAGGCGTGGATGTTCACGCAGCGCTTTAGCCGTGGCTTTTACGATAAGATCATTATAGGAAACCTTATGACCTTCCAATTTATAGCCCTGGCGAAACTGATCCAACCAGACAGCAGATACATCCATTGACAAATGAATATGAGGCCGCTGCTGATAACTCTCAGTTAACCTCTCAGCGGTAATTTGCTGTGGTCGGGTCAAGGCTAATAAACCTTCATTAGACGACGCACTAGGTTGACTCTCAGTTCCAACAACCGGTGCGGGTGAACTTTGTTGACTTTTAGATGGCAAGTCAGCACTAAGGATTCGTCCCCCGGGCCCCGTGCCTTTGACCGTTTGCAAATCTATTCCACGCTCAGTTGCTATTTTACGTGCCTTGGGCGACGCCCGATGTGGTTTTCTTCCATTTGATTGTGCTGGTTGCTCCGAAGGTTGCTCCGAAGGTTCAACGGCAATAGCCGTCTCGACTTGCGTGATCTCTGTTGGAGCATCAACGACTGCTGGATTGGCAACGAGAGCATCACCAATCAATCCATCAATATCCTCATGAGCATCTGCGATAATGCCAATTGGAGTGGACACATCGACTTCAAGCCCTTCAGCAACTATTATTTTCTTTAAAACTCCATCGGCCTGAGCTTCAACTTCCATGGTTACTTTGTCAGTAATCACTTCAAGCAAAGCTTGGCCCTTCTGAACGGACTCACCTTCTTTTACTAACCAGGCACCAATTGTGCCTTTCTCCATTGTCAAACCCAATTTTGGCATAATCACTTCAGTTGCCATTTTTTCGACCTGTTTCCCTTAAAATGTTTAGGTTTTTCTTTTATTTTTCTTCTTATTCTTTAGCCTCGATTTAGCACCTTCTTGTGTATCCGATATTTCTCCCTGCTCAGCGTTAACAAGCTCCGCATCTTCTTCCCGGTCTTGCTCTTTAGCTGCTTTCCTACCATCTTGAACAAATTTATGGTACAACACACTCCCCCAAATAATCACTAAACCGATTATTGAGACGATAAAAATGGTTAGATCAGGTTCGACCATTTCGTCCATTCTACCACCTTTATAGGATTAAACAAGATACGCCCTAAGCATTTTAGCCGTTGCCTTACACCATCTAAAACGCTAAACGAGCAGCGCCGTCAAGCAGAGTTTTTATACAAATCATTGAATACCAACATTATTAGCCTATTAAATCTAAACCATGAATTTAGATTCTTCAAACCCATACACAATTAATTTACTTGTTAAGTAGGGTGGATGTCTATCTTTCCGAGTGCTTCAACACCTGCTATAATCTGATTTACTGTAATCCTGCTTATAGTAGAAGCAGCTACGATTTTAATATGCGCAGACTTCAAATCAATCCATCGCGCCAGCTCTTCATCGCTTAAGATCAGACAAGTCCCACCTAAAGCAATAGCCAAATGTAAGATATCGGTATGACAAGAAATCAATAAGCGGCTAGCGCCAAGTATGGGAGCAATTTCCGCTAGATTGGCACTACTATAAAAATGAATCTTAGCACCATAAATTTTCAACAAATTCAGATACGTTTTATTCGTATCATCTTGATAAAAAACAACTAACCGTATTCCTAAGTTAATAAGTCGTCCTACTAATTCCACTAACTGGGCTTTAGCTAGTCCTTTTTTATTGGGGTTAGCAATATCAAGAGCAATATCATAAGAATTTTCGTTCACCTCATTAAAAAACCGGCAAAAACCATCATCATAAATTTTTTGGCTCTCTGTCGAGGGAGCAGAGCTACCTAAACCGAGCATCTTCACCAAGTGAAGATATCGACCGGCTTCCTTGGTAATTGTCGTACTAGCAATAATTTCAATATTAAATGCACCGACTTCACGCTGGTAACCAACGCGAAAATCAGCTCCACTTTGCCAACATAACCTGGCGAGACGAAACGAACAATCCTGTCCCATACAAAAAACCAAGTCAAATTGATGCTGGCAAAGTTCAGCCGCAAGTTTTTTAACTGACTTCTTCCAGATGGGCAGATGCCAGTTGCCGACGATAACTTTGTCTATAGCCGATATATTTTGAGCCAAAACGGCCAAACGGGAAGTTGCCAGCATATATATATCGGCGTCAGGATAATTGCACCGAATCAGATTGTAGGCTGGCAATCCGACAAATACCCCCCCAATATGATCGTTTGGAAAAATCAGTATTTTGCGGACGCCTTTTAGGGCAACCAGTATGTTTCGGCTAATGGGAGACGTATTTTTTTCCGGAGAGAAGAGTTGGTACAAACGCTCTAATCTGGATCCATTCAACCAGATATTATCCCCATTGGTACTTTTAGTTAAGGCAGGCAGTAAAAATTTATCCCCACAAAAGTATTACCACAATTTAGCTTCGACTTTGGCAATTTGTGACAATTTCCGGCTTTGTTCTGCAGCAAATCTTTGGAGTTTATCAGGCACTGCTAAGCCACCCATCAATATTTTGTACAAATCGTTGGATGCATTGGCTTTAGGAGAATGCAGTACGATAGGTCGGCGGCGTTCGCAAGCATCAAGAATTTTATCGTCACTGCGTATATATCCAACGTATGTAATTTCTATATTCAAATACTCTCTAACCAAGCCGGCAAAACGTTTTACATCCTCTATATGGCGTTTATTACGGACCTTATTAAGTATAAGCTTAGGTTTAAATTGACCAAATTCCGCTACTACCTCATCGTGAGCTTGGCGGTCCACTTGACCAATTAACTCCAACAAATCTTTGATCCGACCGTTTTTTGCCCCTGATTTTAAGGCAAATTGGTTTATCACTTGTTTTATTTGTAAATTCCGGGCAAACAGCCTCCGTAATTTTCGATAGAGTGTATTCTTAATAAAACCATAGGCATCAACCCGCGCCTGAGGCTCAGGCGTACATATAAGAATTCCCACATCCGACAAGGAAAAAAAATCTAGTGTATTAAAAGCTGATCCAGCCCCCAAATCAATTAAGATATAGTCGGCTTCCAACCTATTAATGTGACGAATCAATTTTTGTTTAGTACGAAATGGCAGATTAGCCGTGCTAACTAATTCATTCCCCCCGCAGATTAACCTGAGGTTTTGATTTGGTGTTTCTAGTAAGATATCTTTGAGTGAATTCACTTCTTTAGTTAGAAACATACTTAACGAACGCCGTGGATTAATTTCATCAAAAAACAAGTGCAGGTCAGCAGCCCCTAAATCACCATCAACTAAAATAACTTTATACCCTAAAAGAGCGAGACTAATCCCAATATTAGCCGTAATTGTTGATTTACCAGTACCGCCCTTGCCCCCCGCAATAGGCCAAATAATAGGCGCATTAATTGGCTTTTTCAGGTGAATCTCATTATTATGTCTAACATTGTCCTCTATATATAACGGTGCACTCATGCGCCCCTCGTCGTTTAACCTCCAATACAACCTGTCACCGCCCGGCCAATTATACCAATATGCCATATATGCGGTCTAATATCCAAAAATAACACTAGCTAGCTCCTTGGTATTAGAAATTTATAATAGCCCTCCAACTACTAGCCTGTCAAGGACTTTTGTCTATAAAAGACCTGAAAAACAGAGCTCATAATGCTGATCCTAAATTGCTATATACGCTCGTAGACTGAATAAACTCAAAACCCCATCTGCCTCTATTGATAAGCTTAATTAGTTTTATTATATAAGGTCTATTCTGACCATTCTATTGCCCCTTAGATAAATCAAGTTTATTTTTCCTATTTTTCTTTATTAATTGTTGGAATATCTTCCTATGTCTATACCAACACGTGATTTCACTGCAACTACTTTTATTGTCCAGCAGCATCAAACGCTGCTTTTATGGCACCGCAAATTGCAGGCATGGTTACCGCCGGGTGGCCATATACACGTTAACGAGTTACCGGAAACAGCCGCTAAGCGTGAAGTGTTAGAAGAAACCGGATATGAAGTTGAGCTTTTAGGTATGCAAGAACAATGGGGTAAAGTTCAGGTACTACGTTCCCCTGCTTGTATTTTACTAGAGGATATTGAACCAGGACACCAACATATCGATATAGTATACTTTGCTCGGATAACTGGCGGCCAACTCCACTTGAATCAACAAGAAGCCGAAACTTGTGCTTGGTACGATGCCCCGCTTCTGAAAAATGAAAATATAGCTAGTGATATTCGTATTCTGGGACTACAAGCCATTAATGAAGTTATGACAGCCTACCCTAAAGGGTGATATACTATGGCCGCTACAGCATTTTTTTATCATCCCGATTTCCTAAAACATGAACACGGTCCAGGACACCCAGAATGCCCAGGCCGACTTGAAAGTATATTAGCTTATCTAGAGCGACTAGGCTTACTCAAACGTACCCTCCAACGATGCCCTCAAGTAGCACCACGAAAAATCCTTCTCAATACACATACTGCTAAATATATAGACCAGATTGAACAACTCTCCAGACAAGGCCATAGCGTCGCGCTAAATCCTGATACAGCAGTTTCTCCAGATACATTTAATGCCGCTTGCCTGGCCGTTGGCAGCGTCATACAAGCAGTCGAGATGGTGATCAATGGCCAAGTCGATAATGCCTTCTGTGCCGTACGTCCCCCAGGGCACCATGCAGAATCTGATCAAGCATTAGGATTTTGCTATTTTAACAGTATTGCCATTGCCGCTCGACATTTACAATCCTCTTACAATATCAAGCGTATTGCCATCATTGATTGGGATGTCCACCATGGCAATGGGACACAGCATACCTTTGAATCAGATCCTTCGATTTTATTTTGTAGTGTGCATCAGTTTGGTTCAGGGTTCTATCCTGGCACAGGTGCTGCAGCTGAACAAGGTTTTGGTGCGGGAGCAGGTTTTACCTTAAATGTTCCGGTTCTAGCAGGCACAACAGAGAGTACATATTGCACTATTTTCCTTGAAAAATTCAAACCTGCATTGGATCGGTTTCAACCTGAATTCATATTGCTTTCAGCAGGCTTTGATGCCCATAGCGATGACCCTTTAGGCGGAGTTAAGTTAACAGAGAATAGTTATGGATTACTAAGCAAGATAGTCCTGGATATAGCCAACGAACATTGTCAAGGACGCCTAGTTTCCATCTTAGAAGGAGGCTACAATTTCAATGCAACAGCGCGCTCCACTAGCACCCACATCCAAACCCTACTAGAAGCAAGTTAACGGATAAATTCATAGATATCCACACTATGCTCGAGCTCTTTCCATTGTACTTTTTGGGTTTGTACATTCCGGTGAAATCCCAAACTTTCCATTTGTTTACTAAAAAAAATAGCCGTTGAACGCTGCGGATCACTTAAATAAAAATGCCCCTTGGGCCCCAGTCGCTTATCTATTAAACGCGCCAATAGCTTATGATCTTTTTTTTCGTAAACCACGTCCGAAGCCACAATACATTCTTCTTTTCCTCCCACGGGATGCCGCCAGTCTAGATAACAAACTCTATGTCTGCCCCCCAAATAATTATGCCGTGCATTATGCTGCGCAAAAACTAATGCATCCTCTACATAATCACTAGCCTCTATACACCATCCCGCCCTAGCTAATGCAATCCCTACCACCCCTAAACCACAACCCAATTCAAGCGTCCAGCCTGCCGGCGGCTCTCTATTATTGATTAACCAGATAGCTAAGCCCAGCGAAGCTGGCCAAATTTCTGCCCAATAAGGAAAACGTTCAGCCTGCTGGCCAGCAGCTTCTTGATCAACTAAACGCTCAAGTAATCCATAAGGGTCCTTTAATTGGACTATCGAAAGACTATGCTTAGCTGTAATCTCAAGAACTTCAATAACTGTATCATATTTATTCAACGTGCGTTGAACTTGTTTTCCAGAGAAAGTTCTCACAAGATCCCACTAACATTCGAGTGCGGAAATGATCTATCTTACTTTTTATCCTGCATCCTTATCATGTTTCAATTGAAAGATAGCCCTTCGGCTAACTAGCTAGCGCTTGGGTAAACCCATTAATGATAGCTTTAAAGCTCTATTTTCTTTTTTGATTCTTCGATTAATTCGAGATTCATTTGCATTGTCTGATTTCTAGCTTCCCCGACACCCCCTTGTGGATAAATTGGCTGGCTGTATACAGGATACGCTTCAGTACGCAGATGGCTCAACAGATGGTGCCCCGTACGACGCTTTCTCTCATGTCGCAATGCACCAATATCAATAGGGGTTACGACGATCTTTTCGCCCGGTCCTGGATCTGCCTGAGCCAAGATACGACCATCGAAATCAATGACCATACTGCCACCTGGCCACGAAAAAGGTGGATATTGTTCTAAGGCTGCACCTTGATTAGCCGCAACAACATATGCCATATTCTCTAAGGCCCGACACCGATTGACGACAGTCCACCAATCCATTGGCGGTGTTGCCCCCCAGGGATCCATATATGCAGAAATACGCACCAAAATTTCTGCTCCATTGGCAGCTAATTGGCGTAATACTTCTGGAAAAAGCCAATCATAACACGTTGCTACACCAATGTTCCCGATCGGAGTTTGGGCCACCGGAAAGAGTTCATCTGTATACCCTTCAAGATCATGTGGACTAGCATGCACCTCAAAAGGTATCCAGGGATTAACTTTACGATATTTAAAAAGAATCCCCTCCGGTCCTACCAAACATGTAGTATTAAACACTTTTCCAGGCCACTGTGGATCTTCTTCCAAAAAACTTCCAGTTTGAATGTATACTCCTAATTCCTTAGCCTTAGCAATATACCGTTCGGTATGCTCATTGGGCACTGGCAAAGTAAGCTGAGCTAATAATCCCTGGGCCGTAGGGTAAATAGGAGCAGCATGACCAAATTCAGGAAAAACTAGGAATTTTATATCCATAAAAGGATTATATCCCTCAACGGCCATATCTATCATCGTTAACATACGATCAGTATTACGGCTTATCCCTTGACGATTTTCGGGATTAGCCTGAGCAACTTGACAAGCGGCAACACCGTATCTCATCTCAATCCTTTCAATGCATTACTGCAGCGGTTTTAGTTTTCCAAATTTTAGCTCGATTGCGACGCACTTTAATCAACTCAGCAACAACACTAACCGCAATCTCTTCTGGCGTATCAGCACCAATATTCAAACCAACCGGCGCATATACCTTTTGTAAGGCAATAGCATCACCGCCCCGTGCTTCAATACGCCGCCACAGCATGGCCTTCTTACGCTCGCTACCAAGCATGCCAATATAACGGGCAGGGGTCCGAATCGCCTGTTCTATTACCACCTCATCATATTGATGCCCTCTCGTTGCTGCAATAATATAGGAATAGCTATCAATTTTAAGCTCATCAAAAGCACTAGTCATTTCCGTTACCAAACATTTATTAGCATCAGGATGCCGTTCATCATTAGCAAAATAGGGCCGATCATCCACCACTATCACTTCAAAACCTACCTGTCGTGCCAAGCGACAAATCTGTCCACCAACATGCCCACCACCAAATATGTAAAGAGCCGTAGGTGGAGTAAAAGGCTCAAAAAACAACTCTACATCTTTCTCTTTTTTGTTAACGCCATTAGAAGATTTTATAATAATGGGCAATTCGATCAATTGAGCTTTATCAAGCACCTCGTTATTATGGATAAAGGCCAAAACATCTAGGTCTAATTGTTCATCTCCCAAGGTCCCTTTGGAGCTACCATCAGGAGTTAACAATAGTTTAAGTCCCAAATCGAGACGGGTAACGAGTACGCACCCCTGGCGTCCTTGCTGTAAACGACTAATCTCTTGGTAAATCTCTTCACCAGCATGCACCAACTCCGTATAAATCCTTACCGTACCACCACAATTCAAGCCACTTTCCCCGGCTTGCTTTTCTGTCATAGTATAACGTGTCAAATGCGGTTTACCATGATCCAGTACTGCACGAGCAGTAGTTAAGATTTCTGCTTCTAGGCAACCGCCACCAATAGTACCGATAATCTGATTATCTGGATAAATCAACATCTTAGCACGCTGGCTCATAGGTATTGACCCACGGTTCCATACTAAAGATGCCAAGGCAGCTCGCCCTTGATCTTGGTCTATTTGAGCTACAGCTGCAATTACATCATCCATGTATTTCTCTCCGTTTTGCCGCTTTAAAACGTGCAAGTAGACGGCGATAATCTGCCGGCGTATCCATATCCTCAATAATTTCGGGATCTTCAAATGGAATTTCCAACGTATCCGTCGGATGGCCACGGGTAATCGTATTTAAGCCCTGATCTAATGGCAAAGAGAGTATCTTCTGTTCATAACGATCTTTTATCAAAATAGGATGACCACGCTTTCCATCCCAGCAAGGGATTAATATGCCTTGAGACACTCTCCAAGCCTGACGCTGTAATTCTTCAATAACTCCTAGGCCGACACCGGGCTGATCTCCCAAGCCTAATACGTAGGCATCGGCTTGGGAGGCGGCACGAATACCACATTGAACAGAAGAAAGCATCCCCTGACGATACGCTGAATTTAGCTGAAATTGAATTGGAAAAGAGGCGAGTACTGCCTTAACTTCTGCAGCTCTATGTCCCAAAACTACAACTACATCATCCAAGCTTTGACAAAATATATCAACAATTCTTTCAATTGCAGGTTTACCATCAATAGGCAACAATTGTTTTAAGCTTCCCATCCGACTCGCTAGGCCTGCAGCCAGTACTATACCTACAACTCTCCTATCCATTTTTCCTAGATTTCCCCTCTTCTTTATCCTCTCTAGCAAAGACCTTCATTTTTTTCATAAAGTGCCTTATGCAGCCTTCCTAAACGAAGATATCTGGCAGACTCTATGCTGTCAATAAACCATTGCTTTGTTTGACACTTACGTGATAATTAACTATTTTCGATATTTCGCCTGATTTAACTATTATTTATCGTTTGTACGGACAGGCTATTCAGGAGTTTTGTTAGATTATGGACACAACATCAAATGCTGGCGATAGACAAGCCGGGAACCTTATTTCTTTTGATGGAATGCCTCAATGGGCACTAGAAGCAACCGGTGGCATAGAAAGTAATTTAGTTGAAGAAGACCACGAACCGGCAATACTTCATATGGAAATTTCAGGTCAGGGCCAACTCCTAATAAGCCCTCCAGAACCAATCGTGGTCGCCGATCATTTTGATGCAATTCAATTATGGATATACATCGATACACTCCCCTCTTCTACTGCAACATTGTCCTTGATTTTTGATAATGGAGAAGAATCCCACTTAGGACAGCTTGAAGTATCTAACTGGAACTACTTACATAAATGTATACACTTCCCTAAAGACCGCGTAATAAGCGCTATAGCTTTACGCGGTTCCTTTGCAGAAACGCCGCAAAAACTGCTACTTAAAGAATTAGGTTTTTTGACCGCTAGCCCCTTGGAAGCGCTTGCCTCTTCTGAGCCTTTAAGCGTCTTGGGCTCACGCTCCATGCTACCTAAATGCGATGAAGATACTGAGACCTTTATCATTAAAGAAGGTATTTCCTTTATTTTTGAATCCAGATCTTTGTCCACCGTCGTGCGTTTTGTATATACTCCAATAGAGGGCAACCTTTCAGATATTGAATTAGAAATTAATACAGGCGACGCCCTTAATCCAGCTTTAGAGGGTGGAATCTCTATTGAAATGGGAGGTAAAGAGTGGTCACCGGAGGATGAAAACATCGAGCGGCATTTCGTTTCCTGCGAACAGGTAAATGATTGCGTCGAAGCCCGTTGGCAATGGAAATTAGGCGATGAATTAGCCGATTTTTTATATCGTATCCGCCTGAAAAACAAATCACTGATTATTGAATTAGAAGGCGGCAATGGTAAAGCAACCGGTATTAACCTAGGCCAGGTAAGCGGTGCCCTACATCCGCACCTAATAGATGTACCCTATTTTTCATTGGGTGATACGCACCCCCGCATTTTGTGTACTGCAGGCGTTTTTTTATCTAGCTTTGTCGATGCCTATCGTTCGCAGGCATCCCACCTTAACGGACCACCCGATAACAGTAAAAATGAGGTCCGCCTTAATGGTGGCACAGCGTACAATACCAGTACACAAAATAAACGTAATGCCCTACAAGAGACTTTATATATAACGGTATCACGTGCCTTTGAAGAAACCCTGCCATCTATAGCTATCCCAGATCCCCCTCTACCACGACCTGAATTGCTCAAAAACCGGCTCGGGTTTTTATTTTCTGATTTAGCCGCTTCTGAAGAAACCTATGTTGAGTTATACGAACAATTATTAAGTTTCAAACAATGGGGTATCGATCAGCTAATTATTCATCATTCATCTGATACATGGCAAGATCCAAACAACACCTCAGGCTTTACTCATGCCGGATCAGTAGCTAAAGGTGGAGACGATGCTTTAAGCGAGTATTTAGAAGCTCTGGAAGATCTTGAATATCCCTATAGTCTCTCTTCCAACTATACTAGGATATCCCCCAACACTGATTTGTGGGATATTCGTCAGATCGCTCGTGATCAGAACAATGAATTAATCTCATCAGGCCCAGGACACTTCCGTATTAAAACTAGCTATGCCTTATCGGCAGGTCCTGCACACGCTCAAAAAACATCTGAAAAATACAGCAATCAAATCCAACGTATCGACGAACACGCTTCGACTGCCCCTTGGACTCGTCTTGATGCAGATCACACCTTACCGCTACCTGCCAGCTACCAAACAGTGCTAAATGATGATCAACAACTTCTTTGGCAACTAGCCCAACAACGTCCAACAGTACCTGAAGGTGGTTCACACTGGATGTTTACCGGTCTTGCTCACGGTTTTTTTGCCCGGCTTGCGGGTTCAGAGCCCATACGTATGCCCTGGTTAGTAGATTTTGATCTGCGCTACATGCATCCCCATCAAACAGACAGTGGTATGGGTACCATTGATCAATATGTGGGAAAAGAGATCTCTGAAGCGGAACGCCAATCAAGAAGTCCTCACATGGACCGTTACCTAGCGGCAACATTAGCGTTTGGCCATATTCCAATTTTACCTGATCCAACTCGCTGGGGCCTAGCATCAACGTTCAAAACCTATTATATGCTGTTGCCCCTACAAAACTATTATATTGGTGTGTCAGTCGATCGCATTCGCTATCATCACGAAGGCAACCTCTTGGAAACCAGTGAAGCACTCCTCTCTGGTGCCTACCTACATAGTCAAGTCGAGATCACCTACGCGAATGGATTTCAAGTTTTTGCCAACGGTTCCTGGGACCTTGATTGGGAACTTACCTTAGGTGAAAAAACCTATCGTATTCCACCAGCAGGGTTTATAGCTTATAGTTCAGATGGAGTTTTAGTCTATTCGGCAGATGATGGACAAGGTCGAATAGATTATGCACGTTGTCCTGATTACTTGTATTTTGATACCCATGGCACAACGCGTGATATGGGAGCTCTAACGACATCTGGCACCGCACTTATCACAAATAAAAACTGGGAAATAGATATTTACCCCGTTGACATAGATGGTCCACTTGAAATCTTGCCCTCTTTTTATTGGGAAGAAAGACGCTTACCCAAATTGCGCGTTTTAGCTTTTAAACCTGAAGTCGAATCTCCCGAAAATCTAAAATCGGACATGGTGGACAATAAGGTATCTATCCAGCCAATTGAAGGGGTGTACAAATATCGTATTACCTTACCTGAGTGGATGGTCGAACCAAGTAGATAATTTTATTCCCAAACCAACCTAGCACTTTAAACCCGGGACGATGGATGTAATGGGAATAGTTGAAAAAGGTATTAGCCGACGCCATACTTTCTTTACAAAAGATAAATCATCACATGAAGGTCAATCTAATTTCATCTCTGCCATCCCCAAACAAATTCAGGTATTTGATAAAGTAATCAACGGCTGGATTATAACAACAGAAGAGCCGGTGATAGATAAGATCATTAGTTTAAGTGAATCTATGCAGGCTCAGATTCCATTGCTTGATCAAGAATGACAAACGGTATCAAACTGTTGTCTCATCGCTTCAATAATTGCCGTCTCAAAATCTCCAGCAAAATCAGCTTCAGCCACCTCTGCAACCAATCGTATCCGAGTAGACTGATCCGCGTGCTGTACCAAACTCACTTCAATAGGCTTGTTTAAGCCTAAATACGGTGAGAGAGCAGCCGCTTCCCAAACAACCTGTCGACATTTGCTAGCCTTTTCGCCTGCA
>JACLAC010017706.1_pt1 | contig 21653 bp, 19 predicted proteins | sample 8027881 | NCBI WGS metagenome assembly JACLAC01 (sample SAMN15725517, study PRJNA655200) | protist metagenome | isolation source: fluorescence activated cell sorting (FACS) single amplified genomes of... | place: Spain: Blaines Bay Microbial Observatory, Mediterranean Sea | collected 2016-01-19 | reverse complement strand
GAATTTGATGACAAAGACAATGTGGGAAAGCCGTGGTAAATATAACGTTGGCGAAATAGGGTTGCGATTGGCTGAAAAAAATGGTTGGTCTGAAGCACCAGCGGGAAGGCTGAGTAGTATTAAAGCGGAAGCGAAAAACAAAAAGGAAGATGAGTGTGTGAAAAAATCTTGTTTTTTCTGTTTCGGAAATGCATCTTGGGGAGATAGGGATAGCATAATGTCCATACGAAAGCATCAGCTGAGAAGATAAAGACATGAAAAGGAAAACGAAAGTTGAATAGGATGCACTACGATAGGGCACATAATGTGATCGGTAAAATTCCAACTCACATTAATCTTCGACAAATCAGCCAGCAGCGCGTTCAAGTAACAAGAACAACTCACATTAATCTCGCTCAGGTCCGCCAACAGCGCGTTCTTCAGCTCATCGGCAGTGCTCTTCTGGTTCATCACCCACGGGTGCGCCTCGTACTTGTAGGCTGGAGTGAAATTGTTGAAAAACATTTTGAATTTTTTTTAGTTCAATATCAGCACCCACTGGAGCGCCATTGAATTTTTGCTAATCCTGAATGACAATTAGATTTATAAATAGATTGACACTTTTTGAATAATGTGATCTAGAGAAGTAAAAAGTTCATAGTTTCGCACCTTCCACCACCTCCATCAGGTCCGCGGTGTCGCTGGCGCCATCAATCGAGAAGTTGCTGTTCATCCACACGCTCTGGATGATGGTCATGCGCTTCTGGGTCGGGGCCTACGAAGTCGAAGTGAAAAAGATGAGCTAACTTCAGCATAGCCGTTCAAGTTCTAGTAGAAACTAGTGCAGAAAGCCAAGAAAAAGCGTAAGTTGAGAAGTGCGATTTTAGTAGCATTTTTCTTACTAAAAAAGCTATAAAAACAGTTCTGAAAATAGGCTTGAGTACCCGGCCCTAGGTATGATCAAAACGAACCAAAAGTCAAAATAACACAGGATTTTCTTTTTCACAGTGAGTCGGCGCCGCCACGCACGCCGGAATAAACTTGGTGAGGTCCACGGCGGGGTCGGCGCTGGAGTACGCCTCGCCCGGGAAGAACGCGCGCGTCAGGTAGCCTGAAAATATTTGATGAAAAGAATAGGTATAGGTGTCGCCCGGGAAGAACGCGCGCGTGAGGTAGCCTGCGGAGGTTGAAGTTGACGAGGTAGATGTAGAATGATTTTATTACGCAATAATTTTCTGTGTAGCTGTAGTTACACGTGAATCTGAAAAGAAATCGATACAGTAAGTACTCACCCCGCTCCACGGTCGTCAGGAAGATCTTGGCCTCGCTCAGAATCGCGTCAAAATGACGGGGCTCCACGCACGTGGGGTCGACGCCCATCTTCTGGCAGTAGCGCGAGGCCTAATCAGAATGAATTAATATAAAAAAATGGGCGCGGACCCGACGTGCGTGGAGCCCCGTCATTTTGAGGATAGGCTAAATGCCCGGTCGCTTAGTCTTCTGAAAAAGACGTTTCTATAAAAGCGTTATCCTATATCTTAAACCTAAAAAGATTTCAAGCGTTCTCAACTTGCATGTTGATATAATAAAAGTTCTGTCAGTGTAGTCGTGCGGTCTGGCGCACCACGCGGCACGTGGCGCCGTTGGCCACGAAGTTGGCCTTCTGCACCTTGGCCATGGTGATGGCGGCCTGATCAGAAGTTATATGGTGATGGCGGCGATCACCATGGCCAAGGTGCAGAAGGCCAAAGAAAGTGATCGAAAGTTTTGTTCGCGACCACTACCAACACGAAGAGTCTCGTAAACGGTTTGAAAAATATTAAAAGTCTGACCTAAAGCTAAAATGTAGTTTTTCATTGCTAAAATCACCATCTGATTTTCGACACGCGAAATTTGATATAGTGATCACCAACGTCGCTCACCAGCACCTCCGGCGCGGAGATGGGCCCCAGGTCGATCGGCGCTCCCATCGGCATTTTGATTTTTTTTTCGATTTTTTTTCAACTTTTTCTAACAATTTTTCCGACTAATAGTACTACCCGCGACGCGACCGTGCAGCTTGTGTACACGTCCCGTCTTAATACACAATTACAATTTGTTGTAGTACGTATGGAGTGGTGAGTTTGTGGAGGTAGTGTTGACATCGAGAGTGAGTTGCTCTTGATGGGATAATCGATGGATAGAGATACGGATAGTTCGGCATTCCCAAGGACACTAAGTGTATACTTCCCGCCACTCAATAAAACGCACCAGCGTTTAATACACGCGCCAGCGCTTAATAGTAATACACAAAACGACATACTACACGTGACAGCAAAGTCAAAACATGCATTCTAAAAAATATCTAAATTCGGATTTGAATTCGCGTCTCAGACTCATCCTCCATCTCCCCGTGTCCCGATTGTATCCTCAACCGCACTACCACCCACCGCACGCCGCGCCATGCACGCCTCCACCGCCTCGCGCGTCAGTTTTACAGGTACTGGCGTCCAATCTTTTACATTTGCTTTCTCACCCGCACGCCCACGCCCGCTCGCACCCGCACGCGCACGCGCACGCCCATTGCCATTCCCAATACTATGCATCGACGCCCCTGCATTACTATGCAGCTACACTCTCGACATCCCGTTTGTGGCCGTCGCAGGTGATTTTATAGCGTTTTAAAGAGGCAGAACGGCTTTAAAGTCGCACTTGTCAATTTGCACATATTAGTTGCAGAAGCCCTGCATGATGCCTACGAAGTCATAAAATTACATAATATGTAACTTTTCGACTTCGTAGGCATCATGCAGGGCTTCTGCAACGCCGGGTTCAAGATCGTGTCCGACGAAGCTGAACGTATTGCGAAAGTCGTCGACTTGATGGTCGAGAAGTTCATCCAGCGCAACCTGATCTCCGCGCCGATCCGCGAGTCGATTTCGAAGAGCTTCAACTACGTGGCGTCGTCGGGCGAGGGCAAGGAGTCTCTAGACCTCGCGCAGTTCCACGCGCTGCTGGAGTACCTGGGTGTGGCGGTGTCCGCCGCCGACGAGAAGCTGACCTTCATGTTCCTGGGGGGCAAGAACAAGGGAAGGGTTGAGTACAGGACTTTTCACAACTACTTCGCGTTCCTGATCCGGGAGGACTCCATCAAGATCCGCGACTCCCACGAGGCCGAGGTGGCGTTCCAGACGGCGAAGGCCGCCGGGCCGCTGTCGCGTGACCCGGACGCCGCTCCAGTGGATCTCATGAGGAGGATCAAGGCGCACATGCTCAAGTACCACCCGCGCGGCCTCTCCGTGGTGTTCAACACCCTCCACTCGCTGAACCGCGTGTCCGACGAAGTTTCGAAAAGAGATTTCGGCTGGGGCCTGCGCATCTGCGGCCTCAAGCTGGGCACGGCCGAAAGCGCGTACCTGGAGAAGTACTTCGCGAGCAGCAAGCTGGTGGCTGGAGAAGTTGGTGTGGACAAGAAGGCGTTCCTTGATTATTTAAGAGCGTCCATCAGCGAGGCCAAGCTGGGCATCTCCTCCGCCCCGTCCATCGACATGAGCGGGTACGAGGCCAGGAAGACGACGATTGCAGCGGCTGTTGGCCGGGTGCTGGCGGCGAACGCGGGGATTGATGTGGAGGGAGATGGGAAATATCTCGCGGCGTCCTTCGTGAAGGGGAACTACTCCGTGCGCGGCCACGCTGACAAGAAGACGGACGAGGTAGGGGGTGACTACTGAAATGTTGAGAACTTCAAGTTGAAAAATTTGAGTCGAACCAAAACTATGTTCCATTCTTTACAACGCTTTACCTTTAAGACGAAGAACTCCTCCTTCAACATTAGCGTGTTGAAACTAAAAAAATCACTTAACAAAATTTTTTTCAGGCCAAGCTGAAGGAAGAATTCTTCGTGTACCTGGGCGAGTCCCTCGCGCTGGGCAAGGCCGCCGTGTCGCGTATTATTTTGTACCTGGCCGACGAGACCTGCGCGTGGTCGGATGAAGATTTTGAACTCTTCCTGTTCAGCTGCCTGCCGGGGTCCGCTCCTGCGCCTGCGCCGGTCGAAGAAGAGACGCCCGCGCCGGTGGAGGAAGGCAAGGCCGAGGTTCTGGACATGGGCGAGACGCTGAAGAGCGTGGCGGCGTAAGCGGGTTAAAAAGCGTGTGGCAGTTGCATAAGAGCATGCATCAACGTCATGTTCATGTGTTAGGGGCTTTAGGGATTTCGATTGGGACTACTACTACTCGGAGAAATAGTTCAGGAGAAATAATTAGAAAGAAAAGTGTCAGGAATAAATGAAGACGAAGAGAGGTTCTATAGTTCTGAGAAGTTTTGTGTTTGACATGTATGTTTTCTTTTCCAGAAGCGAAGGTATGTATTTGCAAAAAAAGAGGCGTTAATGAGTCCGCGAGCGGCGGACGCGGACGGCGACGGATGAAAATACGATGGATAGGATGAGTTGGAATTTTGATCTCAAGATCAACATTAAGCTTTATGATACCTTGGTCCATTACGATATATGCTAACGATGCCCCATATCTCTATCGCAATCGTTTAAATTCTTGAATTTAAGTACAAACTTCAGCTTGATGTATTTCTAGTCATTTTGCTATCAATATCAAAAAAAGTTAGTTTAACTACTTGTGCCGCATCCGCTTGATTTTCGCCTGCTTTTCGCTTGCTTTTTAACTACGCATCTAGTTTTGCCAGCTGTTACCCCGTCCACCCCAACATCAACAATATTCACACATAGTATAGTGTAAGCGTTCCAGAGGAGCTAAATTTTGAATTACATTCCGTTAAAAACTTGCCAGTTATTATTATATTTCGTTAAGTAGTAGTCTACCACGTCCCCATGGGCCATCGGCATCTTCATATTCCACAAGTTTCAACGTTGCTGCTAGAACGTCGTTCAAAAATTATTCAACAAGACTTAGACCTCTAATATCATAAATACAAGAGATATATTTTGGTTATAGTGTATTTATATCGAGTTCAAGATTGTCATTTTATTTGATTTTCGTCCCATTTTATATTTATTCCAGTGCTAATACAACTTTAGCATCATTCAATTAATAACAATATCAAAATGAAGATGGGCATCGCTAAATTATTGTCCGTGTCTGTCACAATAAACGCAATGTTGGAGCAGTACCACGCACATGCTCTGAAGATAAACGGGTGGCAGTCAGTGTCACGAGTGGCAGATCTGGTGCGGTGGCCGAAAAAAACGATAAAGAAAAAAACGGTGCGCCAAAGAATGATAGACGACATGAAAAAAACTAACGGTATCTATGAAATGATTCAAGGTAAATAGACTGATAATCCATTAGCGACCGATGATGTTGTTGGCGTATCAATGGAAGATTACCGACAGTTCAGGGGTGACAATCGTGAACCAGGTTATGCGATTAATGCTTGGACTGGCGCAAAACGCCAGCGTAAGTGACCACCATGAGGTCTTCCGCCAGTTGACCAGTTGAGTCTACAGCAACACGAGGACTTCCGCCAGTTGAGTCTACAGCAACATCGCCAATTAGCCTCGTCACCCAAGTACCGGCCATTGCCGAAATTTAATTCTCACGCAGAGCTTAGTGCCCTTGAGATCAAGGAGATGTTACCTCCTAACGACTTAAGATACAAAGGATTTAAATTAAGTTTGAATTCCAGCAGTGGTAATCGAGATGAAGATAGTGACGTTATTGGGCTTAGCCCTGATCAAAAGTTTTACATATGGGACCTTATTCCCGTTGCGCTTGAGTTGTTGGATAAAAAATTCTTTAAAAATCCATCACATCCTTTTTATCAAAAGTCTGATAAGCTTCACTGACATGTAGCTGATTACTTCTTTACAATTCGCTACAGCGATCGCGAAGAGCTTTCAAAGCAAATTTATTTGCGTCTGTATGGGTCCTACCCTCTACAGAGACATTTAGTAACATGAAAACCTGGCGAGATAGAGAATGGAAACAACACCAGTTTTTACCACCTGTTCCCTGAGCCAAAATATTTGCTCCATCTTGCTGGCCTGGCGAGAGCTTACAGTTTACTGAATTCCGATGTTGAACGCATTAACCAGTTGCATCAGAAGCACATGAACCCGCTGCATCGTGGAAAAGCTGCATCTGTGGGCTTGAATACTTTTCAAAACGATTACAAAAAAATGCATCCATCGCTAACGCTAACGGAAGAAGACGATGATAACATAAGTATGGCTAGTACCGCCTCAGGGGGCACTAGCCTTTCCAGCGACTTCGGAAGCGAAGCCGAGTTGTGTACATGATCATAATCATGATCAATATCAGCACCATACATACTGAATCTACTTCTTCATTGCCATACTTGAGGAGGTGTAAACGTTCGAAAACCACTCAGTACGTACGTAATTCCGAAACACTACAAAGGAAAGCAAAAAGAGCTACTGGGCCCGAGCTAAAATGCCAACGAGGCAGTACGTACATCATAATTAGAATTACATGAACATGGAGTAGCAACAAAAATATGCCAAAGGAGCATTTGACTAATTTTCCATATTCACGACATCGACTTACATAGCCAAAGGAGCTATTGACACATAGCGATAGCCAAAGGAGCTACGGAAACGGGACTACGTTGCCCGCCACACAGTACGTACATTTCACACAAAAGCTGACTACAACGAGTACAACGACCTCCAAAGGCAAAGCCAAAGATCTCTACACTCTGTTGAAATTGATTTTTTATTTTCACATTTTTGGAAATTTAGCTATTCCTACATTGAGAACCGCGATATCCAGAGGCATAGCGCTACAATTTCGTTTTTGACAAGGAGGTAGAACAAGTTCACGCTAAACAATTTTGGAACAAATTTACATTTTCTTTTCCAGAAGCGAAGGTATAGTTGTAAGAAAAAAGAGGCGTTAATGAGTCCGCCCAGGGTGGACACGGACGAGGCGACGACGGATGAAACTACACTATGACGGATAAGATGATTTGGAATTTCAATTTATGTTCTGAAGTTTGGCAATCTACAGCTCTAACCGGCTTATTTATGTTCTGACATCATCATCAACGAATAAAAATCACTATCGCTATCACCCATCACAACTCTTGATCTTGTTGTACTCTATCTGAGGGAGAACTATATCTTAAACTTTAATCCTTTATACTCACATATGCTCCCCAAAAAGATATTTTCACTGCTTTTAATGCTTTTGCCGCATCCGCTCGCTTTTCGCCTACTTTTGACTACGCCTATCGTACTAGCTGCACACCTACAAATAATTTTTTTCTTTTTTACGGAAGATATATATTATTTTCACTCTATCTACTTCCTTGTAACTCCAAGCATATTCAGCCATCCCCACTACAGCATTGCTGCTGGAACACCCACTCTTCAATTAAAAACTATACTTTAACACAAGGAAAACCAGAACCACGACCCATCGTCGAAGTTATGCGTCGTGTGTCGAATTTATTAACAACTGTGGCGACCGCCGCAGCCACTAACGCTTTGATTGGGCACTGCGATGGGCTCAAATTGAACATGCACTTCCGAGTGCCAACGCCCAGGCGTCGTTCTCAACCATTCAAAAAAACACGTGCTGTAGGTATACCATCGAATGGAAATAGACCTTTAGGTGCCCATATGATTTCTAAACCTGTTCTTACAGCACCTACTACTGAATACGCTACAGACTCCTCTGGCTCCTCGACTTCGGCTCATGAAAACAATATGGGCGGTGATCCGGTTGCACATACGCTACTTGAGGATCCTATTTCGTCGAGTGAAAAATTATCCAAGCTAAAACATGGTCTAAAGGAACGGATTGATTTGCTTCTATGTAGAGAATCTTCAGGTAAAAGTGATGATGTGCAAAAGCAAATAAATTTATTCAAAACTAAAGATGAAAAAACGGAGTTCATGACTACTTATGGGGTAGAGGATAAACCTGGTGAGTTTCCGTTTCGTCTTATTGCATTGGCGGCATTCATAGATAAAATAACGGAGCTGGTGGTAGCTTTTCATTTTACTCAGTTCAATTTTTCTAGTGATCATATGATCCATAAGGAAATGATTGACGTACTGGATCAAGATATTCGTATGCAATCTCTCTTGACAATATTTGACTTGAGCTTCAATTGGGACGAAGTTGTACTTGAAACTCTTTGAAAGCCTGCAGAACTCATTCTAAGCTTAGACCAGAATCAAGACGTTATGATGACGCAATCTTTACTAGCTGAGGTGAAAAAATATTGCGACGGACACACAAGGCACGAGCTAAATAATGATGACTCGGTAGCTAGACTTTACATAACAAGATTCCTTTCTAAACAAATTGAGACGCGGAATACTAAGGAAATCGATCCGAATAACGACGCCGCACGGCAGCGAAGATGGCTCTTGGAAAAGGAATTAGAAATACTCTCGCAGGTTGCACAGCATGGCGCTGGAGAGCATCGAGATGCATTCAAGTTCTTCGCAAGGACTAGGCGCGCGCCGCCGCGTGGTGTTTCGGCTCAGTGCGGCGGGCCTGAGCTGGGACCAGCTGGCTGCCGCGGGCTTGGTCGAGCTCGTACCCGATGAGTCAGGGAGGATGGAGATAGCGTACTATGGCAGAGATGCTGCCTTCTACTCGAGAGCGCTCCACGTGATCCGGCGCGTGTTTTCCAGCGAACTGCGCGGCATAGTAATGCAGGGCGGCTCGTACACGGACGAGTCGCGTTTTTTTTTGCTGGCCGCGCAAGTCGCCCTCGCGCGTGGCGCGAGACCTGGTGCGTCTGTGGAATAAGCAGTTTGGAGTACTTCTACTGAATGATGTGTGATCCGGCAAAAGCCACTGTAGTAGTAGTTGTATAATAAGGCAGAAGCCAAGTGCACCTGCACGTGCACGTGCAGATCGACGCATTGTAACTCAAATTGGACTTAATTATAACTTAAACTTAGTACGTACACTAACAAGGGAAAGGCGGGTATCTAGGATGTGAAGCTGGCACCGAGCAACTATAACTAAGAAAAAATAAATTGCTTGGGGTCATCCCTGGAAGAGGAAGTGAGAAATGTTGTTTGACTTAAACTTAAACTCTATCAATGAACTGATTGACGACTCGCGTTTTGATGCCCTTTGAATACGATGCTCCTCTGTTTTACAATAACTGCTATTGTGCACTTGCTCCGCAACTCTTTTCTGACCTCTGACTTCTTGTCGATCAGTCCCTGATTTAGATTTTCTCGTGCCGTGATTATGTTTTTGATGCTCCATAGCTATTCGCTCAGACTGTCGCCGTCCACTTGTGCTCAACGTCAACTCTACTCACACGCAGTTTCACCCGACGATTTCTTTCGTATCAATTATCGTCCTTTGAATTTTAGCGTTAGGCTTACGTAGCCTTAGTGCCCTTAGTAGGCTTGGGCTTGGGCTTAGGAATCTGTAAAAGTATAACACTATAACTTAATAATTTCAAGTTCAATATGCAGTCGCGCTTCGCCAAGCGCCGCGAGAAGAAGGAGGCCGGCTTCGCCGCCGCCGCGGCCGTCGCCGCCGACTTCGTCGCGCGGCACGTCGGGTCTGCTGCGTCGTCGTTGTCTTCGTCTTCGTCTTCTTCGCCGTCTTTGTCTTTGTCTCTGTCGGAATGAAGATGATGTGACGAATATCCACAGAGGCGACCGCACATGATCCGGTGGCTGTCGCCTTTGGACGAGGTGCCTAATGGGACCGAAGTAGTGAACTCCGAAGCAACGTGAGAGTGTGAGTTAGACACGTGATGCTGCACACCGTAGCCAGACGAAAAGGAAAACTCGGCGGCGTAAGACGAACTTGACGCTGATGTCCAAAGTCTGGACGCCTACTTCTAGTGACCTTCCGCCCTGAGTGGATCCTTCGGGCGAATCTAGCAAATTACTTAAGGTTGGAAGAGGCACGAGAAAAAGACAGCAGCTCAAGGGGGTGTAGTGATCTGCTGGTGCCGCTGGTCGTTGGAGAGTAGGGATCGGAGATGGCTGAGGAAAAAAAAATTGAAAGAGCGTTGGTCATCGACTTCGGCGCCGGCTCCGGCCACCTCGGCCTGCTGCTGGCGGCGGTGCTGTAGCGAGAATAACCAAACGTGAGTGCGCGGGTACTTTGTCTGGACCTCTGTCCAGGTAAGGTTTAAATGGGCAACAGCCGGCTGTAGTGAGTTGAAAGCCTCTGCTTCGGATGGCGATGCAAAGGGAAAGGCTGGTGTAGATCTCGCGGACGACGTGCGCTTCATCCAGTAGGACATGAACCACCTGTGGGAGTGTGGTGAACTGGTGGAGGAGCTGGAAGCATTTGATCAATGATCCGCAGGTGTGGAGTCCAGTATATGGTGCGTCGGCCTGCATACGTGCGGCCCGCTGACCGACAAGCTGCTGGACTTCTAGAGGGAGGTTGGCGGGAACTTCTTCATTGTTCCCTGCTGCTACGGCCAACTCGTCGGTCGAGAGCAGTGGAACACTAGAGGAGGTGAAAAAAAAAATTTTTCTAAAGGGTTGAAGGGGAGCGTGGACGAGGGCGTTCGGGTTGCTGTGACGCTGAAGTAGTAAGAAGCAGTTTTCTGCGTGAAGCAACACTGATAGAAGTTTGGCGCAAGATGCATCGGAAGCGGGAGGTGGTGGTGGTGGCGGTGGGGTCGAGGCGTGAAGCCCAAACGGAACTCCGACTACCATCGAGGGGACGCCAAAGTAGCAGACTCGGGCTGAAGAGGAGCGTGAAAGCGAAACTGCAGTTGTTAGAGGACCTGAATATTATGCGCAACCGCGCAGCTCTTGGGGTCGCTGCGAAGTAAGTTGAAGTGGAAGTGGATGCACTCCCAGCACTGTGCCTGCGGCGGAGCACAGGAGCTTCCGCCAGGCCTACGCCGACGTGTGCCGCGCGGCGGAGCACGACGTGGCGGGGCGGTTCAACTTCCAGTTTAGTGACACAAGAGAGTTTAAGAACTGACAGGCCTGCATGCGCTGAGTGGACGCCGACAGGCTGATGGGGTTCCTGGAGGGTTTGGAGAGCGAGGATGAGAAGCAGCGACGGGGGAGAGTGGCCGTGGAGGATGCAAGTGGTGGCGGTGAAAGAATAGAAAGAGAACCTGGTGCACGTGCACTGTCTGGTAGTTGTAGTGGATACGCGTACAGGTACGGGTACGCCTGCTACATCGGTTCCATCAGGCCGCTGAATTGCACGCCTAAAAACAACGTGATCGTGGGGGTGAGAAAATAAAATTAATCGTGGGCGTGCGGTGACTAATTTAAACTTAAATTTCAAATGACCATGGCAAACTTGATGATGATGAGGAATTGTGTGTTCACCTCCAAGCTCGTCCAAAATTTATGGATATCACAAGCTGTTCTCACTTCACTCTACTTCTTCCTATGACATATTCGATGATTTTATAATTTCTTCAACCATGCTGACGCTCGATCGTGATCCTATCTGACTGACAAATTTATCCATTCTATTGCTTCTCGCACCACCGCCACTAAAAAAGACGAACTTACATTCCGTATTCAAGCAGTAGTTGTAATTCGCACATTTGGATTTGTAATTCATACGTTGTACAATCCGTGTTCAAGTAGCTGTTTTCAGTTTCACTATTAGTTGTGGAGAAAAAAATTTTGAAAAGGCAAAGAGAAAGACAACAGTTTAACAATCACAACTCCAGTTGCTTAGGGAGCCACAGAAAATTTTTTACAAGGTAAAGAAGGAAAGACACCTTCGCGGAATAATCAAAAAATGTTGTCGCAGCAGCTGCAAGCGCAACGCATGCTGCGGCTCTGCGCGCTCTCGACGCTCGCGCTCTGCGCACTGTCGCTCTGCGCACCTTCAGAGGCGACCGCTGCCCCGCGTTTCGCCCGCCGCCACCGGCTGGCGCGCTCGATGCAGCCGGTGCCGAAGGCCGCGCCGCGGGAGAATGAGTTCTTAGACAGGTGCCGCGGCGAGGTCGCCGTTGTGCGGGCGGACGACGAGCTCACGTGGTGGGCGGAAGTGAAGGCGCTGGCGGAGCAGCGGGTGCGCGCACTGCAGACGGTTACGGAGGAGCGCGAGGATGCAGATGGTGGCGCGACAGCATTGCCGTTGACAGACGATGCGGCAGCGATAGAGCTAGAGCAGGGCACAGCCGCCGGCGCGTCGGCTGAGGCGGCTGAGGAGGAGGCGTCCGCCGGCGACCTCGCGCAAACCCTCACCAGTTTACCAGCAGAGGTCCTGCGCGAGATCGCCGCCGCGTCGGACGGAGGTGCTCCTGTGTTCGCGCCGCCAGAGGCGGCGCGGCTGCGCGGGCTGAGCAGGGCGCTGCACACGGCGATTCCTGAGCTAGACATGGCGCAGCTGGAGGGCTGGCCGTGGGCCATGGAGGTCGACGACCCCGCGCTCGCCAGTGAAAGAGACGAGCGGCTCGAAGCGGCGACGGGCGCGGCGGACGCCGGCATGAATATGCCGAGCTACGGCGCGCTGCTGGGCCGCTGGGAGTACGCGGGCCCAGAGCGGTACGCGAGCTACGAGGAGTGGCAGGCCAGCGAAGACTACGGCAAGGGCTACAAGGTGCCCACGGATCCAGCACACCCAGCCTATGGTTACACCGATGATGACCGCCGCATCCCAGCCTGGATGAAGGTACTTCCGGCGGCGCCCAACCACTGGAATAATAGCGAGGGCGCGCGCGAGACGGCCGAGGCGGCACTGGCAAATGAAGACAAAAGCGGCGCCTGGCTACAGGGCCACCTGGAGGTGCCCGTGGAGCAGAGCAACTACAGCAGCTTCACGGGTCGCTTCCGCACGCTGGACGGCGTGGAGTTCTGGAACGTTGCGCTCTACGACCCGCTGCTTGCGCCGCACGTGGACGCGACGATGAGTCGCGACGCAGCCATGGCGCTGGAGGTGAGCAAAGAGCACTCTTCAGAATTGGTATTATGTGATGCAAACAGAGTAACGGAAATACCCGGCCTCTTGAGTCTCGCTCTCGAGCAATTGACGGTTTTGAAGAAGGCGTTTTCCCATGAAAACACGGTCTAAAATAATCTATTCTTTAACGTACTAACTACTTGCACCAAATAATAAAAATTTGGCTACTTAAACTGACTCTTACAGCTGGCTTCAAACGAGCCCAAGCGCACGGTGCTCTACGAGTGGGGTGGTGAAAAGAATGAGTACTCAATCATCCGCATCAAGAATTATGCTCCGGAACTCAACAAAGGAACTTGAAAATCATTTTCGAAGCCGACAGAACTTTCGGACTTTTGTTACTCAGAGCTTTTCCAAAAGGGTCTCTGCACTTCATTTTGAGAGCTCTGAAAAAACCGTGATTCACAGCCTTTTGATAAACTAAGTTTTTCGAGCGAGCTCAAAATCGCTACTTCCATTTATAGAAACGCTCATTGTCATTTCAGCAGCAGCGAGCCACTACACTTCGACGACTCCTTCAACACCTCGGTTTTCGACGTCATTCCGGAGTCATATCTTTTTCTTTTTCTTCTATTCCGGCGCCGGCAACTCGAGCGCCACGGCGGGGTACCTTAGTCACATTAAAACTTTAATCTTAATGTAACTCAGGTACCCCGTGGCGCTCGCGTCGCCGGCGCCGCGGCACTGGGGCGAGGGCGCGCGCCTCTACTGCGGCTACGACGCTCACAATTTGACTTGGCAGCTGCTTGACGAACGCCACCGTAGGCAGCTGGGCGCCAACTGGCACCCCAAGTACGGCGGCGCCACGGGCGTGGTGAGTCCCGACCGCGCGGCGATCCGCGCGCTGCGGGCGGCGCGGGAGGCGCGACCGCGAGAAGGAGATTAAGTATAAGTATCTCGCGCGGATGGCAGTGAGGCGACGGGAAGAGCGCATCGGGCGCGTAACGAAGTAACGAATAAGAATAAGATGTGATGTAGGAGACACGTGTAGGTGCAGAGAGCGTTTAAAAATTATTAATATGTTGGTCTCGCGCCGATCAAGTTCAGAAGTAAGTACACAAAGTAGCGCAGACTCGCGCAGATCATCTACTTCAGCAGTTGTAAGTAGTAACCCAAGTTTCTGGCCAAGGACAGGACGTGCGGAATTAAACAACAACATACAACAACATCGAAAACAACAATTTGACATTGACATCTAAAATCAAAAGCATCTACAATGAACGGTGCGTACATAGAGTTCACCGTAGTACCGTTGCACTGAGTATAGGTTTAAAACCGGGATCGAGATAGAATCACCTGACTCGAGTTTAGTTGAGTGCAGCAACTAGCTTACCACGATGGATGAGTTTATTTTGACTTTTGAGTTGCAGCGGCAGCGCTGACAAGTTGTATGCTTGGAAACATAAAACGTAGGAGTAGCGTTCTTGAAAACACTTCGGACATGGATCACTGAACTGCTTATTTTGATTGGCACCGATTCATATGATTGAGAATAATGCGTAAGGTTCTCTATAGATATACTATGAGATCTAACATCCATATGCCATGCTCATGACTCCTCTTGATTCAAAAAAATATTTCATGCTCATTTTGTCATTTGAATACTTCTCATACTGATCCCAACTATACCAGTTCCAATGACTTGCGATTGATGATCAAAAAGCTTGAAATCCACAGCACTTCTTTGCTTTCGCTTAAACAACTTTCTTAGGCTAACGCCTGTTCCATTACGTATACTTAGGGAGTGCTACTTCTACTAGCACTGTTACCTTACAAATAGTTTCACTAAACAACACTGTACTAAATTTTTTACAAACCCCATACGGTACAAAACCCTAACTTTTCTACAAACACAAACTACATCGGTGTCTCTTGTCTGCTGGTGCTGACAGAAAGAAGTACCACTCATCAATACTCTTCAACTTCATCGCCTCTCTGCCGTCAATCGCGTACTCTTTCCCCTTCCCTCACTATCTCCTCTTCCTAGACGTACTCTCTTTTCAGCTCACTAGTAGTCCCAGAACCCCAGCTTGAAAATCGACCCGCCTGCCTCGTTCATGCTCTCATAATGAAAGTGCTACATGGCCTCCCCATCACTCCCGCTCTGAAACCTTCACACCGCTCACCTGTCCTCCTAGATGTCCTCACTAGGTCTGTTGTGCGTTACTATCACCTACTACAGTTTATTACTTTTTGTTTTCGCTGTCCACGGCTCTTTGAGTCACATGTTTGCCGCCGGTTTCCAATAAATTACTAAGCCATTGGGTGTCCAGTGGTTTTGACGCCTGCACCTACTGGGACTCACTTTTTCTTGCCGTTCTTGCCATGTTCACACTCCCCCCTACTACAGTTCCCGTTCGTATTCACCTACCCGTCCGCGTCGCTGAGGCCATCACTACAGCGGCACAGGTTTCAGCTCCAGCATATCGACCTCATTGCCGCTATTAGACCCACCCCGTCCGCCCGCTATTATCGTCCGAAAACCGCAGCCAGTCCATTCCATACTTCTTCTGGCGGAAAATTCTCAACTTCTCTTTTCGCTCACTACATCCTACTAGTCACGAAAGACTCACTAGCCGTCATCCGATAAAGTTATGATTTTTTAGTCGAGGGCGTTGAGCCAGTTACTAGACCTTGTTATTATGATCCTACCGTCACTTCGTGATGTCCGTTTTACTTGTTGAGCTGCTCTTGTGTATCCATGTTCGGGTCGAAGTTGCGGAGGAAGCGGAAGGTGGACGTTGGACCACTTCATCTCTCGCTTTCGCCGTTAGCCTCATCAACTAAGCCTCTCCAGTAAGCCGACTCAGTGCCATTCCCCTCAACACCAACAGCCAGTCACCGCTATGTCGCCCACTCCCCGAGCACACTCTCTCGCATAAACCTCGACCTTCAACTCCCCTCTCTATCCTCTTTATCTACGCCACCCAATCACCAGTGCGCTCCACACATCTTCACGAACTTCTAGTAGCGCGTTATGAAGTAGTCCGGCATGTTGCTCGACCTCCAAAACATACCCATCGGCACTTTTTGTTTATTAGGACTGCATGCTACTATGCAACGTTACTATTAGACGATGTCAAACAGCGTCAGCTCTCATAGAACTTCTAAACACTCACTAATGACCGCCGTTCAAAACCCTCGAAAAGGAATCCGACTTACTAGAGCAGTTCTTCCACACTGTCGCCTGTGTACCTCCAGTCATTAACAGCACTCGTGGTACCTCCCTCCGTTCTTTTCGTCGTCTCTACTACACTCACTCTCTCTATACTACTTTTTTATGCGACGTCGCAAGTAGTTCACTACGGTGAGAGACTGCTCCTACTAGCTTCATCAGCTACTACCACTCCACTGCGATCTTTACCATGGACTCGTAAGAATTATAATTATAGTCGTATGTTACGTCTTCTGTATCCGATGAAGATGAAGATGACGTCTGCTCGGGGCACGGCCTCTTCACTGACGATGAAGATTGGAAGCAGTCGTCAGTGAAGAGGCCGTGCCCCGAGCAGCAGCGCATGTAGGTCGCTGGGGATGAGTCAGGGAAGCATCATCACCTGCTGCTGGAGATGCTATCTCCCTCTTCGCGTGATCAAGATGAGGATGAGCTGTAACTAGTGTTTGAACTCGACACCGACAGTGATGACGACGACAGCGTCGAGCGCGTCAACTCTGATGCAGCTTGTAGTCGCATCTTCTTTCACTTTCGTCACCTCCTGCTCTGCTACCCGCCCGGTAATATACTAGACGTGGTATGCAGCCTCCGCAAGTAGTCCTCTCTCTCCCGCGTCCTGTCCTGCTCCCTATTAGTCCAAATATGTGCGTTACGTGAGCGGAGTGCTCGAAGACGAAGAAGATGTCTATCCTCCGCCAGCCACTTGATTCAGGTGGTGCTGCGCCATGAGCTCGTAGGCGGAAAACACGGAACTGCCGAAGTTCAGGGGCATCTTGTCTAAATTTGTTCTCTCTGTCACGAGCACGACTGTCTTCAGAATGTAGTTTTCATTAATCAATCCCACCTTCGGATAATTTACCAGACTCTCACGATCCTCTCTACTAGACTTACTTAATACCCATACACACCGAACGAACTTACACACACGCAAGCTGTATGAAGTCCCACTCACTGTCAGAGTCACAGTCAGATCGAATTATTTGCATATAGTGTGATTTGCATGATACAAATTCGGTCTATCATGGTGGTCATTTGACTCCTCAATTCTTCGTTCGCGATCAAAATTCACCGCCCCACCGTCTGCCACAGCAGACATCGCTAATTCAACTTCACTCGACATAATCCCATTGATATCCCTGACTCTCCAAATCCTAATCGTACATCAACACGCTTTTATCGTCAACAAATTCTTTTTCAGATTATACTTCTTCAGACACACGGTCACTCCTATAGTGCTCAACTTCTCTACTTCTCTAGCTAAAATGATAATGTCATTCCTCACACCGAAATTCAACTTTCGTCGCCCGAATATAAAGCTTGTCAAGCTTGATAGAGCTTAATCTACTTAAATCAGCTTGAATTCCTCCCGCAGATACTGCATCACCTCCTCCGGGACCTCCTCCTCATCTACCAGTCCACCCCTTTCACCAATATATATACCGACCGCGATCGCTTCTTTTTGTTTGTTGCTCATAGGCTTCACGCTTTTTTTTGCGTCACTTTCACTGGCGCCGCCCGTACCACAACCGGCGGCGCCCGCAGCCATCGCGTCGCCGCTGCTGCTGCTGCTGCTGCTGCTGGAACCACCCGCATGTCCCAGCTGCTGCTCCTTGTTACCACCTTCACCACTGATGTTTTGGTTTTGCATCATAAAATCGTCCCCGTCGACCATAAATCCCTGCGCATCTACTTGATCGACGAGATCTGGATCAGGGATCAGCTCACTCACGAAATCTACGCACGTCCGCTTCCTGCTCTTCCACAGCTTCACCAGCCGGGCGAACTCGTCGTAGCTGATTCATTTACAATTCAAATCAGCAGAGTTACTGCCACTCGCTGTCGCTGCACCTGCAGTAGCACTCGTCACGCTGGTGGCGGACGCGGTGGACAGGCGGCCGGCCGATGATGAGGAAGAGGTGCCAGCACCAGCCGTTGCCGTCGCACTTCCCACCCTGGCCTTCAGCTCACTACAACTCCGTACTCAACCTGGCCTCAGTCGCCTTCTCACAGCTCATTTCCTCCTTCTATTTTCATAACTGACGCGCCACGCCGTCCACTTCCGCAACGACACGTGCCTTACTCGCTCACTTATTACGCCAGGCTCTGGATCAACTATAATTCAGTCGACAGGTAGAGGTCAAATGTTGCGCCGATTTCAGCATCACTACTGATGTTTTTGTCCAAAATCTGACCAGCATACTCACGCAATTGTTCAACTCTCCCGGCGTCCTGGCTCGGCTCGGCATCAGCATCAACGTCGCCACCATCACCATCTTGTTTCTCTCATTCTTCCTCAGCCTCTACTTCCTATTCCAAAATATCCAAACGTTTTTTCGCGCCGCCATCTGATACGTCGTCGCTGACGTAGTTCTCCATGTCCGCGCGAGTGTAGCCGCCGAGGGCGGAGCCGAGGCCGTCCATGATGGCGGCGCCGGGCTGGTACCTACGAGTGAATAATGCGTAGCAACCCGGCGCCGCCATCATGGACGGTCTCGGCTCGTGAAATAGAAGAAATGATGCGTAGACGCAGAAGCTGCCTCGAGTGACATGAGCGATGTCAGGAGTATACAACTTGAAGATGATACTTTACTTATTCTCTACTAGAGTGACACCTCACATAAAAAACACCTGCTTGCCGTAAATTTTTCTCAGCAAAATCCTGAAATCACCAGCAAGGTCCTGCTGCGCCTCGGCGTCGGCGTTGTTGTTATTATTGTTGGCGCCTGACGAGAAGTGGATTGCATTTCTATTTGATGTAGTTTTAAACGTTAAGGTCTACGTTGGCATGAGCACTGTTTTTACTGACTTTCAATAAATTTTTTATTGACAAACATAGAATAAGCATAAGTCCTCACCCCCACCTCCTCCCGCCTCCCGCGCGAACCCCTCACTCGCCTCAACAATCGCGTCCAGCACGCCCTGCACTTCTCACTTGCTCACTCAGTTCCCCACCGAATGAGGATTAGTTTGCCTGTGTAAGATCGAATTAGAATAGAGTAAAATATTTTTTATGGCTGAACGGCCGGGAGGTAGCGAAGCTGTCTAAAACTACGTTTTAAATACGAGTATAACACACTGTTGTCGTTGTGTGTTGTATTTATTCAGAAAGTCGCGATTTGAATTCCAACAAAAAAGTTCCTGTAAATTTTAAGTTTGGCAGTGGTCTCCTGCCGTCACGCGCTGTTCATGTTGTCCGCCACGTTCTGCGCGGAGTACGGCCTTCAGTTCTTCTCCATGTACCCCAGCACGCTCGCGAACTTGGCGCCGGTGACTCCACTCTAGGTTTTACTAAGCGCGCAAGATGGTCGCCATGCGGAGTTTTTTGTCGTCTGCGTTGCTAGCGTTGCCAGCAGCGGCCGCGCCGCTCGCGTCGTTTTTCGCGCGCTTGGCGTCGGGCTGGCCGGGCGCGGACATGGCGTTGGGGTTGGTGATGTTTATGTTAAATATAATTGTAAGTAAACTACAGCTGCTAGCTTGCTGCTAGATAAAAACGTTATGCTTATGTGCGGTTATAGCTGCTTGCACTTCCTATATGGGTTATGTTGTGAATCTTGATGAACGATATGGAGCGGTCTTGGTAGAGTCTGTAGTTACTCTTTTTTTCGCTCTCGCAGGCGTTTCCCGATTTTAGTGGAGTTTTACGACACACACACACACACACACAATCTGATCTCACACATGGTTAAATACCAGATACTAGCGAAATAATATCATATTCATACTCATAGCTCAAGGCCGACCAGAACCACTATAAAAAAAAAGTGTAGAAATCAATTCAAGTTTCCTTTTTTTTTTTATCCGCTTCTACCAACATCCCTTCCTCTGAGCCGTAGCGCTTTCTTTTAATTTCCACAGCATACATTTCCACTATTTTTCGATTTCTTTCACAGTACTTCTAAAGATATTTTCCATGTACTAGTGTTACTGTTACTCTTATTTTATTCTATGTACAGAGTTCATCCAAGTCGAATTCTAGTCTTCCTCTTGATTTTAATCCTAGTGGAATTCTAACTTGTTTTTCGTTCTACTTCTATGTACAGAGTTCCAAATATAAGAACTCGAAATTGATCCCTAAAATCCCCGTGATAAACGCGGTCACCAAATCTTCTAAAATGAGCGATACACCAGTTCATCATCATCACCTTCTGAAGACATGTAACCTTGCGCTTGAGAGTGAAAGTGATTAGGCACGACCGGCGCGAGCTCCCCGCCAATGGATGCTATTTCTAAGTCGAATGTCGTTGCGCTTACTTCTCCTGGTGATGAGGCCGTGGACGCAGCACTAGCCGTGCTTACATCCACGGCCTCGAATCCGGTCGAACCTTGAGGCATACCCACACCGGACTTCGCCTGAGCTAGAGCAGCTTGCTGTTGCATCAATTTAGTTTCCTGTTCCTCGGCGTTGTGGACACTCAACGGATTCGCGTCTACCTTTCTGAGTACGTCATCCAAATACGCAGTGGCTTTTTCAACGTCTTCTCGCTGAATGACGCCCCCCTTCACCGTGCCGTAGAAGGTGAAAGTCACATTTATCTTTTGTGAGATCGTCTCATCGCGCAGAGGCACGTTTTCGTCGCCTACGCCGCCCAAAGGCAGGGGTGTGAAAGCTTGTGCTTTGCCTCCGAAGGACACATCTGCCGCTTTGCATACAGCCGGTATCTCTCTGTTGGGCCGTGAGCGCACAGGCGCTGACCCTGGCATACTGACGCTACCACGATAGACAGGTTTCTCGTCGTCTTCGGTATCAGCAACAGCAAAAAGACCACTGAGAGCACCACCACGATAGACAGGACCATCATCTTCCTCATCGGCAGAAAAGTACTCAAACTCAGCGTCAGCAAAACTAAAGCCACCACGCACTGCAGCACGCTCCTGCTTCATCGGTATCTGGACGGTCATCACGACATTGGAGCTGTAGCCCATAACACCCCTGATACCCATTTCTTGCTTCTGCACCGCGTGTGCACCGGACGCCAAACCGGCCGCGGCATCGGCTTTGGAGACCGACGCCGCAGCGCCCACGTCCTGTTTCGACGCGGTCGCCTTGAGCCAGTACGCGTCTTTCGGCCCGCCCATCTGCAATTTTTTCTCCTCGTAAGCCGCTAGTTGCTCTGCATTTTGTTCAGGAGTGCATGGAATGAACCAGCTGTCATTCACTGGCAATGCAAGCCTGACGGGTGTGTATCCGAATGCAGGACTGGTTCTTTTCTTCTCGAGCCACGTCTTGATCGCTGCCCTTTCGTAGCACCCTGCCCATATGTTGTGCGGCAGAATCGTGTCTCCCTTGATCCGCACAGGATCTTCCACATAGTCTTCATCCTTCTTCCGCTCACCCCCAGTATATATCTCGCCGAGTGAGATCATGCATTTTGGACCTTCCATAGTAGCCGCTTCTTTTTCAGCCGCTTCCACCGGTTCTTTCGAAGCCTCGGCAGTCGCCATAGCTTTAGGCTTCTCCTCCCGCGTCTTGTGAGCGAAATACTGCGTGAGCCCAGCCCGGTCGGCCTGAACGAACGTGCCCTGGGGAGTGACCATCGCGATCAGGTTCTGCGGCTGTGATTCGTCGTGGGTACCGTAGTTGTGCCCCTCGATCGCGAACTCTAGTGCGCCCTTCTTGCCGCCCTCGTCCTCGTCGATCG
>JACLAC010004924.1_pt1 | contig 21654 bp, 13 predicted proteins | sample 8027881 | NCBI WGS metagenome assembly JACLAC01 (sample SAMN15725517, study PRJNA655200) | protist metagenome | isolation source: fluorescence activated cell sorting (FACS) single amplified genomes of... | place: Spain: Blaines Bay Microbial Observatory, Mediterranean Sea | collected 2016-01-19 | reverse complement strand
TACTCATATACTTTGTAAATATCAAATATTACAACATCTTGTCGAAAAATGAAGACGAACGTTGTCTCTACTATTTTCGTCTTTTACGGTCATATTCCGGTTTACTTTTCTTCCTGTTTTTGCGCAGAGAGAGAAAATGAAATTGCATTCCTACATAGAACACTCAAAAGAAGTATCTCTCTTACTAAAATACCAAATTAAATGCAGCTTCTACGTCATCGATCTTGATCCAGCATTGGTCTATGCCTAAGTTCAAATATCCTGGCTTACACACATACTCATTTGTGTATGGAATGTACGTTGTACGCTCTTTCCTCCACATGCGAGGGTCGTTTGGAATACATCGCCCTGAAGGGTAGTCCTGGTAGTGAAACTCGGTTGGACAACTATATTGGGCTGTATCAAACGCTGCAGCTTCTATGTCATCGATCTTGATCCAGCATTGGTCTATGCCTAAGTTCAAATATCCTGGCTTACACACATACTCATTTGTGTATGGAATGTACGTTGTACGCTCTTTCCTCCAAATGCGAGGGTCGTTTGGAATACATCGCCCTGAAGGGTAGTCCTGGTAGTGAAACTCGGTTGGACACTGCGGAGCACCTAGACGCCTCCGTGCATAGACGTTCTTCGGGCACAAGCTCGACGCGAAGGATATCAAAAGGCACAAGCTTAAGCTGCACTTCATCAATAATTTCAATCTGGTCTACAAGATTCTCTTAGACGGAACGATGCAGTCTGCTAATGTTCAACATGGATGCTGGTTGAGATGAGACTGTTATCGTATATTTTTTTATATTTATTTATTATTTATATTTATATTATAATAATTTCAATAATAATATTTTTTTAATAATATTTATTATTAATTAAATGTAATAATTAATATAATAATATGGCTGCTGCATGCTGCTGCTGCTGCTGAAACAATAATAATAATAAATTGACACGTGATACTGACCTGCTCTCTATTTATATTGTCTGTATTATCACTTATTTTATTGCATTAGGCTATTGTTCCTATCTATTATTATATTAAAATAATACTGAAGAATAAAAAGAAGGGTTTATATGATGATGAAAGAATAATAATAATTTCAATAATCTTCTTATTTTATTATTTTTATTTTTTTAATTATTTATTATATTATTATTTATAACTATTACACAGAGGAGTATTATTATTTTTAAGAAGAAGACGATGAAGAGATGTGTACTGCTGCTTGCGTTTCGAGTTTTGACAATTTAAACCACATTGACGCTCGGTCTACGTGGACGTGTCGATATGATCGTCGGATATTGACCCAACAGGTATTAATTTGAAAGATGAGATGGCGATATTTAGCCCATCTTGCCTTTTCAGTCTTAGTGCTGTGCCTAGAACTTGGAACATCAACAATATGCTTCCATGAATATCCCTTGGCAACGTTTGTTTATCCAGCACCTGCGACATTTGAGAACGTTGCAGATACTGTCTTTCCCCTTCCTCTACTCAAACAGTCCGAGATCCATACTTCTCCAAACTGTATATTTTCTCAGTGGGACACAAAATTGCAAAAGTGGGATACTGGGAGTTTTTGTCATGAGGAAATATTGACTGGTGGAGCATGCGTTGGCGATCCGAATAACGATCGCTATCCAGATATTTTTTTCCCATCAATTCACAAAAATGGTAAATTATATATAAATGATCAGAACGGCGCTTTCCTAGATAAATCGACAGAGTATTTTGGATACGATATGAACAAGAACAAAGTCAACCGTGGAAATGCTTGTATGTTTTTTGACATGAACAACGATGGTTACGATGATCTCTATATTTCAACAGTTGGGCATAAAAGATTCTATTTTTTCAAAAACGTTGCGAATGGAACCAAATACGAGGATGCTAGTTTTACTGCTGGACTAGAAAATAAAAAAAATGATGCTAGTCAAGCCATGACGGCAGGGTTTTCAATGGATACAGCAGATGTTGATAATGATGGCTATTTGGATGTTGTAACAACGGAGTGGCTTCCACTACTGAACCTGTCTCCAAGAGACATTCAATTTGGGAAAGCGCCTCCAACGAACTCGCGATTCTTCCTTAATTTACGAAATGAGACGTTTTTGGATTTTACGGCGAAGGCAAATTTAGAGCCTTCTTTGCATGCCCCAAAAGATTTATACTTTGAAAAAATGTGCGACGAGCTAAATAAAAAAGACTTGCAGTATCTTATGTCCAAAATTAATGAACCTTATAAGAAAAGCGAAAGTAGTGGCGTTACACTTTGCAGTAAACCAGCGTGCACGACTTTATGTTAATCAAGGTGTTGATGAAAGGTTCCACATGGTCGATGAAGCGTTCGTGAGGGGCATTGCAGATGTTGGTGACAACAGGGGTGCGATGACTTTAGACTATGACAAAGATGGTGATTTAGATATTTTGCTAATTAATCATGGCGCTGAAATGAAATTGTACAGGAACAATAATGCGAACTACAACGATTACCTAAAAGTTTACGTTTACGAGGCAGGAGGTAGGGTAAGTGTAGGTGCAAAAGTGTGGGTTCAACTCTTTGGGGACGATGACGGCGATGATCTTACGTACCTTCGAGAAATTCGTAGCAATGCTGCTTTTTTAGGTCAATCCGAAGTCTATGCACATTTTGGATTTGGTAAAATCAGTTCAATGGCAACGATGATAGGTAAAAGTGAGGATAAGATTCTAATTTACAATGTCACAGTAATGTGGCCAATCGTGAATGGAAAACAATACGTTGAAAGTTATCTAGGCAACATACCATTGAGGAGTGAAATTTCTGTCAGAAGGCCGTTACTACACCATGGACATGAACGTGTGATACACCACGTTTATAACGGCCGTGCGGCGCTGAACATTTCATGTGGAAAAAATTCCGCAGAGGGAAGCGACGACGCGTGGTCATCGAAGAGAAGAAGGAACAATATGGAATAATGAAATCTATTATTTTCTATGTGTTTTCTTTAGTAGCTGGTCATATTAGCAGCCGTAATAATAATAGCAAGCAGCAGCAGCAAGCAGCAAGAACAATTGGAAATTGTTCTAAAAAACAAACACATCTCAAGAACAACACGTTTAAGCAGTAGTATTATTAGCAAGTAGTAGAGTGGGTGAATGTAGACCCCTATTTATTATTATTACATTTTTTATAATAACTACTAATAATAGACGAAGACGACTCTATTATAAGATTAAATATTTTTATTATTTATTTATTATCATTATTATTAAATAATTTGTTGTTGTTGACAAACAAAAACAACAACAACAACATTGAGATGACACGACGTGAATGTAGTAGAAGATGATCGATGAATTTAATTATTGCCTCTGCTGCTGGATCAATGTCCCAACCCATGCCTTTGCACAAAGATTACAGTGTAACGGCGCATCTTGATCACGCAGGCCCTGACTTGGTAGGGCTTTACAGATCATCGACTCCCCTTTTCGGGTTGTACATAGACTGACATACCTACATGGCCCACATTCCACAGCGTAGATATGGCAATAGCATTGTGACGCCAGCAAGTGGGATAGACGCTAGCGTTTTCGGTACACTAGAGATGCTCAATATGATTGCAGACTCGATAATGCCGCAGCTTGAAAATGGAAGGATGGATCAAGCAATCATACCTAAGGTTGGAACAGGCAAATATTATCAATGGGTTGATACTGTAATGACACAGCCAAGTACAGACCTTAAATCAAAGGCTTGGAGGCGTGTGCATGTCCTGACGAGGCACTTGGTGCGCTAGTTTTTCGTCTCCCTTGCGGTGTAACGTAAACGTAAATTTTATTATACACTTCTCATATTTACATGTGATTTTAATTTAGAGTGAAGTTGCAACAACTGCTAGAACTAAATTTTCATATGAATACTTACACCAATTTCACTGCGCAAATTATGCCAGTGAGGATGTTAAGATTTCTTTGCAGAGCAAAGAAGTAAGCATTGGCAAAAATCAAAATTTCTACAACAAATATATCTTGTGGCGAATTTCATGCAACACTCCATGTTTACGTACGTTCATGGGAAGATCTTACAAATACGATGAATATCTTATTTTTTTGCGTATAAATTGAAAAGAGGATTATTTTTACTTATTGTTCATACACACACACAAATATTTCTGTAAAACATATGTATTTTGGTATTTAAACCTCAATTCATCTTTCACTTTATAAATACTCGCATGCTTCCGGCGTCACAAATGTGATCACTACGGCAAGAAACACACAAGAGCATTTTCAAAACAAGGGAAATATAAATGTGGCTTCCACATAATAAAATAAATTCAGTATAGACCATACATGACTTCCAACTAGTATTACCTTTTCATAAGTACCATAAACAACGAAAAATACTCTACACACGTGTACAGTTTTTTTTTCATTGTTAAGTTTGTATGAATCCTTTTTAAAACCGATCCTGTGTATGCTGGTTGCTTTGTTGCTGGGGCTTCCCCCTATCGCAAATCACAAATCAGTGACAGTATAGTTACAAACCAACAGGCAGGCTATTTAATTTTTAGATACCTCTGGTTTCAATGGGGGGCGCGTTACAGCATGCGAATTACTAACGCCAGCAGCAGATGCAGTAGTAATATTTTGTGTATGCTTTATGTTTCCGCCAGGGTTGCCTTTGTTGACGGTGGAGGCGGCAACATTATTCTTACTAGCAGTGTTGTTTGTCCCGGGAGTATTCTTTTTAACAACTTCAGGCTTGTTTTTCATGAAGTCTTCGTCGATTTCAAAATCTTTTGGAATGTCAGTACGGTCGAAATATCTCTGTGTGACAACAGCTTTAGACGGAATTTTTAATACTTGACGACAGTGCATACGATTTTTCATAACCAGCGTCCTAGTCAGCGTAAACCTTTGTTTATTGTCTATGCACGTTTCCTCAACGATCCTGGGCGTATCCGACTTTTTAATTAAAATTTTGAACTCCCGACCACTTTTTCTGCTTTCTACCTGCTCCCGTCCAAATGAGTACGTACATGTACGATTTGCCATCCTAGATTTGCGACTAACAGAATACTTGTCACCTTGTATTGTGATGACGTGATACGTTGCATACTGCTTCTCTGCTTTCATGGCTGCTTCACACGCAATCTCTGTCACACCCATTGTTTTCAAGTACGCCTCTAGAGTTTCCGATTTATCGGTATCTAGTTTCCAAGTTCCATCAAAATCTTGCACGGTCACTCCTTTCGCGGACTCTGGCAACTTTGCGGACTCTAGTGCGAGAGACTGCCCACCAACGTATATACTGGCAGGCTTACCCCAGTAAATTGGTGCCGCCCTTTTCCTATTGTTTGTCTTTGACTTTTTATTCTTTGAGTTTTTGCCCTTGGGCGCCGATCGCTTCGACGGCATTTTATTTCAAAGACCTACAAGACTTAAAAGTTTAAGTATCCCCTGCCACCGACGGCTCTTGCTTATAGACCACATTCCCACCTCGCTGATGTAGAGGTTACGCGTGCGCCACGGTTGATGTTGGGCACAATGAAAAGTGTACTCCTTCGTAGCAGTACTAGTAAGGAATTCGGTAGTGCACCACAGCTACAAAAAAAAATACAACAAACAACAAATAATACACAGAGTAGACAGAAGAAGAAAGATGCAAGCAAACAATGGCTGTACGACAGCAGTACTAACACAACAACTTCTGCTGCATCACCCACGCCAAGCACACGATATCGTATACTATTTTGCCTATCAATGCCCCCCATCGCGGCAGTCCCAATGCTGTGTCAATATTGGTCCCTGTGCTTGCTTACCTCCTCAGTCGGAGGGCGTAAATAAAGGCCATTAGTTGATAGTAGCAGGCACGCAGCACAGGGGTGTTGTTGTTAAAATGATTAAGATTGAATGAAGTCGTCCATTAGTTAGTAGTAGCAGGCACACAGGATTGACACCCGCAGCGTTGCGAAGCCTCTTTGCCCGAAATGTACGAGCTACATTAGGGTATTGCGGATAGGCCATTCCCCTAGCAATAGACCTTCAACTGTGTGTGTATACTACCATGGAGAGAAAGAGTTGGAACAATACGAAAATGAGGTTCAACTAGGCTAGCTCGCGTTGGGGTTCATAATTCATATTTAAGGCGATGAAGTTCTACTAGGCGTTGGATTCGTAGAGACTTAGTACACGACAAGGACGCTCAAGTAGGCCTTAGGATTCGTAGAGACTTGGTACAACATTCCTATTGGCTGTGTTGGAAAAACGAACAAGGGATAAGACTACTGATTTGGTAGTTCAAACTGGACACTAGATCCTACGATCGACATTTTCAAAACCAACACGATTTGAAAATGCCCATGAGTGGAGTGATAGGGAATGCACGTCTTCTAGATACGCGTGCTCACAACGTTGAGGACAATGGGTTTCCGGGGTTGTCATCTGACAGCGGATGCTTGCTACACTACGGGATCTAGCAGCACTCCTCTGACAATCGATCACTGGCGTGTGAGGTACTCCTGCTCACAATACCATACCAACACTGCAAGCGCGCGCAGGTACCGTCCGCGTCAACCTATCTCACTGTAAACGTAACTATTCTTTTGTACCAACACACGTAAGTTAAGATGAAGATCGAAGAAGTGCAATCAACGACAAAAACGCAGCGTATCTACGCGCACACGCACATTAAAGGTTTGGGACTTGACAACGAAGGCAAAGCCATTCCAGTCGCTGCTGGTTTAGTGGGGCAGGAGCGAGCGCGCGAGGCGGCCGGCGTTGTCGTTGAACTGATCAAAAGCAAGAAAATGGCTGGGCGCGCACTGCTTCTTGCTGGTGTTCCAGGAAGTGGTAAAACAGCGCTTGCTCTTGGTGTTGCCCAGGAGTTAGGCCCTAAAGTGCCATTTTGCCCGATGGTTGGTAGCGAAGTATACAGTACCGAGGTGAAGAAGACCGAAATCTTGATGGAAAATTTTCGGAGAGCAATTGGCTTGCGCATCAAGGAGACCAAAGAAGTCTACGAAGGTGAAATCACAGAGTTAACACCTGCAGAAACAGAGAGCACAACTGGTGGATACGGCAAAACCGTATCTCACGTCATCATCGGATTGAAAACCACGAAGGGGACAAAGCAACTAAAGCTAGACCCGAGTATTTATGAAGGTTTACAAAAAGAAAAGTGTGCTGTCGGTGACGTCATTTACATAGAGGCTAACAATGGCGGTGTGAAAAGGGTTGGTCGATCAGATGCATATGCGACAGAATTCGATTTGGAAGCGGAGGAGTATGTTCCTTTGCCAAAAGGGGAAGTTCATAAGAAGAAAGAGGTAGTGCAAGATGTTACACTACACGATCTTGACATGGCAAACGCACGACCTCAAGGTGGGCAAGACATTATGTCCATGATGGGATCATTAGTCAAACACAAGAAGACAGAAGTCACAGAAAAACTTCGCGCAGAAATTAATAAAGTTGTAAATGGATATATCGACCAAGGCGTAGCGGAATTGGTGCCTGGTGTGCTCTTTATTGATGAGGTACACATGTTGGATATTGAATGTTTTACGTATTTGAACCGTGCGCTGGAGAGTACTTTGGCACCAATTGTAATTTTTGCTACAAACCGTGGTGTATGCACTATTCGGGGCACAGAAGTTCTCGCACCGCATGGTGTACCAGTGGATCTGCTAGATCGCATGCTAATTATTCGCACGATGCCCTACAGTGTTGAAGAAATGGTGAAGATTCTGTCCATTCGGGCAGCGACTGAAAGTCTAACCTTGGACGAAGCTGCATTGGCGCGTTTGGGCGAAATAGGTCAAAGGACGACTCTAAGATATGCAAACCAAATGCTGACGCCCGCCAGAATTCTAGCAGAGACCAATGGCAAAGAAGAAATTTCACTTGATGACGTAGAAGAAATTGACGAATTATTTTATGATGCGAAAGCGTCAGCTAAAATTTTGCAAGAACAAGAAGCCTTGTATTTGCAATAATAGGCCATGCACAGTTTTGTTCTGTAGGTATTGAAAGCACTTTGAGTGTTTGTTTACGCGTCTGATAACTCACCGCACAAAATATATGTGTGTGTTAGTGCTGTACGAATAGTTGATAATAATTATTAAAAGCATATCTTGCAGTTTTATGATATGGCATCGCCAACTTAGTTTCAAATTTCATATTTTTCTACTCGGTATTTAATTACCGTCATCATCACATATCTTCTTCTTTTATCTATCAATATATATTTTTTTATTATTATTATTATTATTATTATTATTATTATTCGTTTTAAATAATAATAAATAGAGAGTAGTGGTGTGCTACAAATTTATTCTCCTTCTTCTATGCTACTTCATTATATAATTCCCTTCTTCCATCCTATTTATATTATTGATTGTTGTGCAACATAACAACAAAACCTTTCTTCTTAATTGTTAGGGGTGTTAAGGGGGGTAGTCTAAACCCTAGCTAATATGGCGTCTGTGACGAACTAACTTATAAGAGAGCATAGATGGAAAAAGTATCGTCTACGTATGCTTGCGATAGCGCCCAAGAAGGAATTCGTTACATGCTGCCCGCACCTTATTTCATAGTAGTTACATACATTGTTGTGATAAAATTCATTCACATTACTTTATTCTGTCTCCATTTGCATTTCCTTATTATTCTCTTTCCTTGGTGACCGATAATACGTTTGTATGATTATTATTCATCATTGTTACATTCATTATTATTATATGTTGTTTTGTAGTTCTTTACCAGCTCCACCGCAGCGTTGGCAAGCTCAACCTACGCTAACCGCACGCATGCACCTCTACATTAGGGTGCCATTGTGGAAGGGAGCCGCAAAGAAATGTTCTGATACATTCGTTTTAATGCACAATGGCATCGACAATATCAAGGTTGAAACAAAAAAGACGGGAAAATGACAACCGAGTGACTGAGCTGTTTGACATGATAGATAAAGACAATTCGGGAGCAATCGAGATAGGCGAGTTACTAAACGCGCTAAAGACAGCCGAAGTGAAAAAGCTCATAAATGGCTTTGCCCCGCTAAAATTCTTGCTTCAGGGAGATCAGGTTGAAAAGACTTTCACTCAAATGGATGTCGATTCGGACGACGAAAGTGATGGAATGATTTCCTATCATGAATTTAAGAAGTATTGCCTAAATGCCCTTCGGAAGTATGAAAAACAAAATTGCGATACCACTGTGACACTTGATCAAGCCATGCAATTACTTAAACTTGACCCGACAGAGCGCACGGAAGATGATGTAGAAGACCTTGTAATCTGGATACAAAATATGGAATCCACGAAAAAGACTTTTGGAACGCTACCCGACGATATCATACATCAGGTCATGCGACAAGCCCGATGCTCGACAATTAATGAAGGGGAGTTCGTGTTCGAGCAGGAGACTTAAATCTCTTTGGAAAGCATCTGTGCCCCAAATTGCAAACGGATGAAAAGAATAGCTCTACTTCTATAGAAAAGAAGAAGTTCGCAACGAAAAAGACAATATCTAGACTAAAAGCAAATAATTGGAAGCGAAAATCGCCGGGCGCACCGAGCTATCGGCGTAGTTTAACAAGTTTAGAGAAAAAAAAATGGGCTGGAAAGCAGGGCACGGTAGAACGTTTTAAGTACATTTTGAAGAAGTCGACCAAACAAAAAGGTTCATTTGTACAAAAACGCCGACCCCAGACTGTAGGTCCTGGAGCTGGATCCCGATCCATTGGAAGAAATGGTCGCGAGGAACGTGCCAGTGGAAGCAACAATAGACCATCTACAAGCGGCGATATAATTGTTCACCGTACATCAAATCAAAGGCTACTCCGGCAACCCTCACGACCACCCATTAATGTGCATGTAAATCCACGCCGCCATTCACAATCGCCGAGATCGATGCGTGCTGCAAAGCTTTACGCATTACACGAGGCAGAAAACCAGAAGTATTTGCAGGATGTTCTTTTGCGCCGCCAATGCGTTCATTACATCATGCCAAGGCATGTTGCAGATTTACACATACGTGATGATGCTCATGATGAGCAAGTAGACCATGGTGAATGGTGAAGCTACTATTTCTCCTACTATATGCATTATTATTGAAATAAATTATTATAATAATAATTTAAAATTGATTTAATCTATGATGATGATGAAACTAATGATGGATTGGCTTATTTTTTTACACTATTAAAGTACTATTGCATAATATCATCTTTTTATTAGTTAGTATTTACACGTGGTAGTATATTTACTATTATTATAGCCCTCTAATCTTTCATTGAAATTATAACCCCCAACAACAATCAACATCACATCAAGCATCAACAAACTCTACTACTACAACATACAATTCACACTACTCTACTAACTAACTTTAATTTGCCATGGAGCATGCAGTAACGGCGGCGCCATCGTGGATCCCCTGAAGAAGCTGCGGTCAGCAGCAGTTTACGTGACAGAATTTTCTCCTCAGTTTCGTCGGGATAGAAAGCAAGAGGATGGCAAGTTTGAGGAATCAACACCGCGATGGAGCCAATCCAAAAGTGTCCGCCGCCCCGCGTGTCGGAATACGTGCACGACTTGGTAAGCCGTTTGCCCAAAGGGGAGAGGCTTCAAACGGCGCCGTTCAAACGAAATCATTGGAGACAATATACAAGCAAGCACTATCTAGTGGGAAACTAAACATGTCAAATCGAAACATGGTACATGTTCCTTTACAAGATTTTTTAAACGTTGCATCATCAGGCGTCGACGGTGTGAATTTTTGGGAAGTAATTGATCTAAAGCATATTGATTTGTCACACAATAGTATATCTCAAATGACTCCGGAAGGGGTTCTCACTAACTTTCGGTCACTTGAAACTTTGAATGTCCAAAACAACATGTTCACAATGACAAGCTTCCCTTTTGAGTCGTTAGCAAACTTGGACTGCTTACGTTCTCTAAATTTATCTAATCTGCAACTGGCAGGTGCAATCCCAGCATGTCTTGGTCATTGTATTAATCTAGTTGAGTTGAATGTGTCTCAAAACAAAATTACAAACATAGACTGTGTTGCAACCCTTGAATCGTTGCATATTTTGAACGCATCACATAACTGCATTGGTCCAATAGTGCCATCGCACTTACCAAAAGCACTCATGCGCATTGAATTGTCGAACAATAAATTGGTCGAGATGTCAAGATGTTTTGGCTCGCTAATTCATTTGGAAAATTTGGACTTATCAGATAACAAAATATCCGCTATAAACTGTACGTTAGTAGAGGCAAGACCTTTGAGAGTTTTGAATTTGCGAGGCAATCAACTGCAGTCGATTCCCGTCCTTCCAAAGAATGGAGTCTTGGATACAATTTTAATGGGGTCGAATCAGTTGACGGAGTTGAATGTAAGATGTCTCATGGGAAGTGCGGGCACGTTATGTGTATTGGACTTGAGTCGCAATAAGCTAAGAGGCCTGCCGCATGATTTGGGTATGTTTGGAAATTTGAAGACGCTAGACTTGGCAAACAACGACCTGACATCGCTACCTCCTTCTATTGGTTGGATACGTAGTTTGCAGCGCTTGACATTGGAAGGCAATGCGATTCGTAGTATCCGCAGAAATATTCTTGATGGTGGAGCTGAAGCTTTAAAAAAGTACTTGCGATCGCGTGGTGCGAAACATGAAAGCTTAAGAATAGAATTGGCACAAGTTGATAATAATGATGTAATTGATGTAAATCGCCAGAGACAAAGGTTGGGAGAACGAAAAATTATTCAATCCTTCGAGAGAATGTTTGACTGAGTATATCTTACAAGTAAAAAAATATTGCTTCTTTTAACATCTATTTCTCATAAACAAAAATATACGCGCATATGCAGTTAATATGAATGCGCGATCTCGCAGAGTCTTTCTGATTTTATCAATATATAAAATATATATGTGCGTATAAATGTTTGTGACAGAGAATAAAATTTTCTTTAACATAGTGTGTGGTAAAAATAGTAAAAAGATCTATATATAAAATTCATAATATATATACTTCTCTATATATTTTTAAAAAACTACATGGTGAGGAAATAAGATCCCCTCAACAGCGAAACTTGGACAACTTGAGTCCCCTTACATTTATATTACGAGTATGTCTGTGATCGTGTGATAAACTCACTATAATTCCTTTTCTGATTGTGAACCTTGTCAATGAACCGACACATGGGGAATAAGCAGAACGTACGCCACACAATAGTATGTGTGTGTATACGATATTACTCCTTCTTCATAACGGTTTAACTAATTTACACTTTTGATTGCAAATGCGGGGCGAGTTTCGCGTACGAAATCTCTGGAACATGTTCAAACTTATTGTATTTTACAATATTCTTGTTTTCACCGCTCATACGACGGCCAGTCGCGCTAACTTGTTTGTTAATTTCCATTTTACTAACGGTTTGCAAATGTACGATGTCTGGGCCATCAGCTACCCGTAAGGTGCGTAAGTTTGTATACAGTGCTGACAAGCCGCTGTCTTGAGATACACCGTGTGCACCGTGAACCTGGATTGCTTCATCGACAATCTTTAAAGCAGCTTTAGGAGCAGCATACTTAATCATAGCAATATACTTGCGAGCTGCCTTGAAGCCATACTCATCTGCCATGGTAGCAGCCAAGTAACATAACATGCGAATTTGGGTGATTTCGATCCTCGCCTCCGCAACAACTTGGTGTATCGCTTGATGGTCCTTCAAAAGTTTCCCAAAAGCTTTCCGTGAGTGTGCTCTGTGTACAATACTCTCTAGGGCAATTTCTGCACTGCCAATAGTGCGCATGCAATGATGAATCCGACCAGGCCCAAGGCGCGCTTGAGAAATCTCAAAGCCACGACCTTCACCAAGCAATATATTGGTTTTTGGCACTCTTACATTGTCGAAGATAATCTCGGCATGGTCGTGTCTGTGTCCAAAAACTGACAGTGCCCGAACAATCTTTACACCTGGAGTGTCTTTTGGGACCAAGACCATGGTTTGCTGTCGATGTCTTGGACCATCGAACTTGCTTTTGCCCATGACAACTAGGAGCTTGCATTCAGGGCGAATGGCACCAGATATCCACCATTTATGACCGTTGATGATGTAATCGTCACCATCGGCCTCAATGCGTGTAGAAATGTTTGTCGCATCACTTGAAGCAACACCGGGTTCTGTCATAGCATATGCGGAACGGATTTCGCCATTCATCAGTGGCTCCAGAAACCGCCTTTTCTGATCAGGGGTACCAAACTTGTGGATAACCTCCATGTTTCCAGTATCTGGTGCCGAGCAATTCATTGCTGCGTTGACCAGTGGAACAGCACCAAGAATTTCAGCGATGGGGGCGTACTCTAGGTTGCTTAAGCCGCCTCCGCCAAAGAGGAAAAAGTTCCAAAGTCCTCGGTCCTTCGCTTTTTGCTGCAACTCCTTGAAACATGGGGGTTGGGGGGTCAACAATGGGTCTTGTTGTTTTTGACGCAGCTCTTCAAACTCCTGCCTGTATCTCGGTAACATTGGTATGCACTCTTCAACAGCAAACGACACAACTTTCCGTCTGACTTCATTAAAGTTAGGCCCCAGCTTACCCTTAAACGGGACAAGTTCGTCTGGAAGTGGGGCGTTTAAATCGAGGAATTTAGCACCAGACATGGTAAGTTTTCAGGGTCAGGCACGGATGTTTCCAGGTTATGCGATTGATTGAAGGCAGGATGGCGTCTGGGCTGCTGATGGTGTTATGGCGAATAAGGAGCTTTTTGCTGGTGTCATACCTTGCTTCGCTCGGCTGGAACACGCGGAGGAGATTATTAGAGAATTAAAGTTATTATTATTTATAATAATAATAATAAATATGTGATGATGATGATGATGTTTTTTATAATACTGTAATAGTTCATCATATAGTGCGTGTAGTGCTAGTAGTAGGAAGGATGTTGTGAAACAAGGGTAGGACTAGGACCGGAGGGCGCATGCCATCTATTACGTCGCATGCAGTAGAGTCGATATAGTAAAATAGTCATGCTCTTATGAAATAGTGAACCATGTACTAATTACAGTACAAAGCAATTATCCCACAATATAATGGGCCTGACATTACAAAACATCATATTTATGAATTGATGATGATGTCTTAGTAACACACTTCTTTATGCGCTGTATGTAATATGTTGTAGTGTAATGCATGAAAATACTTCAGGACATACATACACTACCTAGTTAGTCGAGTTAGCATGAGTTAAAGTGTCCAATGGAAAAAGGTTTGTCGCTTTGGTCTAGTGATAGCATACAGAGTACATACCTACTTTATGCGATGTGATGTGTGTGATAGAGACTCGAGCGATTATTCGAGATGGCAAAATAAAGTTTATATTATTACAGGGGGTCGGCACTATAAATCCCAGCAGGTACACAGGAAGGGGCATGGGGGCAAATATATTATACAAATACATTAAATTGTATTTAATTTTAATATTTATGTTAAGGTGTACTAATCACACTTTTATAGAAAACTGTGAATAATGCACTCATATTACGATTTTGGTAAGAATAATAGTACGAGTGTAACAATACTAAATATTGACATTTCATAGGTAAAACCATAAAAAAGATGAAAAAAACACCAACTAAACACGCCTTTTTGTACTTTCATTTCATAGGTATTTTATACTTCTGGGTATACGTATGAAACACGTCTACATTTTAGATATTTTTAATGATAGTAATACATTATAAAAAGTACAACATTGTTGTGGTGTTGTTTCATACAATTTATCACATAATCATCCTATCAAAGTATACATAAATTTTATACTAATAATGAATTTTTTTAGTTTTAGGACACAAAATAAGCTTTTTATCTATTTTTCTATAAAAGTGACGTTATACTTAAATTCTTATTTAAACCTTTCTTCCCTCCCAAACCTGCACGCACCCCACTCATATTTGTAATTGTCTTTACACTAATCGTGCTATCAAATATATTCCATTTTAATACGTGTTAATTTGGAAGTTTCACAGGTCGTCGTTGGGTGCACTCGACGTTCAAAATTTATTTCGACACGAAGGAAAAAAAAGAAAAAAAATCGCTTCTACAAATTTTTAGCCCTCATCCTGAAAAGCCCAAATCCGGGCTCGCACTAAAAAATTTTGAGTTTTGGCTGAGAAAACTGTCAACGCAATCAGAACTCCTCGCGAAAAAGTAGTTAAGGATCTTATGGGTATTGGTGGACCTCGGGCTGAGAAGTTTTGTTATAAATAGAAAATATATTACTCACTAGAGTACATCATATGTCATCCGTCTTTCTTCAACTGTAACTTCCTTAGACAAAATTTTATCGAAAAAAAAATAATTTTTAGACGTCTGTAAAAAAAAAAGTAAATTGAAAAAAAAAAATCGCTTCTACAAATTTTTAGGCCTCATCCTGAAAAGCCCAAATCCGGGCTCGCACTAAAAAATTTTGAGTTTTGGCTGAGAAAACTGTCAACGGGATTTATAATGCCGCCACCCTGTATGTTAATGTTGCGAAGTTCATCGTCAACAACGTGATCACCACCAGCAGCACCTACACCACCATTAATTTTTTTTTATTATTATTCCTTCTTTTTCTCCATTTTATTATTAATTTATTATTTATTTTTATATTGTTGTGGGGTGTGATTAATTAATAATTATTATTATTATTATAATTTCTTCTCTTCATTATTCTTCTTCGCTCTTTCTTCTTTTATTATTACAGTATTTACTACTGTACTTATTTATTTTATTATATTTTTTCCTTCTTCTTTTTATTTTTTTTTTTATTTTTTTTTCTTCCTCCTTATCCTCTTACTTCTATCTCTACTTCTTCTTCCTCTTCTTCTCCGGTCGCCTTCTTCGTTCGTCGTGTTCTTCTTCTTCTTTATCATCGAACCATTGGCGCATATTCTGCTCTCAACGCGGCTCAACCTCGCGATCCAGTACGCACCAATACCCAAGCGCTCTTGCGCAGACAGCCTTTCCCGACAAATAGGGGGCACGAACAGGATCCTTCCAAACGCGAAAAGCAGCGCACAATTTTCGAAAAGCCTTTAACTTCTACTACTTGCTCATCTGGGGAAAGTTAAATGAGACTAACACACCAAAGAAGCCTGGTACAGCGACTTTCCTGGCGATCGACTTTAGGACGCAGGGGGTTGGTTGCCACACGTCGTACTGTATTCACAGCTAACAATGGTGCAGTAAACGCAGTATCAAATAATTTCAATGTAACAAAAAAGTCATCATGGACTCCACAACGGGGATGCAACCGAGGCAAACTTTGGCAAGAAAAAATGAACCTAGCCCGTCAAAAGTACTGCTTTATACACACTACGAAGCCATCCTCAAAACGTGACCACTACGATGTGCTTGGTGTATCAAAGTCTGCCTCCCAAGCAGACATAAAGAAAGCATATTACAAGCTAGCAAAGGAACTTCACCCGGATGTGAACAAAGAGGATGGAGCGACCGAAAAGTTCGCAGAGTTGCAGGACGCTTATGACACCCTGAGTGACCCTGAGAAAAAGCAAGCATACGATTCTTTTGGGCATGGAGGAAATCCATTTGGCGGAGGTGCTGGGGGTGGAAATCCTTTTCAAGGTGGATTTCAAGGTAATGCAGAAGACATCTTCAGTAACTTGAATGATATATTTGGTGGTGGTAACCCGTTTGGAGGAGGTGGCAGGCGACAAAATCCGAATGCTCCACAGCGAGGTGGGGATTTGCAGGGCCGGGTCACTCTAGATTTTATGGAGGCTGTGAAGGGCACGACAAGGGAAATGAGCGTGCGACGAATGAAAAAATGCACCCCATGCAATGGAACTGGTGCTCGAGAGGGTAGTGGACCGTCGACTTGCCGTAAGTTTGGTTCAAATGGACGTTTTAACGCATACTAATTATCATACTAACTTTTTTCTACACTCACTCGTATTTGTAGCTGACTGTCAAGGTACAGGCGCAAAGACAGTGAAGCGAGGCTTCATGTACATGCAGTCACCATGTAATACTTGTAGGGGAACAGGATCCGTTATCAAAGATCCATGTCCATCATGCAGTGGGCAAGGCCGGGTTACAGAAACGAAGACAGTTGATGTGAAGATACCACCTGGTGTTGATACTGGCATCAACTTGCGTGTTGGTGGCCAAGGGGACGACGGTTTAAGAGGCGGACCCGCCGGTGATTTGTACGTAGAAGTCGTTGTTAAGCAAGATCCATTTTTTGAACGGGACGATACTGATGTTCACGTAGAAATTCCAATATCAATAAGTCAGGCCATTTTGGGAGACAAAATTTCTTTACCCACGTTGAAAGGCGAAGTTGACTTAAAGGTGCCCGTCGGCACGCAACCTGGAGATCGCGTTGTTCTGCGGAATCGAGGAATTCCTGTGTTGAACGGTGGCGGGCGGCGTGGGCATCAATATGTTCATTTCAACGTGGTGGTTCCGAAAAAGTTGTCAGAGAGGCAGAAGGAGCTGTTAGATGAGTTTAGAAAGGAGGAGGAAGAAAATGGCCAGATCATAGCAACCAGCAGCGGTAATGGTAAGACCACCAATGGTGGAGGCAATAGCACTAATGACACAGCCAGTGATGGAAATAGTTTTTTTGGGGATGCAGCCGATAGGGTGAAGAAAATGTTTGAATGATACGAGCTCGTACGATAATTTGAGGTGCAGGAAGAGTACCATTACATTTTTTTTCATGCTCACACACGTTTATTAATCGTGGATAGCTGTTTAATATTTACGAATGTAGCTCATGTACTTTGAATATTTATAAGTTGTGTCTCTCAGATGTTTCATAAAAATATATCTACTATAAAGTAAGCGAAAACTGAGCTATATATTTTAAAAAATGGAACTTATGAAGTTTTCCTTTTGTTATGACTTCATCCCACCCACAAATTCCATATGATTACCACTAGGATCATCATATACACCGAGCTCTGTGCCAGGAAGCTTTGCAGAACTATTGTTCAAAACTAAATTTTTTTTTCTTTTGTTGCTTTTCTTTCCTTTCATTTGAAGGGAGTTTTTGAAAGCGTTTAAGTCAGCATCAATATCTTGCGAAACATCATCATTGCCGCTTCGATTTTTCCTCTTCGTTTTTTCAGCCTTAAAATCACTAATATTTGTATACATGGACATTTCGTCGGAATTGTCGTTGCTATTCTTATGTACAGTATTGTCACTTTCGGTTGCCACGTCCTCCTCCGCATCCGTCGAAACTACATAACGGTTGGAGGTAGTGCTACTCGCGACAAACCCACTTTCAGAAGACTCTGCAGTATTTCTCCCTGGTTTTGGCTGGCTTGCGGCACATCCCATTTGTAAAAATCTATCTATGACTCAGATAAATGTGGGTGGTTGGACTTTCGAGTAAATCCATGTAGCAGCGATAGATCGTTGTTTGCGGCATTCGTCTGTCGTGATCCCAACTCGGCTTGTTAAGAAACAAAAACAAGAAAAGAAGAACAACAACATAATAATAATAAACAACACACTACTACTACTTTAATAAATAAAAAAATACGAGGAGAAGAAATAGAGTGGTGATAATAATTGTATAATAATAATAAGTAGAGAACAACATGTAATGAAAAAAAAGGAGAAAAGACAATTCTACTACAACAACAACAATTTAAACAATACAACAAAAAACAAAAAAAGAATCGAAGAAGGGATCCATCATGATGATGATGTCTTGAAAGAATCAATTGCTCAACAAAGCTGTTCCTTGTTGTTGATAAATTCTATAAAGAAAATCAATAGTAGTATCCAAGTATAAGTATTACACTACGGGGGAAATAGGAAGCATGCAAAAACATTTACATTATACCGCCTAACAAAGCGGTGAAGTTTTGCCCATATATCGTTCCGGTTCAATTATGTAGGCAATGTACCATTTGAAGTGTACGTATACGACATACGTATGGAGGTAGGTTGCGGCAAGCGGCAAGACGTTGCTGGACCTCATTCTAGGTTTCATACAAGTATACAAACCATATTGTAAACGTGCTAAAACTTACAAATAAGTGTTGCCGTAAATTTTAAACACTACCCCACTCATGTATCCTTTATATATAGTATATGAGAGTAGGGGTACTTAGGTCTGGAATAGTTCAATGTCAAGTCCTGCAAAATGGATTCGTTGCAGCAATGTAACGCATTTCCTTCTCTGCCATGACACAGCACTGGTATTCAAACAGACAAGGCGAAAAGAAAAGGCCAAAAACTGTAGTTAACATGCAGAAGAGCGATACATTAAACATTACACCATCTACTACTACAGTATATACACGCCACTACTACTGTTATTTATTAATAATATTGTCATTATTATCAGTTGTTTTTTTATTGTTATTTTTTTAATTATAATAAAAATTTTTAAAAATAATAATTATTTTTTTATTATTGTTAATAATATAATAATATATAAATAATTAATGGACTTTCTTCGACGCACGCCTGCGGAATCGGCGTAAATCAACGAAACGCACGCACACACACTTCCACTGAAAGCCGCTCGAGTCGCTCAAAGAGACTTACGAATCAAACAAGAGAGGCAGTTTTATCAGATACGAGACGATGGACGCGGATTTTTTAAAGAAGCACGTCGGAACTGCTCTGGCAAAAGGTCTTGCGCAGGTTGTCGTGGACCAACCAGAGGACGGAATTGACCACTTGGGGAAGTTTCTAATACAATATGCTGACGCGCAAGAAAGGGCCGAGAAGGATGCCATTCGAAAAGAGGCGATGAAAAAGATTGAAGCAGAAAAAGCTGAAATAGAAAAAGCAGAGCAATCAGTAGCTGCTGAGAAGCAAGCCGTTTGGGCTGCTCAAAAAGCAGAAGATGAAGCACTGTTGGAAGAACTACGCGAGGCCAGTGTCGCCGCTTCCTCTACTGGCGACGACATACAGCAAGGCATCAATACCATGATGCAAAAATGTGCTGACCACATGAAGAAGAGACTAAATGCATCTAGTTGCTATATTGGAAGATTATCAGAATACCCTGAAGGCCACGAGAAAGCTGGTACCCAGCTGATCCAATACGAGTATGCCACAGCAAACAACTCGTTCATGGTCGGGAAAGGCTTGCCAAAAGGTGACGTTGATGACGAAGGCAACCCTGTAAATGGCAGTGGCGTAACATTTAAAGTGTTCGAGCCCGTCGAAGAGGAGGAGGTTGAACCTGAGGTGGATGAGGATGGCAACCCAATAGAAGTTGAGAAGCCACCACCACTGCCAGTCATGATGCACGTTGAGAATGTACTACGAAATAATGGTGTTAAGTTTTTCAGGTTCCCCATGCTTGGTGCTTACTTGGCCGTAGACGTAGCGACCAAAAGTTCTTGTCATAATAGTGCGATGGATGCAGAGTACTTGACAGCATCCGATGAACCCGTTAAAGAGGAAGGGGATGAGGAGACCGAAGAAGGCGAAACAAAGGAGGAGAAAGCAGACGCAGAACCAGAGTTGGATGAAGATGGAAATCCCATTGTCCCTGAGAAGCCAAAGCGCGTATGGGAACCAGCCGAAGTGAAAGAAGGCCATATGGTTATTGCTTGCGACACGATGGGGCAAAATCGCCCGTTTAATGAGGACGAAGTTTTGTTTGCACAAAACTTGTCTCAAGCTATATCCGCATATGTCGAAAGCATTACGAAGTCCCAGTTCCAATGCGAAGTTTGGTTGCGACGCGAACATTTCAATGCAAACGCTGCTTTGGCAGAGGAGCGTGCTGCCGCCGCAGAAACAGAAGCAACTGCCAAAGACGAAGCAATGTCTAAGGTTGGCGAAGAGACACCAGAGGAGGACAAAGCAGCTTCAGACAAGGAATATGACGCACAAACAGCAAAAACAAATGCTGTAAATGCGAAGGAGCATATTCAACGGGTATTAGGATTACAAATTACGCCAGGTGCTGCCGTGGAAAATGTGCTCGCAACTTCGCTGAGTGTAACAGGCGTCGATAAAAGTGTATTTACTGACGCCGCAACTGGGGTAGTATCATGGGCTTTATTGAAAGGTATGGATCTTGAAAAGTTTTTTGAGACTTTTGGCGCATTAAATCAAGATTCATTTGGGGAGTCGGAGGAAGACATTGGCAAGTGGCGTGAAATATGCGGTGCCATGGAGAAATCTGACGATTACGTCGCTGTTGGTATGTTAGTTGACGCAATTAATGCTTGTATCGAATGGGCAGATGCAGCGCGAGTTGCAAAAGAAGCATTAGCTGCTCGTGTAGCAGCCGAAGAAGAGGCAAAAAAAGCAGCGGAAGAAGGTGAAGGAGAAGATGAAGGTGGAGAAGAATAATTATTTCTGAACTGATACTTGCTTCACTCACATCTTGTGGAAGTAGTAGTACAGGACAGTTCGTCTACTCCAGTTATTAGACTAATTTAACTCGTGTGTACTACTGTGACGACGACTATTATGATATTAATATATTTTAATATTATATAATAATAATAATATATAATAAGAAAATTTTATACTAAAAAACTTTACGTGTTGTTGTTTTTTTGTTGTTGTCTTTTTTTTTTATTATTTTATTATGGCTTAAAAGGGAAGAAAGTCCGTGAAGTCTAATGATAATATACTGGTTATTACTCACTACATACAGACTAGTGCT
>JACLAC010024396.1_pt1 | contig 21659 bp, 13 predicted proteins | sample 8027881 | NCBI WGS metagenome assembly JACLAC01 (sample SAMN15725517, study PRJNA655200) | protist metagenome | isolation source: fluorescence activated cell sorting (FACS) single amplified genomes of... | place: Spain: Blaines Bay Microbial Observatory, Mediterranean Sea | collected 2016-01-19 | reverse complement strand
GACGCGGTGGAGGACTTTTACGAAAAGAGAAAAGAGCCAGCCTTCGATATGGCACGGGTAGATGCGTTTCTGAGCAATGGGCCGCCAAAGATCGGAAACTCCAAAGAGGACCGCGCCTTGGAGAAAAAGATTAAGGAGGACCGCAACGCCTTGCGCAAGATGAAGGGGCCGCACGACTTTGCGAAGAAAGGTCTGAAAAAAAGGCAGCGATCGGTAAAAGGCGTAGAACCGACGCGCGATGAGAGCGGCAAGATACAAGTGGACGAGGGGCTTCTCCGAGAAGCGCTGTCCTTCGCGAACAGCGCGAATCGCGTGTCACTCATGAAGATGAAGCTCCCGAGTAACTTTGCGGGCGAGGATGTGTCAGTTTTTGGCAACCAAAGCAAAAAAGGTCTAAAGAGCAAGAATCAAGAGTCTCGGTCCAGATTAAACCTGCATGACGTCCCGGTGGGCCGGAGTCTCACCCCTGAGGACCTGCGTTTCTCACGGGGCAAGAAAAAGGGCTGGAATACAAAGACCACGATCAATCCAGTCCGCGAGTACGGAAATCAAGCTGGGGGCTTTAAAACTGAAAAAGCAGCAGCCAGGAGGAGGAGAAACCGTCCCCGGAAGAATAAGCCTACGAAAACTAAAAATCCCACAAGAATCATTCGCAAGAAGAAGAAGGCCTTTGTGAACCGCCAAAGCAAGGACAAGCTGGACGCCCCGGCGCACGCGCTGGACTACGTCGCGCTGCGTACCAACTTTGAGAAGGGGCTCACTCTGAATGCACTCCGCAAGCAGCTGAACGAATCGAAGCGCAGTCTGAACCAATCCAAGTCGTTCATCAAGACCGCCAGCACAGAGTGGTTTGGTTTTTGAATAGAGAAACTGTATACACAAAACTTATAGTATGGACTAAAACTTAAGTCACATCAGGAAGTCGCTCTGGGAGTTGGCTTTTGGCGTTTGAGACCAAAAGTTTTCGCGAACGCTTGATTTCATGTCATCATCATCATCAAAGTACCTTCCGCTTCCGCTTCCGCTTCCGCTTCCGCTTCCGCTTCCGCGGGCATTCCGGTCTCCATGCACCAGCCCATGGTTCAAGAGATTCACGTGCAGTAGCATGGTCCTGGCATTCTGGCAAAACTTGTCGCCCATGCGGAAGGCATCGCGGTAGGTCAGGTCCTTGGCGTCAGCCGTGCGCGCGTACAACACCTTGTTATGCGAGTCGATGCGCGCGTTGATCTTGCCGTCCGCAATCAGTTGCTCCAATTCAGTCTCCAGCTTCTCTGGCTCGCACAGGAACGACTTGGCCATTCTCATAAGCAAAATGGACGAGTAGGGCGCGGCGAACTGCACCATGGCCCGCTGGCGCACGCTCTTGTAGATGTGATTCAGGTGCGGCTCCAGGTGGACATCCAATGCGAACAAGGGGCGGTACTTTTGCAGCAAATCCAAGCTCGCGCTGTAATTGCACGCCACAAACTCGGTGAGAATCTCGCGCACCACGGGTGAACAGTCCAGAAACGACTTGAAGGAGGAGTTTTCCAGGAGCTGCGACTGCAATTCGCTGCGCTCGAAGGCCGTCAGCGCTGTCAACGCGCCATACAAGGCCACGTCCTTGACCACGATCGTCTCGTTGAAGCTGCTGCCCAGCTCGATCGGGACCTTGAGGAGCGCCTTGGCAGCCTGCTGCATCTGGGCGGTTTTCAAATATGCGAGTCCCGTGGCGGCTGCGACCTGCGCTCGCGACTTGATGTCGGATACCCCGCCCCCCAAAGCCTGTTCCGCGCGCGCAGCATACGAAAAAACCGCATTATTCGAGTCCATCTCGAGCGAGACGCGGATCACGTGAAGACACATGAGCGTAGTATATCGGCTGTTTTTACAGTAGTCCCGAGTGCGCACGTACGACTTGTACGCGTTGCTCAGGTCGCCGCACTCGTAGTAAAAGTCCCCTAGGTCATTGTATCCCATGCGGGTATTTTCGTGGATATCTTTTGCCCGACTTGCCTCAATATCTGCCTGGAGTTTCAGTAAATGCTCCTCGTTCTGGGTCTCGGTACTTTTCTTCCACGATTCGTCGACCTCAAATCCGCTCGCCTTGCAGATCTTTGCGTAGAGGGACGTGTCGCGAGAGTTTGCCTTTAGTTCTTTGAGCACGAGTTTATATGCACTGTTTTGCAATTCACCGGATGTGTTTTGCGCGATATGAATCAGTCGCTTCGTCTAAAAAGCTCATTCGTGAGAAAATCTACTTTGACACGCGTGTTCCTGCAGAGAGAGAAAGACCTACCTTTGCATGACCGGAATATGGCGCGATGAAGGCCTCCAGATCAAAGTCCAAATGGTTTAGACTCGAAGGAGTGTCCATTACGGCTTAAGATCTTGTCTTGTTTTCTTTTGGGGCCCCCCCCACCCAGGCCGTTCAAAAAAGTCAAAATGTGCAGCCAAGATCAAAGATGACCTTACCCAACAAATATTATCTAATCTCCGCCGATAATCATCACCTCCGCAGGAACACTCACACCCAGCATCGAAATCCAGTCTGAGGAGGCCAGCGGTAGCAGACCCATGGTGCCACACTTGTACAAACCCAGTGCCAGCCCCAAGAGCTGAATTCCAATATACATTAGTCGCGGCGTTTGTACATCCAGATTGACGCCCGGAACTTGGAGTTTGATCTGGTTGAAAATCTGCCCGCTATTCAGGATGGCTTTGATGGGGTTCATGAGCGCCATCCCGGTGATCATGATGCTAAAGATATTCAAAGAGGAACCGGACATGTACATCATAAATCCGGTCATAGCCATTGGTTGGAATGCGCTTTTCACAGTAGCCATCGCTTGGTGCTCGGCAAGCTTGGTTTTCTTCACGATTTGATCGTGCTCTGAAACTAGGGTTTTTTTATTATGCTGAAACCGGGAAGGAAACCTGGTTAGTTGGGGCGTTTTCGTGGGTTGAGTCAGGAAGCGCTTTTTTATTCCTCACCTTTGAGAGTGCCTTCCTTGAATATCCTGGAGGTAAGGTATTGGTTTTAAGTCTATCGGTTTTATCCTCCAATTTGAAACTCCACTTGCCCATTGGGTGAGAATTAGCCTTTTGTTGTTTCTCCTCGCCAGGGGTTGATTGGTTTAGTTTTGTTGGATAGGAATTGTTTTTGCTTGTTGAGATTTTTTTGGTACGTATAGAGTTAAAATGCTATCTTGGTAAATTGCGCTATCTCGAGTTCAAAACTCTGAATCCGCTCCGCACAAAGCGAATCTACAGAAACAACCAAGGTGACTGAAATACCCTAAATAAGGTACTTGATTGAATAAATTCCTCCAACTGACGCCAAAATCTTTTAAATTCACTCTCACACCCCTCTAGAGTTGAAAAATCCAAGTTCTCCCACCGTTGAGAGTTTAGAGTTGGAACCAGCGGGAGATGCAAGCTCGAGAGAACAGAAGCGCGTCGGTGGCGGGTAGCTCGCCGAGGAAGTACGACAAGTTCGGCCCACAGACGGGCGCCCAGATAATGCTGCGACGCCAAATGAATTACCAAGGCAGTCGACGCAGTCGATTCGACAGCGGAGACTACTTTCTGAACAAGTACAAAAATGCGGGGCTGTCAAATCCCAGCCCGCGGTCAGCGTCCTCAACCAACTCGGGCTCGAGCTCGGTGTCGCGGGAGGAGACCGCGCCACCCGCAGCGCCGTCGCGTTCCTCTTCCTCCACAGGCAAACTATCAATTCCTGCTGAGTTTAAGGTATCATCGCCTCAGAGCGATGCTTCTTCTTCGCCGGCCACCAAGCGCAAAGCGTACCGGCAGGCACGTCGGCGCCAGCGTGGTATTGGCGAATCCCAGGGGCTACAGGGTTTCGTGGCATCCTCTAGCAGGATGAATAAGAGTGTGGGATCATTAGAAATTCCCTCGTCCTCGATTGAGAAGGGGGCTGGGGCAGGCAATCTGGAGGAGCCCGCAGCGCACGTGCTGGGGCGGCAGAAGCTGCTGCAGCGGTCGTTGATGCCTGCTCGTCCGGAATTGCAAAGGTTCGACTCTGGGGATTTTTTTTCGGACCCAAAGAATGGTTTTGCCAGCCAGCCCAAGATGCAGGAACTCGCGAAAAAGAAGAAGCCCCTGGCCGGCAGTACGAAATCCCTTGGAGGGAGAGCTGTGGCGATGCGAGCTCTGGGCGGGAAACCGCACCTGCAGCACTGGGACAGCGCGGAATTTCAGATGGAGCGAGAGCGCCAGATGAAGCTGACTGAGGATCAAGATGAGGAAAGAGAAAGGGTTGCACCAATGGCGAAAAGCAGAGAGAGATCCAACTCGCGCATGCGAGCGACATACATGGGTTCGCCTCGTCGCTAAAACTTTTTAACACCAACATTTTTGTAAGCTTCAACAAGATTTTTGTAAGCTTCAACAAGATTTTTTGGAAGCTTAGCGGAGGACGTACAAGCTTTGCTGGAGCTTCTTGCTGAGGGGGAATAATTTTAAACCTTGAGTTTCTTGGTAGCATTTCCCGTTTGACGGTATGCTGTCGATTTCTAGAACACACGCGCTATTTTTCTTCTTCGCTAATGGTTAGGGTATGGGAAGTGTTGGTGAACAAATTGTTGGGGGATTGCACGATAATACTGGCAGCGTTGATTGGGACTTTGAATCGATCCCCCAGGCTCAGGTAGTAGTCGAGGATATCCAAACCTCTCCAAGCTCGTGCTTTCAGCTGCCTTTGGGCAACTCGCTGCGTATCTACAGTGTGGGGAATAAGTGGATTGAGATCCAACTGCTTTATTGCTTCACCGTTGCTATAATGAATGACTTTTCGTGCGTAATGGCGGTCGGAGCCAAGGGTGATGGCTACGAGGGGCAGCAAGCTCCCTGCAACAATGGACAATGTCATAGTTTCTGGGAATTGTTGGATTCCAGGATTGGCCAGACATGTGGAGAATTTGCTTTGCTGTGTCGCAATTGCATGCTTTGCCTCCTAAGCGAGAATGAGGCCGAGATTAGGAAGATCGAGAACAAAATGTCTGATCTCAAGGTCGAGCGTATGGTTCGCAGTGGTCTTCACCAAGATGACCGGGATGCTGCTGGTCGTCAACTCATGGCTTTGCGTAACAAACTGAGTTTGCGTGAGCAGATTCGAGAATTGGAACTACTCCACAAGGATCTTGTCAACGACAAGACGCAAAATTCCACCGAACGGAAGAAATGGGAGGGAGTAAAGACTGAGATGGATACGGATGGTGTCGAAGTGGCCCGTAAACCAGATTGGAAAAAACGAATCAGTCGAAGATTCTCGAGAACCGTCCACTTGTTTGCCAAAAATCCAGACGACGTCGCTGGAGAAATTGAGAAACGAAAGGTTCTGAGTGCAAAGTTTGCCGCGAAGATCGCAGGGATACTGGAGAAACTGGAACGTATCAAAGATGAACTCGGCGATGATGAAGGACTACCCAAATATGAGCCTCGTGGACAAATCGAGGCTCACAGACCTCCAGGTCTTATCGAATATGAGGCCCGAGGTCTTATCGGGTATGGGCCTCTTGAAATGGTTTAACCTCAAATCCATTTCTTCAAATATACTTGAAAACATGTCAAAAATTGTTCCATCTGGTGACTCTTGACCAGGTAAATTGGAAAAAAATTAAAATTCAATTTCAAACCACACCGTGTGGGAAGCTCCCCCGAACCTGTAAGGAAAGCTCAAAGCAGAAATCTCCGCTTAGCTTCAATCCAATGAGCGCCAGATGAAGATGAGGAAAGAGAAAGGGCTGCACCAATGGTGAAAAGCAGAGAGAGATCCAAAACGACGTACATGGGTTGGCCTCTTTAGTCTTAAAAACTTTTAAGAACAAGGTTTTTGTAAGCTTAAATCCAATCTCCACGCTTAATTTTCTCCGGCAGGTACACCTCCGTGAGGAACTGGAACCCAAACGAAGAAAGCGCCTGGATCTCGGCCTTCTTCTTCTTCTTCAGCATGAGCTCGAGCTCCTTGACCCAAGCCGGGTTCTTCTGAATAAAGTCCTCTCGCAAAAGCTGTTTCCCAGTCTTGATATCATGGTCAGTCATCGGCAAGCGGCACTGCTCAGGAATGTCATATTTGTCCAAATCGGAAGGTCTCACGCCGAGCCACTTGATACCATGGGTTGCGAGGGAAGCAGAGTCATATGACATGGCCTTGGACCCACTCATGTACACGGATAAAATTTTCAGCCCGTACGGGTCGCTATCCACCAAAGCCAGCACGGGCAACTCGAGCTCCTCCCGGAGGCGCTTGAGGAACATGCGAGTGGCGACGTCCGGCTGACCCTTGGCAGTCAAGATGATGCACTTGTAGGTGTTGTAGAAGCGGTCCTCTGCTAGCCGCATAAACGCGGCGTCCTTCTCCACCAGCAAGATAAAGTCGGCATCGCTCTGAATCTCGGAGATGCGGTCGACAAATGGCGGGATGGCCTTGCCGCCCATGCCCATCTTGGAGCAGTCGATCAGGTCGCCCGCGTCCTTGAAGGTCAGCCGGCCCACCACCACGCCCTTCTCAGAGGCCACAACATTGAGCGACGTGCGTGTGCAGCCCAGCATGCAGGCGACGTCCTCCAGAACGGCGTCGCTGAATTGCTGGTCCCCGAATAGCTTGACATCCGTGTAGAACAAGTCCCGCTTCGTGATGTGGATGCGCTTTCCCAAGATTTGATGCACGAGCTCCAAGACGCGCGTGGTGATTGCGGTTTTCTTCACCTCGCGAATATTGTTAAATCTGCGCGTCGTCATCTTGTCGCGCTTCAGTATGTTGCGGTCCAGTTCCGGGATGTACGCTTGGTTCGACGCTGCTCGGGATGGGATCTCGAACGAGATGCCCTTGTTGTTCAGGAGCGATCGCACGCAGTTCACTACAGTCCGCTCAATCAGGCTCTGCACATCTTCTTCGGGCATTACCGTCACCTCTGTCACCTCGTCCTTCGCGTAGCCCAGTTTCGTGATGTCCGTCACGCGCGAGGAGAGCTCATGGCGTTGTTTCGTGGCAAGTTCTCGGAGTTTCTTGAGATTCGCTAACTGTGTGGTAGTGTTGGATTCATCGAGGGCGGATCTCTTCTTCGCAGGGGCCCCGGAGGTCGCACCGGACCTGGATCCGCGTTTCATTTCGATTTTCGGGATGATGTGTAAAGGATATTGGGGGTAAAATGAATAAATTTTGACCAATAAACCCACTTTTCCCCTTTTATCGGACAAAAACTCAAAATGAAGATCTAACTTTCTCCTTCTCGTTTGTGCCGTGGGTTCTAAGAATAAAAAGAATGAGTTAGAAAGAGAAAGATGCGGAAAGCTAATCGCTTTTCAGGTCGCTTTTCAGGAAATACTATCTCTTCTCAAATCCTTGCACGACAGCAGCTCAAGCAGCAACTCACGGACAGCATCGAGCTGAGCGACCGATGGGAGGTGCCAAGTCTGACCCCTGCCAGCGCGGTGACGTGTTTACACATCGATCCGATTCAAGATCGCTTCCTCTTGGCCGGCTTCAACTCTGCTCGTCTCGCACTCTACGACCTCGAGATGGATCAAACAAAGGGCTCCCAGGGCTTGGAAGACGAAAACTCAATGGCCCAAGCGAAACTCATCAACTCTTCAAAAAAGCATAGTACTCGAACTCCAAATGGTGGTCACAAGTTCACGGTATCACGCGCGATGTGGTACCCCGTGGACCTCGGAATGTTTGTGTCAGCGAGTCTCGACCAAAGTGTGAAGGTTTGGGACTCTTCCTCGTTTGAAGCGGTGTGCACCTTCCAGCTCGGTGCTCGTGTCCACGCAATGGCAATGTCTCCAAACCCCAACACGCATTGCCTGATCGGGGCGTCCTCCTCAAACGTGATCCGCCTGTGCGATATCTCGACGGGTAACTTCACACACACCTTGAGCGGGCACTCCAGTGGCATCCTCACGCTGGCCTGGAGCCCCACCGAAGAGTATATCCTGGCCAGCGCAGGCCTGGACCACCAGATCAGGATCTGGGACATTCGCAAGAGCGGCAGCAGCGCGTGCCTCTCAAGTCTGGATATGTACGCACAGTCCGAAGCTGCCACTACTATCGGCGCTACCTACAACCTATCCGGCATGGAACTTGCCTCGGAATCGGAACTCGGGCGGGTTGAACTTGAACAACTCGGGCGGAAGCGGAAACGCCAGCGGACAACTGGGCTGGCTCCCAGGATGGCAGGACCGAATGCGCCTTCGTCATCTATGGTTACTGCGCACAACGCTCCCGTGAAATGCATCCTTTTCACTCAGGACGGCCAGCGCCTCGTGTCAAGTGGCGCGGATTCCACCATGCGCCTCTGGAGGCGCAAGCAAGGCAACGGCCAGTTTACCAACACGCACACACACTACGAGGACATCGCGGTTGATGGCCAAAAGAAGACCTTGCAGTTTACCCTCATGGAGACGGCGGTCAAGAAACACACCGTGGTGTTCCACCCGCAGCAGAAGCGGGGTCACACTAGTATTCTGGCTCACCGCTTGTACCAGGGCGGGCCTCCGTGCCGCCCTCCCTTCGCGGGCCATTTCCAGAACCCTAACTGTGTGCAGTTTAGGAAGTCTGTTTGCGATTTGATCTCCGGCGGCGACGACGGTTTGATTTTGGTTTGGCAGCCGCGCTTGGGCTCTGGAAACAGATTTCAACAAGAAGAGCTTGAAGATGAATGGAGTGATTGATTCTTATTTCACTTCACAAAATTGAATGAAATGCCTGAAAAGAAAGACTTTGGACTGAACAAGAGGTTCTCAGGTTTTAGTAGGTTGAAATGACTCGGTCTGAGGCAGGTCAATTTTATGTTCTCCGTGCCGCCCTCCCTTCGCGGGCTTTGCCATTTCCAGAACCCGAACTGTGTGCAGTTTAGGAAGACTGTTTGCGATTTGATCTCCGGTTTTGCGGGTTTTGACGACGGTTTGATTTTGGTTTGGCAGCCGCGCTTGGGCTCTGGAAACAGATTTCAACAAGAAGAGCTCGAGGATGTGAAGCTGGTTTCTTATTTCACAAAATTGACTACATGCCAACGCCTCAAAGGCTGAAGGAAAGAAAGACTTTCGACTGAACAAGAGGTTCAGGTTTTAGTAGGTTGAAATGACTCGGTCTCAGGCAGGTCAATCCCATGTTTCTCAAAATAATCACGGAAAGAGGCATAACTAATTTTCCCGTTTTCCATCTCCATCTCTTTTTGCATCCTTTTTTCAGAGTCGCGGTTTACAGTCCGGTGCCCACTTGAAAACAGCATGATCTCCTCCATCATGACCCTTAACTCCATCTTGTCAATCTGACCATCCTCATTTAGATCCCAGCGGTCAAAAAGCTGGCGCACGTCTCCCTCGCTGAGGGAGGGCCGGACCAAGTCAGGCTTGGAGCCTCCGAACTGGCTCAAAAAGCGCACGGGCGAACTCCCCTCCGCATTCGTATTGCGATGGACCTGCTCAAGGTATTCGGTGGTCTGCATCTCGTTCAGTCTTGACAGTGTGCGGTCAAACGCAAAGACCACGTCCAAATTGTCCTTATTCTCGGGATCCACCGCGAAAAGGTGGTTCATCTCGGTAGCCGCACTGACCACAATGATGACACGCTGGTCGTAGAGCGTGTCAATAAGCGTGATGAAGCGACGCACCTGGTTGGGCATCAAAAGGTCCATCTGTGGCACGTCCGAAAGGAATACCGTATGGAATGTGCTGGCGATCGCGTAGTAGTCGGCAGCACCAAGCGGCTTCTCGCAGAGGTCATCGAAGGAAAACCGTGCTACGTCAGTGTGCCGACCGGCTAGCGGTACATCCAGAACACGTCCTTGGAGGCGAAGGCAGCAGTCGTCCTGGACGTCGCCTTTGCAGAACTTGGTCCAGAGCCGCTCGAAGGCGGCCTCGGATTTGATGCCGTCCACTTGCACGATCCACGTCTCGCTTTTATTCTCGCTCTTTTTTTGAGTCTCGAGAAAATTTTCCGACTTGACCATGCGATAATCCACGCTGCTCTGCATATTTACCACCCGGCAATGGACCTTGACGGCCTCAATGAAGCCCACGAACAGGTCGCGCTGAATACCGTTCTTGTACAGCTCGTCTGGCGCGCGATTCGATGTGGCCACCAGAACGAGTCCGCGGCGCCACATGCTGTCAAACAGCGTACGGATCACCATGGCGTCTGCGATGTCCGTCACCTGGAACTCGTCAAAGCACAGAACCTGCGCTCTTTCCGCGATACCATCCACCAGCTCCTCCATCATCGCCTCTCCCTTGACGCCGCGCTTCCCGATCTTGTGCAGCGCGCGGTGCACCTCGAGCATGAACTCGTGGAAGTGCACACGGCGCTTCTTATCTAGAGGCAGCTCCTCATGGAATAGTTCCATCAGGAACGTCTTCCCTGACCCAGGGCCGCCGTGTAAGTACAGCCCGCGGGGTGCCATCGCGCGCCGTTCCTCCCAGTTCTCTGAGCGCTGTGCCTGTGCCGCACCGGGCTTCGATCCCTTGCCCATGAAGCTGTCTAGGAACCCGAATGACTCGAATACACCGCCAGCTGGCGTGGTTTTATTCTCCAAAGAGGGGAAATGTTCTGCGTCGAATTCGAGGACCCGATCGAAGACGCGCTGTAGATGCTTAATACCTACTTGCTGCGCAGGATCATTGCGGATCTTTTCACTACCCACAAGTCTGTCATATGCTGCTTGCGGTCCCGCGCGATTGGCTTTCACTCCTCGAGTCGTGGAGAGTTGTCGAATTCTCACACCACGATAAATATTCGTTGAAAACAGAGTAATTTTTGGGAAACAATTACGAGTGTGGCCTAGCTTTCTTTGGAATTTCCCCCAACCGTGCATTTTGTGTTGATTGATTTGAAAGACGATTCACAGAGGGAGATGGGTAAAAACAACAAACTTGAGGAGACCAAGCAGGTTTTGGGTGTATCTTCTGCACTAGGTCTCGCGCTCGACGATGTGGCAAGACAGGACGAGGCCCCCGACCATGATCTCGTTTGGTCCGAGCTTCTTGACATTGGAGGCGAGTCTGTGTATTCGTTCCTCCAAACAAAACGCGTATACCCTTTTGGGGTGTTTGTTGGTATCATAACAACAATATTTCAAATATACTCATTCTCCGTGTTCTTCAACGAAGCAATTGTGTGCTTCGCAGAGGACCCTTCGTGTAGTCTACCTGATGGTGGTTTGCTGAACAGCACAGCGGAAGAGGTACAACTATCCGAGGGTGTGACCTGGGGCGGGATCGTCATGGGCTTTTGCATAGCTCTCACCTTCCTGATGCCGGATTTCATTCGCGTAAGTGTTTTTTTAGGGGAAAATTGGAATCGGTGGGTTAGGGTTAGGGTTTAGGTTAGAGCGTCCGATTTGAGTCAGAACTCGTTAAAAAACCGTTTGGCTCACCGTGCTTTTTGCTTTTGAATTTTACAGGGGGTAACTTTCTTCAACCACGGCTACTGGTCCGTGGCCTTCGTGCACGTATTCATCTCCCTGTTTGCGTTGATCACCGTCAGCATGTACACCATAGAAACCGCCGTGAACGATGTCAGCATCGTGATCAACGTTGTGGTTTTGATTTTCGTGACCGAATTTGACGAGAAAATGTTTGAGATCTACAAGGCGGCGCGCGCTTTCAATAAAGATAGCAAGGGCGGCAGGCTCGTCCAAAAGCTCTCAGTCGGGGGAGGCAGTCTGAGACTCCCTTCTAAACTCAAGCCGGGCATGGTGTGCTGCTGTTAATAAGAGTTCGTTTTTCTCCAAGTTTCTCCAAAGTGTGAATAATATTACCTCCTTTTTCCCTTCTTCTTACCCTTCTTCTTACCCTTCGACTTGGTCGGCTCTTTTTTAGGCTCCGCCTGCTTGTTGTCTTCCCTTCGTCGTTCCTCGCGGAGGTCGAGCTTGGCGGAATCCTTGGCAACATGATCGCCAGCGCCCTGGCCGCCCGTTATCTTCTGGCCTCGGCGCATCTTGCGCCGGTTTTTCGCGCGCTGGTTCTTGGGAATCCACCGCTCGGGGTCGGGAAGGTTCAAAGCGGGGTCCCAGTCCGCGCCATGCCTCTCCTTGAGCTTCTTCAGGTGGGCTTCCCGGCGCTTCGCCCTACGCTTCGCGTTGCTGGCTTTCTTCTTGGCAAGCTTGCGCGCTAGCATTTCCTTGTTGGGCTGGGTATTCAAAACTTTTGAATCTTGCTGCACAAGGTCCGCGGCCCCCTTGTAGGCGAAGCGGTTCGGTTCAGCTTTTTCGTCCTGGTCCTTGGATGCCGCGGTGGCATCAGGTATCCCGGGAGTCACATCTTTGTCGACCGTGGCGTACGCTTTGAGGAGGTCGGCGACTTGATCTCCGTTTGGAGCTGGAGGAGCAGGGAGGTTGTGGTTGGGGTTGTCGGTGGTAGTGTGGGCCGAGTTGTTCAACACAAACAGGTGTGCCCACGCGAGCTTGCTTGTTTGCTCGTCCGTGCTGGTCTGCGCGAGGTCTCGGAAAAGCTCAAAGGCCTTGGGCTTTGAGCCGTTCTGGGCGAGGAATGTGGCCAAGCCGATTTGCATTTTGGGATTTTTGGGGTCATTTTTCAGCGCTTTCTCAAAAATCTCGCGTGCTTTGTCGAACTGACCGTTTTGGGCCAGGAGATCCGCGTAGGTGGCGACAAACCCGGGTTTGTGGGCAATCTCCGAGGAGCCAAGGTCGTTCAGGACTTTGAGCGCCGCAGGCAAGTTTTTACGTTGCAGGTAGACCTGCGCAAGCGTCAGCAGGCATGGCACGGTATGTGGGGACGCTCGGAGCACCTTCTCGCACATGTCCCACTTCTGGCGCGAGAAGAGCAGGGAGGCTTCGACCAAAGCCGGGAGCGCGCTATTTGGTACGAGTTCTTGCAACTCTCGACACACTTGCTTGCACTCGTCCTCTTTCTTGATGCCAACCAGGACGAGCGCCTTGTTGAGCAGAAAGGCCTCTTTCTGGGCGGGCAAGGTGAGCTCGACCTGTGCAGGCACGGTCAACTTGAGACGCTTGTACGAGTCCAACAGATTTCTGTTCGCGCGCGCTTTCAGCAAGCAGCTCCACGCCAGCGCGTTCACTTTGTTCTCGTCTTTGGCTAGCGCGTTTAGGGCCAGGTTTTCAGCTTTCTCGGGTTCGCCCAAGGCTAGGTGCACGACAGCTAGCTGCACCTTGACCATGTCCAGCTCTCGACGCATCTCCGAGTGGTCCTCCTCGTCGTACAGCTCGATGTCCGCCTCGCCTTTGCGCAAGGCCGCCTTGAGGTGGGTCTCAGCGGTGTGAAAATCGGCACATGCGAGAGCAGCGCACGCCACATTAAAGTCGAGCTCATAGCCGTCCACTTTTAAAATCGCGCTTTCCTTCGGGAAGAGTTTCTTGTAGATCCGGAGCCCCTCTTTTGCGTCGCCCGCGTTCACCAGCGCGGCAAGAGCGTTCACCGCCAGCTCGGCCTTCTCCTCGGACCTCCTCGGCGGGTTCTCGCTCAGTTCCTTGTATAACGCGGCAGCCTCTGCAAACTTGCCTTCCTTGTTGAGGACCTGGCCCAGGAGGTGCTGGTGCGCCTGGTCAACGGGTTCTAGGGCGAGCGCCTGGTCGCGTTGATCTAGACGATAGTGGCAGTATGCCTTTTCGAAGTCCAAGTCCTTATCGTCCGCGGCCACCGCCAGCGCTGCATTCAGGTCGCCCAGCTCGATTAAGGAGATGACCTTCACACGCGCTACGTCTTTGTCATAGGCTTGGTCTAAGATTTGATTGGATTTTTTCACGATTTTTTTGTGATTAGGAGATTCCTTTGAGAGGAGGCGATACAGGTCATTCATTTCTTGGCCCATTTGAGACTTGTTGGCTTGACGCCGCAGGGGGAAGGAGATATGGCTTTTGAGAGCACCAAAGGGATTAAGAGCTTACTCAAAACCTTGATTACCAAGGTTAAAGGTGAGTAACACGGGGGATTCGCGCGTTGTAAGAATTTCAAGTTCGAAAAGATGGGAAAAGGAAAATCGGCGGTTTGCAGTGGGAGGTTTGGGGAGTTTTTGATTTATATTATCAAAAAAAAGCCAATACCTTTTGTGTTGAGCTCTTGAGCCTTAAAACAAAGAGGAAACCCACGCAATTCACGGATTCAAGCTCCCGCGCAATTCCAAATGAGACTCTTCGGCCAAAACTAAGATTAACAAGATATCAAACCAATAGCAACGCTGGAAGTAGATGATATATTTGAAGATGTGCTCGAGGAAGTCCGGGCCAAACGCCTGAGTATGGATGATCTCTTCCGCGAGCTCAACAGAATGATCGAGAACGATCGTTGCGGCAGGGAGTTCCGCAGGCTACAAAGCGATGGCCGGGCGGATAGCAGAGCCTTTGTTCGCATGTTGCGCAATAACCTCCCGCCCGGTAGGTCTGGGAATAGAGATCTAAAAAGCTCTCAAGAAAAAGCTCAAGCTTTGGGGATTTTCACGCCTGCCAGACCCACACGAAGCGTTTTGCCCAACACAGCCGCTCTTACATACGACGGAGTGATTGCAAAGGAAGACGCCTTGGAGATGGACGCGATGCTGGAGCGTTACGGCGTTGCGGAGAGGCGCTCAAGCTTAAGCAAGCCACCCGTGTTCGCACCCAGGGATCAAGAATCAACTGATCCAAAGCCCAAATCTCTCTTGGGTAGATCATCAGCGAAAATCTCAAGGAGTCCCACAGACCTGAAACCTTCTGCGATTGGGTTTACCCCGAACCGACCAACCCGGGCTGATGATCAGGGCCGCACCCAGGGCAAGACACCGGCCAAGGTAGTGGCCGACACAGATGCCTTTTTGAAAAACTACTTTGTCAAAGAGCCACAGCGCGCCAAGGGAAACACAAACAATGCCGACTTGGAGTTGGAAAAAACGCTCAGTGGTGACCCCACGGTTCTGGGGTTCGGCGACAACGTGAGCTTACGATTTGCTTCAGGCGGGTTCCTTGGACTCGAGACCGAGACGACCATGGAAGGCGACAAGGAGAACACGTTCCTGGGCGCACCCACGCTCCGCAAGTGCGAGTTTGCGTTCGTGGACCGCAAGGGCAATAAGAAGGACGCCAAGAAGCTCAAGTTTGGCGACTCTGTGTGCGTGGTGTGCGTGTCGAACGGCCTACACTTGGGTGCGTACCCGGAGAAGGTTGTAAGCTTGAGCGCTCCTTCTGCGGTTAAGGATTTGGAAGTTACGAATTCGGACAAAGCCAAGTACCGCGTGGAGTTCCTTCGCAAGGTCGCGGGCAGGGCAGAGCAGTGGGTGCTCACGGAGATGGGCGGTGGATGCCCGGAGCGCCAAAAGGAGGCTTGGGCGAGGCGAAAGACAAGGTCACCGAACGCGAGCGTGCGATCGTCGGACGAGGTGGCGCTCCAGAGTGCGTGGGCGGACCACCTCTTCCTGAGTGCAAAAAAAGGAAAGGGTGGACTCTTGACTCTGGAGTTGGTCGCGGATCCCGTAGGGTGGTTCGCCACCAAGACACCTGCGCCGTTCCAGCCAAATTGGGCCCGTTCGCGCGGATTCCTGGACCAGGGTCTGGTTCAGGCTCCAGATTCAAAAACGGATCGTGCGGTGGACGCTGTGTTGGACGAGGTTTTCTCGCAAAAGGATAAAGTCAAGGCACAGGAGGATTTGTTGGTGGGCGATTTGATTTTTGCCTTGAGTGGAACGAGTGGCGAGTTGGTGGAGTATTCCACAGATTCTGGGAATGGGAATGGGAACCCAACATTAAACCAATTCCAGGTCAATGCCTCGGCGGAAAAGCGCATGGACCCATCGCTGGTTTTCCTGGTGAAACGCTTCCTCCCACTATGCGCTTACTACGTCCAACTCCAGCAATTCGTGAGAAAAAAGTCGCGCCACGAGTGCGGCAAAGTGGCGCACGCGCTGGCCGCGGGCATGCAGAGCCTGCTGCGCGAGTACGACATCCTGATGGCACAGCTTGAGGACGCCCATTTCGAAAAAGATCTCTCGCTTCAGAAGCTCTGGTTCTTTGTTCAGCCCAGCATCAAGACGCTTGAATTTTTGCACACAATCTCGTTGAAGTGCGCTAGAGTGAACGGCGGCGCTCTACTGAATGCGTTGCACAGTGGGTTCCCCCGGCAATCGGATGCCAAGCTTGGCGCGATCTATCGCTTCCTCATGCAAAAGGCCGCGCGCCCGTACCTCAAGATGTTGGAGGGCTGGATCTACCACGGCGTCATCCGCGACCCGTTCGATGAATTCATGGTCAAGGAAGATCGGTCTCAGGAATCGTCCAAGAAGACGCTCATGCACGACTACAACACCAAGTACTGGAACACTCGGTACACGATCCGTTGCGTCAAGACAGGCTCAGGCTTGGAGAAAACGAAAACGAAAACGAAAACGAAAACGACCGATAAGTACATGCTGGTGCCGTTCTTTCTGCAGAGAGCACAGGGCAAGATCCTGATCACCGGCAAGTACCTCAACGTGGTCCGCGACTGCGACAAATGGGTCAAGTCGCCGTTCGCGGGCAAGATCGAGTGGACGGACGCTGATCACGAGTATGACGAGATCATTTTGAAGGCATACCAGTGGGCGTCGCGCACCCTACTCAATGTGTTACTTACAGAGAACAAGCTCATGCAGCGCCTGCAGTCCCTGAAAAACTACTTTCTCCTCGACCAGGGCGACTTTTTCGTGCACTTCATGGACGTGGCTGGGCCTGAGATGTTGCAGCCGCCTGCTGACATCCCGATCGGCCGCTTGCAGTCGCTTTTGGAGATGTGTCTGCGCTCTCGCAACACGAACGATCCCTGGGTGGACCACCTCTCGTGCGAGCTCTTGAACCACAGCGTGCTCCAACACGTAGAGCGCATCCACACGCTCGGGTCTGTGGAATCTCCAACTGGAACTTTAACACCCGAACTGGCATTCCTGGAATCCACTACGGACTCCGCTGTGGTTCCCACCAAGGGGCTCACTGGCGTCGAAGCCTTCTCGCTGAACGTCCAAGTCCAGTGGCCTCTGTCGCTGGTCCTGTCCAAGCAGGCACTCACCAAGTATCAGCTGGTCTTCCGCCATCTCTTCTACTGCAAGCACGTCGAGCGCCAGCTCCTCAACACGTGGACCGCGCACCAGAATGGCAAAGATTTGGCCAATTTGCGGAAAACCCTGGGCCCGGAGTACTGCCTGCGCCAGCACATGCTGCATTTCCTCCAGAATTTTCAGTATTATGTCATGTTCGAGGTACTCGAGCCGCGCTGGCACGAGTTTCAAATGAAGCTCCAGAATCTCAGCACGGTCGACGACCTCATGCGATTCCACAACGAGTTCCTTGACACTTGTCTAAGGGAGTGCCTTTTGACGCATCAGAACCTGCTCAAGACGCTCGCCAAGCTCATGGCCACGTGCTTGATGTTCGCGGACCAGATCAAGCGTTTCGCGGCCCAGCTCGAGCTCAAGAAGCCCGATGACGCGCTCAGGCTCAGAGGGCAGACCCGGGCGCAGCGTGATAACACTAGGGCCAAGGTGCGTAGCCAGCACGTCGCCGAGATTGTTTCCCAGCCGCAGTACCGCCACATGATCCAGCGCTCGCACGATACCTTCGATGGGATGTTGCGTGACTTTATGCAGAAGCTGCTTGACACGGCCGTTCACGGTGAGTACCATAGCCACCTTACCAACCTGGTCCAGCGCCTTGACTACAACCGCTATTATGATGCGAATTGAAAATTGGGTTTTTGAAGAGAAATAATTCTGGAATACTTAGAATTTTTGTAGATCTACCTGTCCAATACTGAGTTTGTTTGAGGAAAGATCCATCCTTTGGCTTCCTGGGTTCTAGGTTTCTTAATTTTTACAAAAAGAGGACGAATTCCACTACCCCCTCAAATTTCTACAATTACCCCCTCAAATTTCTACAATGGCACATCCAGAACACTTCACATTTAATGTAGATGTGGCTCCATCGGGAAGAGCACTCTGCGAACGCTGCGGAGAGCCCATCGAGAAGGGTGTTGTGAGATTTGGACGGTACAATCCAATTTACCAGACTTTTGGCCCCCACAGACACGTAGAATGCTTCATCCAGCCCCGAAAGCACAGACAGGCTCTAAAAGACCTGGTGGACATCGATACCTTGGAGGAGACAGATAAAACCAAGGTGAGGCGTGCCCTTGAAGGTAAGCTGACGCCCCGACCGACGGCACTCCAGCACGTGCGACGCTCGAGGCGTGGGAGGGAACCGGTAAGAGACATCACACACACGCGCGGATTCCGGGAGCTCCGCGTGCAGCACCCAGATGTGGTGGCCAAGTACGAAAAAATGTTGGTTCCAGAGATCAAGCGGTACCTACGCTTCAACAACCAGGTACTGTACGGCACCAAAGCGGAGCTGGTGGACCGAGCAGTCGAGGCAGAGGTGAACGGCCCGATTCCACTGTGCCCATTCGACAAAGGGCGCCTGCACTTGGAGGAGCTCCGGGTGCAGCCACCACTGAAGAAGAAGAGGCGCAAGACCCTCTCGGACTTGAGGGTGAAGGACCTGCGTGCTCGCCTGAAGAAGGCCGGTTTACCCACGTCTGGCAGGAAGGCTGAGCTGGTGGCACGGATTAGGAACAAGGGTCCGACTCGAAAGGAGATGAAAGAGAACGCGGAGCAAAGCGACATGGGCGGCACAAAGCTGCCCGGCACAGAGTACGTGTGCAAGGGTAACTGGGACGACGACCTCGAGCTCTTCGTGAGGTGCCACTACCGCAGCAGTGAGCATCCCTTCGACGTGCCCGTGCGCGCGGAGTGGAAGGACCCGGGCCCGACTGAGGGCTTCCCAAAGCATCGAAAGAAGGAACCGAAGGAACCGAAGGAACCTCAGGAGGAGAAAGAACCTCAGAAATCGCGAACCGAGGTCGGAAAACCAGAGAAGTCCGTGCACGTGGCGAACGAGAAGAATCGCCCGTTGGTCAGTGTGCTCCACAAGCTGGCCGTTCTGATGAAGGCACAAGGCGACTCGATGTTTGCGGTTAGCGCGGAGGCTCAAGCTGCCAAGTCGGTGGCTGCTTGCCCATTCGAGATCACCGATGGTACTCCTTTGAGTGTGCCGGGCCCCAACAAACTAGTAGGTGTTGGAAAGTTCACGGCGGGTGTGATGAACGAGTTTTTGCAAACCGGCAAGGCGCACGTGGAGGTAGGCGACCGCATGTTCGAGATTTTTCCTTAAATCCTTCACCCCCCGATTTTGACCTAATCCCCCGTTTTTGTTGGCAAATTCAAGGAGGAGATGCCCCGAAAAGAGCATGATTGGGTAAATAAAGATCTTTCTTTCAAGGGAGAACTACAAATCTCCATACGACTCCCGAAAAATTATTCAAGATGATTAATAGCAAATAACATCTCACATGTGGTCTGCCAACGTGTGCGTACTTGCGGGCTGCAAAATCTTGAGGTCCTTCTCGCCATGCGCGAAAGGGCAATCCTTCCTCTCCTTGATACAGGTGCCATTCTCCCAGTGATGGCAAATCTGCGTCTTCCACAGAGGGTGTGCCGGCCCACTATTGCTCCCAATCTTGCCCTTGTTACTACTCGTAGGCACGACTTTAAGGTCGTCCGGGCCGTGTGCATAAGCGCACGTCTCCTTGGTGTGCTTGCAGTGGCCCAACTTGAAGTGATGGCAAAGCTGTGTCTTCCAGAGAGGGCCGCGGAAGGGCGTGTTGGGGTCCCGCTCGACTTGCTCCTTTTTCACGCGCAAGTCGTCCGGGCCGTGCGCGAAGGGGCACTGCTTGCGCGTCTTGACGCAGCGGCCGGCCTGGTAGTGATGGCAGAGCGCGGTTTTCCAGAACGGGTCGGTCTCATTCTCCGGCACGCCCGTGTGCTTTTTGTCCGCTGGCACGACCTTCTTTTCCGGTTCAGGCTTATTGAGGCGCGCGAAGGGCGTAACGTCCTGGGAGGCCTGACGCACGACATTCGCCCAGCCAGAGGCCTTCTCTTTGGGTTTATCGTCGGATAGAGGAATCGTCGTGCCCGCGGGCTGAATTGCCTTCTTGGTCTCAACAATGTCCTGGGAGGCCAGGCTGCTGCTGCCCTCGCTGCTGAAGTTTCTCAGGGCTTCGTTCTCCTGCACCAACTGAACCTTTGGTGGAGAAGGCTCCTCCGATGAACCGGACGAACCCAGGTTGACCTTGCTGGGCCCCGCTTTCGGCGAGATCGAGTCGACCACGGGCGAATTTGGGACGGAGGACGCCAAGACGGTAGAGGCAGCCCGTGGCTTGATCGAAGACACCGGCTGCGAGCAGCACGGACACAAATCCGACCGCGCGCTCTTGGACCACTTTAAAGTGCAGGCAGCGCAGAAAGTGTGCTCGCAGGGCAGCGCCGTCACCGTGGACGCATTCTTGGCACACACACCACACGTGTCGGAGTTTAATTCCAACACCTCACTCTTATCGCTGTCCTCACGTGCGACCTTGGGTTTCACGTTCAAGTCTGCGTTGTAATCCGAACCGCGCGCAAGCCTCTGTACGAGCCGATTGTACTCGATCTTCAACCGGTTATGCGCGAACTGCTCCTCGGTCAGCTGTGCCTGAACGCTCGACAATTCGCGCCAGGCCCCTTCGCGCTTGGCTTTCTCCCTGCTCAACTCTGCGTTAAGGTATGTCACCTGGGCCTTTAACTGCGCCACATCTGACTGTGTATTAGCAACGCGTGATGGGTACCCCCCGCTCGCGTTATTCCAATTCCCAGACCCAGTTTCGTTCAAATTTAAAGACCCAAACCCGCTCGTGCTACTCCCCATGAAGTTCGCACCCAGCAAGCCTGTTTGCCCGGCCGCTGCATTATCAACATTATTATTATCAGAAGAAGTGAACGTGTCCCCGAACGCGCCTTTATAGCTGTCGTTCATGAAATTGTTGTTGAACCCCGAGCCCAGTCCGAAACCTGGCGCAGTGCTACCCCCGAACAATGCCCCATTCGCCTGCCTATTCATTGTCATCCTCGAACTTTCTTTCTCCTTCTTCACAGTCGCAGCAAGTTCCGCGCACCGCCCGCGATGGTTTGGCCAATGATTTAATTGGCAATCCTTGTTGCAGTACCATACATTTCTACACCCTGTACACAGCAGGCCTGCATTCTGCGCAGAGCAGGCCCCACAAGGGTTGGTTTGATCCGTCATAGTCCTGGAAATTACAAACAAGCCCGCTACTGGTTTGGTTCGATTTTGCCCCCTTGGAGTTGGAGTTATACCAAAATTAGGAGTTCAATTTATTCTTTATTCCAAGAAAGGTTTCCTCGCTCTTTTATCCCACTCGTTTTTTGGTTCCCCAGCCACTAGAGGGGAATTGGGGCTTTGGGAATTTTCGCGAAAAGTGAAAACTAAGAAGGCAAATGGAAAAGATAGTGGGTTTTTTGTTTCTTTCTCCTTTTCCTTCTCTGGCCTTGGTCGTGTACTTCCCTCGCAGAGAATTCCTTGCACATCTTGGCGCCTAAATTTTTCCGTGAGAGTATACTGGTTTACGCGCATGGCTGGAGCGGTTTTTCTTGTTATTAGCGTGGGCTGGATCTTGTATCTGCACCAAATCCGGCGACTCACTTCAAATTCGGCGACTCACTTCTCAACGCCCTCCTGGGCTGACCGCTCGTTTTGTCGTTGTCGTCTTGAACGGTTCTCCGACTTTGGGGCTACCTCCGGTGAAGATCTGGGTGGATTCATCCCAATCTCCATACTGGTAAA
>JACLAC010015037.1_pt1 | contig 21662 bp, 14 predicted proteins | sample 8027881 | NCBI WGS metagenome assembly JACLAC01 (sample SAMN15725517, study PRJNA655200) | protist metagenome | isolation source: fluorescence activated cell sorting (FACS) single amplified genomes of... | place: Spain: Blaines Bay Microbial Observatory, Mediterranean Sea | collected 2016-01-19 | reverse complement strand
CAGTGTATGCATGTATATCTACAGTATATATTATCATAAATGTGTCCATAAAAATATTATTTTGCCAATAATATATAAAAACAACGTTTATTTTTAGAGTCTTTTTTTTTTCCTTCTTCTTCGGCTTCAAAAAAAATTAGAAATCATCTCCCAAACTACAACGTAAACTAATGTAATAGTGCTGTGTACGTGTTAATCGATATACCCTACTTTCTAACAACCACAACAACAAAAAATTTTGAAAAAAAAATATTCTTCTTCTTCGGTTCAGATTATTAATAATATTTTTCAAATAATTAATAAAAACTATTATTGAAATTATTCTAAATAGAAATATATAAATGTATATGATAAACGAAATGATAGTTGATATACTATATATATATATATATGTGTATATCAACATATCAACAACAAGAATAGAACCAGCATATTCTATTCCAATATATACATTATTTTTTAAGATAATATATATATATAAATAATACAACAACAACCATGCAAAAAAATAAACAACGTGGTTCTGCTATAGCTATGGTTATTGGGCCAATAACGAAAACAAAAGATAAAGGTCCATGTAAATGTTATCATGAAGTTAGTTTTAGATCTATATCCATCGATGATCCATACAATGTAGGTAGTATTCGATTTAGAAATTATTATTGTGCTAGTTTAAAAATAAAACAATTATATAAAGATGAAGCTACTGGTAAAGATCGTTGGCGTACTGTTTTAAATGAAAAAAAATTAATGCAAGACCCACATTATGAAGATGATGCTCAAGCATGGCATACTGTGCATATATCAGATTTTAATAAAAATAATTTTATTCAAGATGTCAATTATCCATTTCGTTTTTATGTTTCCCAACCATCACCGCATTGGCGTCGTTTTGAATTGAGGGAAGTGATGTTTTTTGAAAAATCAAAGGAAGATAAATTACAAAAACGACGAAAATCTTCATCAAATATTTTACATAATAGTTTACGTGGAAATATAAATAATAATAATAATAATAATAGTTCTTATAATAAGGATAGTAGAAACAATCAAAAAAATAGCGCCACTAGTAGTGGATCCGTATCTGGTATGCATGGCGATAATAATAATAATCTTGTCTTTTTATCAGGTGATCCAGGTATAAGACGTTTATTAGCATTAGAAGTGAAATCACAAAATTTGTCAAACATGGTTACAGAATTTGCAACATCAGGTGATTCACGTAATAATCCAATATCCTGTTTATCATTTGAAAATGGTGATATGTCATCTGTTGCTATTGAAACACCTGTATTGCCAAATAGTAATAATGATGGAAGGGCATATAAATGAGTATATGTGCGGAATATTGGATATTTGGTGTGTGTGTGTGTGTGGAAATGAGATGTTATAGTTTATGCAGTGATTGATGAGCTACGAGTAGATGAACTAGAGCTAGCCAGCTAGCAAAGATGATGCATTTTTTAATTTCTATTTAATACTTGTTACAGTAACACTTTTATATAGAGATATATTGTGTTCCGTGTTCCCTACACTGACACAGAAAAAAAAACTATACTAGCAAGTATAATATCACACAGGTGTGGTGGTTCTAGCGGTGGTGCTCCTCTCTCAGCCGCCTCTGCTATTTCATCCTATTTTTTTAATGCTGCAGGCGGCTGCAGGTGCCAGCGGGCCAGACTTTTTTTCTTGATCATAGTAATAGTGGCCAATTTATTCTTCTCCCTGATTAGCTGATTAGAGTGTAGGAGTTTGATTTTTTCCAATATATATAGGAGGTATGTAGCGTTTTACTCTATTCTTGATCTTACATGATAATATATAATATAATATCTTCAAATTTCAAATGGTATAGTATTAGTATAGCAGGTTGCTATACTCAAATAAAACGAATATATTATACTTTTGTATACGGTAAATTATTCGTACTTATACTATTGAAAATTTAATTATTACATTTTATTTTATATATATAAAAACATTTATTTATTTATTTGGAACATAAATTCTTTCAACTAAGAATTGTCCTATCATTCCAATTTCGTTCTAGGCGTTTCAATTTTTTCTTATGCATAATTTTATAGCGACGTGTTGACGTTAACTTCAAGCGCTTCTCACGACGTTTAGCTTGCATCATGCTTAAATAACTATGTGCATCGGATGGATTGGTATCGACATGAGATTTTACATGGGATATTCTATTGATATAACTTGCTAATGTATTTTTCCATATTCGTATTTGTTCATAACTTGCTTTCATTTTTAATGTTTTTGGAACATCGAGGTCTTCACATCTATCTACTGCCCTTGCCTTATTTAAGCGTTCTCTAAATTGCAATGCTAACGGGTCACCGCTGGAATCTAAACAATTGCCCACTGATACCATTCGCTTATGATGTATCTCAAATAATCGTGAAAGTTCATATTGATATGATAAACTTTTTGTCTCATCTTGATATGTCAATTCTAATGGCTGATGAAAATCTGTTGGTTTTTCCACTTTTCTTTTCACCTTTCCAACCGTTGTAACAGCCCTGCGAAGTTTAGCCCATCCTTTCTTGGCATTATTTACTAAAACTTTTTGAGCTTGATCAGTCTTTTCCGTTATCTCATCTTTATTATCATTCTCATTATTATTTACAACGGGTGTAATAACATTGTTTTTCATCTCCTCCATTACCTCTATTACCTCTTCTCCCCCACCGTCACTACTTGGCACAGCATATGGATTACCTTTTCTTCTTCTACTTCTACTACTACTTGTTGGGCGGTCTTGTCTACTTCTACGCGCCGAGCTACCACGACGATATCGTCGACGTCTGCCATCTTTGGATCCATTCGATCTTATGGATTTATTTGATCTGCTTGACCTAGCAGATGAAACTGATCTTCTAGAACGATATGATTTTATACTACTACCATCTGATATTGAACCGTAGTTATAGTCTGCATCACGCAATTGATTATCATTAATATTCACATTGTCACTTGTCATAGGCGATCGTTGACGACGACGACCTTTTGAGCTTAGTGGGCGCTGCATACGCCTTTTAGGGGACATTTGGACCGTTGAATTGTTATGATTTTGGTTATTCGTATAACCACTGGTGGTATCTTCAATTACATATGCGTTGCTAATATTACTATTTTCCCTTGGAACTTCATCGATACTTTTTGTAGGACGAACTTTATGCGGCGCAGATGTTGGCCTTGGTGGATATACCTGGCGCATTCCAGAATCCTCAATATCAGACATATTGAATTATAAGAATATGTCTCTATATATGTATGAATGGATTTGGAAGTATCGGTTTGTTTCATAAAATGATTTTATGTAAGTATGTATATATGTATGTGTGTGTGTATTATAATATTGTTGTGCTATTTTTTATATTGTTGTTTTGTTATTGCACTATTATAATATAGCAACAACAACAATATACGTAATAAGATCATTTTCTTCTATACTTCATACCAGTATTAAATACTAGTACTGTGCCCATAGTCCATAGTCTAGAAGACTCTGCGCTTGCCAGAGTACCCATAGTCATTCTCGTATAAGGTATAAGATCATTTTTCATACTGTGCCCATAGTCATTCATTATATATAAATTGCTATTATAAATAATAATAAAAAGGCTGTTGCAGTTCGTATTATTATATATATGTACCCATGTTATCCAGAGGTTCTTTGCTGCCGTTTTAGTTTGTCCTGGTAATGTGCTACTATATGCGCTAGCTAAATCGATCATAGGATCTATACGTACTAAAATACCACACCTTCTCGCGTGTATAAAAATTTCTTCATGAGCTCTTCGAATAATTCATGAAATATATTATGCTGATGTGTGATGGCACTACTGTATAACTTGGCACTGAAAAGTCGTCTATAGGACCTATGATGATTAATGTGGCACCATGTATGACATACACATTTGCATTTAACTGTGGGAATGCACACAATCAATATCCGAGTATATAACAAGATAGAAATACAATTCATATATATATATATATACACACATATAATTAGTGAGGAAGGAATAGAAATTAAAAAATAAATGATGTATCGCGTAATACATATTGTATATATTGTATGTATAATTTTTATTGTAATAAATGTTTGTAATGGGAAAAAACGAAAAAAAAGACGAAGGAAAAATATGGGAGGTGGACCTGGCCAACAATTTGATCCAGATATGATGAGAAAGATGGGTGGGAGAGGTGGTCGAAATCCGATGGGAAATGAAGGATCAAATTGTTGATTATTAGAAGATATCATTGATGTTTTCAAATTCAATGCTTCGCTTAATTCTAAATTTTGTAAATTAACAGCATCAATACGCTTTCTCAAACTTTTAACCATTGTATCAATAATAATATTAGCATTTTTTAATTCAGATTTTAATGAATTGATTTTTGGATGTAACTTATTATTTCTGTCACGATTATCATCCTCAATTTCATTTACATTATTATTATTCTGTAAATAATTCCCTACTACCAATCCAACTAATATACCACCAGTTGCCGTTGCAAATAATCGTAAATATGAAAATGCTGTTGCTGATGAATTCGCCATCTTTACTCTTAGTTTTTATATATATGTATGTATCGTTTCTAATTGTGAATGATGTGTACTATCTATCTATAGCTACACTCCATTCAATTAATATATATATAGATTCTATTTCCAAAAATGTGTGTAAGAAAAGCAACCAAAAAAAGATATACGTGTATGTACCACGCCCCTCCAAGCCGCGGGACACAAAAGAATACCTTTTTTAAGTACGACATACATTTAATTACATAGGCAAAAAAATTGTGGAGAGTTCAAACTCTCCACAATGTCTTGATAGGATTGTGGAGAGTTGTTAGAATATAAAAACTGTAGGTGGAGAGTGTGGAGAGTTTGTGGAGAGTTCAACTCTCCATTTTTGTACCTCCCGGGACACAAAATTAAGTATGACTTAAACAATAGGAAAAGTAAAAACCCTATCAAGATAATAAAAATTAACAAATCCAATGTTGAGTAATTTATTTCTAAAATTTCATACATGGCGAAAAATGTGTAAATTATCTAAAATACTTTGATAGGAATTTCAAATATATGAAACACTCTCAGCTGCTTGATGTTGTTATTCATACTTGTTACAGTATATATTTGTGCTCAAAAAGACAATAAACTAATATTTGCCTTCTTTTACAATTTATAAATGTTTTTTAAGTATAGATATAGTACTGTAAGGTTAATTTTAATTTGAGAAATAATTTTCACAGCACAACTTTTACAGGATTTGCTTCATTTCTCCTATCATTTTGAAGCCGAAAGAGCGAAATCAAAATTTTAGGTAAAGGAATCGAGTTTTATGGAAAATCAGAGTATTTTACTATTTGTACCATAAAATAACAATCAAAAAACTATATTGAAAAATATCCGGTATAAGTGTTAAAATTAGGGTTTTGGCACCATTTTAAATAGCTCCCGGGACACAAATAGTAGGAACATTTAGGTACAAAATACTATACTAATTTTCTTCTTTTTTCTCTCTTTTCCTCTTTTTTCGTCCCATACACCTCGCTTTGCTCGGTCCGTTGTGTCCCGTTTATTCGATTTTTCGTACCAATGTGTGTCGAAAAAAAAATTATTATTGTTTTTTACCTTAAAAAGGTATAGTACACGGCCTCTATCCATATGACAAAACCAAAAAAATAATCTCATTCAAAAATTATGACATATTAATACACTGTATTTGAATTTTTACTGGCATCACCATGCAAAAAACTGCTATTACGGTTGGATTTCCTCCATATAGCTAATACTAATTACATACTATTTATTTAATATTTGTGTGTGTATATATATATTTATAAATACAAATAAATGTTAATACGAATACATAAAGATTCTTGTATGCAAATATATATATATATATACACACACAAATATTAAATAAATAGTTAAAAACAAACAAAGAAAAAACGAAAAGCGCACATCGCATTTGAAATAATAATAACGATGGATATGGATACGGAACTAGATATGGTCGATGAAATCGAACCATTAATTAAACAAGCAATTGATGCTACATTAAGAGAACAAACGTATAGGCCAACGAAAGTATTTGAATGGTCCAACTCAATCATGTCATATATATTTAAAAAATCTGATGCCATAGGTAAGCCATTCAAATATTTAATATCTGTTATTATTACACAAAAAAATGGTGCGGGTATGTTTACATCAAATACTATGTATTGTGATACGAAATTGGATTCATTTGTTAAAGTACCATGGGAAAATCCAACCATGCATTGTATTGTAACTGTTTATGGTATTGCTATCTTCCCTTACAAAAATGATGATTTGGAATAAGTATTATGTACATCGCAAGAGAAGAACACATTTTAATATCGGTAGGTTGATAGTGTGATATACGCGTTTATTATTTTGCAAAATGTTTTTGTCACAAACGAACCAGAGAGAGAGTGTGGTTATTACGATAAAAAAAAATATTATACGAAAAAAGTACCAAAATAATTTTATATTTTAATATGATATAAGATCTTTTATTATTACATTATAAAATTTTAGCACCACATAAAAAATAAATGCTGTGTGGTGTAAAATATGATATTATAAATCTCGCATCATATTTGAACACTGAAATATATCACGAGAGTATTTAAAAAATACGACACGTATATATTAATTTAATAATAAAAAAATATTTTTTTTAAACAGAGAGAGGATTATTTTTTAAAATTATCACGCCACGCACACACCGGCCCTAGATCTGTTTTGAATTACAGCCATTTTATTTATTACGTGTACATTTGTTTTACAATTTCTTCACAACAAAACCATCCTTATTATCTCCACCTAAATTTAATTCAGTTTCATGAAAGTCAACCAATGCTAAGCGCTTTGATATTGTAATACATACGATATTTTTACTAACAGCTGCTTTATAAAGTCTTTCTTCAACATCCACACTTACTGCATCGGTGCATTCATCCAATACGGCAAAGGATGGATTATGAAAAAATAATCGAGCCATCCCTAATCGTTGTTGCTCCCCCAAACTCAACACATCTTCAAATTTTCTAACAATATTCCATCCACCATCTCTACCAACTAAATATCCGATACCAACTAAATCTAATAATGCTTGAGCTTCCTCAATCAATGTATCAGTTACATCTTTCTCTTCCACTTTTATCGGATATGTTACTTGATCTAATAACGTACCAGTTACGCTATAAACACGTTGAGGTACGAGGAATAAATCACCTTGTATATTTATTTGACCATCTTTAGATGGATATATAGGCCATAGGCCTCCCATGACTCGGAAAAAAGATGTTTTACCAGATGCATTTGGACCTGTTACTAATAATCGATTATCTTTATCAATATCTACATTAATATTTGAACATAAACATTGCCCAGTCGGTGTTACAACATCCAGATTTTTTATTTGAATTGTTGGATTTAATGGTTTGGTATCAATCATCAAATCAACTTTGTTATTGTCCTTATTCCTCTTAGCAATCATTTTAGCTTTTTTGCTAGAGGCACGGAATGCCGGTGTTGGCAATTCTTCAATTGCAAGTTGCATTTCATAGAGGCGGAAAATGACACCACTTAAATTATTAAATTTATCTGAAACTTCTACAAGATCATTTACACTACGTTTCACTGCATTTTGTACGCCCCAAATCATATGCTGTCCCATACTTAGTGCCGCACCACCATCTGCAAATATTTTAGAATCATCTTGAAAATTATTTATTGCAAATTGAAATCGTAAATGTTGTTGTACTCGATCCGGCATTTGGCGTACGAAAAACGATTTAATATTACCAAACCAAAAATCCGCCCAAACTTTTTCTTTTTCAACTTTTAATACACCTTGAAATCGTTTCCATGCAATAGCTTTCTCACGATCACCACCACCAAAGAAAGCTATTGACTCACAATGTGTTCTTACGCTTGAATGAGAATATTTGTACGTTCCAAGTTCTTTATTTTTTTTCGCCACAAGTGATTTAAAATCAGGCATAGTTACCCTTGTTAAAATTCCTGCAGCAAATAAATATGCATACAGGGATGAAGCACCACCAACTCCAACACTACGCGATAGACGATACCCAAGCCATGTTATAGTCGTTAATGGTTTGATAACTTCTAATACCAATGAACTTAACATTTCAACAAATTCATTTAAATCATCTGAAATTCTTGCTTCTGGATCAGTAATTCTACCATCAACACTTTTTAAGCTATAAAATCCTGCTTTTGCCATGTAGCTTGACATAAATTTCTTCGTTAAACTTTCTTTTAAATCAACCTCCAGCATGTTTTGTGCATTCTCCGCAAATGAAGTTACTGCTGCCATGCCCAAGGCACCTAACACACCAAAGGCAGCTGTGCGAATAAACAGCATTTGATCACGTTGAAACAATGCACGAAATATTTCAGTTTCAAAAAATAATTGAACATCTGTCATCAATGCTTGTCCAATAATTCCACCAAATACCATTAAAACTTTTTGTTTCCAATTTCTTGGCAAACCTTTTTCATCTAAAAGTTTCATCATAGCTTCGATGCTATTACCAGACTCAAATGTACGTTTCATCGTATCGGTTCGATCTGTACGATCTTCTAATAAATTTGAATATGGTTGACTTCTTTGATGAAGTAAAAGTGATTTTCTACGTTCACTACCGCCGCCGCCACCACCACCACCTGCCGCATTTGTGGAAATGTTACTGCCTGTTGCTTCTCCAACACCTTCACCCATTTCAGCTTTTAATCCAGCATTTAATTCCTCTTTCAACTCTTCCGGTGTACGCAATATTTTATATGTATATGTTTTCTCAGCATCACCATTAATACATAATAATTTACAATGCATACCTTCTAATATAGGTCTATGCGATATTGTGATATATGAAATGTCCATTTCATTTAATAATAAATAAAGATATTTTTCCATACCAGCAGCAACTCCACTTGTACACTCATCTAAAATAGCAAACTTCGGTTTATGATGCAATAACCTTGCAATCGCTAAACGTTGCTTTTCCCCCAATGATAATGCATCTTCCCAATTCGTATCATCCGTAAATGCACCTTTCCTATCTGCTAAATATCCTAATTCAACTTTTCCTAAGATATCTTTTAAATATTCCATTGATAACTCATCGCTTTCATTTGCTGATGCTGGATACGTCAATTGATCAACTAATGTACCAACTACATTATAAGGCTTTTGTGGCAAATAAAATACATCCCCAGATAAGGATGATGAATTTATTTTCGACATTGGCTTTGTTATTTCTCCAGTTGGGATTTTCCATAACCCGGCTAAACAGCGAAAAATACTACTTTTACCTGCACCATTATGCCCAGTTAACAATAAACTATCGTTATTACCATTCACTTCAAACGTTAAATTTTTCACTAATAAATTACCAGTTGGTGTAAATACATCTACACTCTCAAATGCAATGCAATTGTCATCTTTAAAGTTTGCATCTTGTTCAGCCGCATCGCGTTTTGTCACACCTTTCAATGCTTGAAATAATTCCACAATACGCGATGCCGGTCCTTGTATTTTATTATATGCAGTAAACATACGATTTCCCATAGCTGCGGAATACATTACTTGTATAAATAAAATAAATTGATATCCAACTTCAGCACGTACATTTGCAATTGCTTGAATACTCATCGTATCCGCACTAGTATTTGTAAATACACCCGGGCCAATCACAAACCATCCAACTACAACGCCTAATAAATGACGTAAGAAAAATTGATTGCATCCCGTGAAATATAATAATTTATCATATACAGTACGTTGTATTGAATTCATCGAATCAAATAAATCATCTAAAATTTCTTCTTCACGGTTTGCACCATTTAATGCAGCAATTGCCTCTGAATGAACTACTAAACGAGTTTGAGCATTGCGATATTTTGCTTTTGCAGATGATAACGTACGAAAAATACCAAAATTCATAGGGACTAGCTTTGATGCAGTAAATTGTGCCACGATGATATAGATAAATGGAGATGCTGCATAGAAAAATCCATATTCATACCATAATTTTGATAAATAGAACAAACCAGTAGTTCCATTGAATAATGCAGCATTTAAAAAATCTGCATATCCAGTAGTAGTTTGCTCAACATCTTCCGTCATCCTTGCATCTACATCTGATACAATAGTTTCTACGTGATAATAATTTGATTTATCAAAATAATTTTCATGCAGTTTTTTCGTCACTTTTTCTCTCCATTTCAATTCCAAATTTTTCTTAAGATAGGTACTAATCTCTTGTATTACTGTTTGTGATACGGCACTTATTAAGAATCTTCTAAATGTTATCCAATATGCCGCAACATCTCTTGTAAACAATACCCGATCTCCTTCTTTTACAATATCTGAAAGATCTAATAACACTGGGATTCGTATGATATATAATGCAATTAATTGTAAAATTTCAATAGCACCAGAACTTGTAAATGTTTTAGGAAGTAACATATTCCAAATTTTCGATTTTACAACAGAAGTTTTTAATCTTTTTTTCCCCTTCCCATCTTCTAATTTATTTTCCTTTTTCTTCTTCTTTCTTCGTTTATTATTATTGTTATTGTTTGGAAAACGATGATACAAAAATGCAATAGCGAATAATGCCAATATATATTTACTATTGCTTCGTCTTAATGTTGATACAATACTTCCCATGGTTGATTATGTTATTATATTATTTCAGTTTGTAATGAATACGGTGTATCTCTATACCTGTGTATGTTAAAATGTATATACGCTTCGCTCCACCAATGCTTCGTAAGTTTATATGCTCAGGTACCCGGCCGGAGTAGTTAAAATGTATCTACCTACAACCAATATAAAATGTCTAAATAATATATAATATGTTGTGAGAATTGCACAATTAATACAATTAATAAAAAAATTAATAAAATTGATTGAGATGTTGTGCAGATGCACAGATGATTGATTTTTTTTTGTTAGTGGAGTAATTTTTTTTTGTTGTTGTTTTGTTGTTTTGTTGTTGGTTGTTGTTCTTGTGTGTTTGGTCAAATAGGAATATTAGTATACAATATTCATACTTATAATATTTTTAAAAAAGTAGTACACCTCTCACCTCTTTACCCTTTACCATTTGATTTTTTATCCTTCTTGCGTATAAGCCTGTAAGAATTAGTACAATGTAGAATAGAATGAGAATGCCAGAATGCCAGATTAAGATGCCAGAATAGCGCGACAGACGACAGACGACAGGTAAAAGGTAAAGCTCTATACCGGAAATGTAGGGAGTGTGTATATCCTTTAATGGGATAATCTGAATGGCATAGATCTGTGCCATTCCCGAATTTTAGTAATCTTGTGTAATAATGATTGAGATAAGCGATATCCAACCTAATGAATATCCAAATGCTACTAAACCGATAGAATATCCATATCCAAATGGCATGGATACAAAAATAAAATAAATGACACATAAAAAATGGGCATATATCCCCCACGAAGAGACAATTATGGCTGCTTGCTCAATATAACCAAGAATTGCTAACAATGTCACGGTGGCATAAATAATTATAAAACCAATAACTGATACTATTCTATTCACTCGCTCTCTCAGCAGCATCTTCTTTTCATCGACATTAATGTTAGCGCTGTTAGTGATATTGGCGGAAGAATCCATAGTAGTTGTAATAACCTCTTCCTTTTCCATGATGTAGAGCAATAAACAAAATTAGATTGGCATAGAATGCAGCTTTTGAATAAATCTATGCCAATGTGATGGTCGTTTTATTGGTCGTTATATTTCCTTTTTTCTCTTTCTTCGTCAGTATATTGACAGAACGAATGATTACACATACATATATATATATATTATATCATGATTATAAGAACTTTGGGAAGTATCGTACGATATGTGGTGCTATGTGGTGCTAAATGATTTCGAAATGATGATGACGTTTTTTTCTTCATTATTATTTTTTCAAATATTAATAAAAAGCATAAGCAAGGACACCTTTTAAGGAATTTTGCCAGTTTGCAACCAAATGAGATGATTTTACAAAATACGAATATACTTTATTACGTATAAATTATACTATAATTAGTTAAAGCTGTCGAACTACCTTGCTATACGTGTTAATTTAATGCTAAGCCCATGGTAGGATACTGCCTCGAAACATCCGAAAACAAGTTTTACAATGAAAAATATTCGCGAAAAGGCCTCCAAAAGCAAGAAAATTGCAAAATTCTAAAAATATGTGTTTTTCCAAAATAATTATTTAAACATGATTTTAGATAATTTTCCTATCAATTTATACCAACGTTGTATACTATTATAATTATATATCATTAATGATAGAATTAGGTTTCAATTACCGTAACTAGATAGAAAATAGTATTTATAATGGATAATAATGGGAGGATATAGTTCCATATTTTAAACATTTTCTAATAAAATAGTCAAAAACGTCATTTATTTTGGTAAAGAATATCATTACATATTTAAAATATCCGAAATATGTGTCCCATATCGTCCAAAATATTGCGAGTTGTCAAGATGTCCATTTTTCCTGTGTCCAAATTTGGACACGGCTAATGCTATCTTACACTAAAGATAGACATTAGGGTAATGGAAAATACCAAAAAAAGCTCCATATAGCGAGTACACAGCATGGTATAATGGCACATAAGATAGTTCGACAGCTTTAAGTGCATTACTATAATTTTTGGGATTTTTCGTTCTGCTGCATCATTTTTTTTGCGCGAATATATATATACGAGCATATGATGAAGCGCAGCGAAAGATCTCTGGGATCTCGACTATAATATTCCATCGTCGACAAAGATAAAACAACATGCTATGTGTAGAAACAAAAGGAATATGTACATCAAAAGAAATATAAAAAAACACTTTACAACATGAAATGTAATATCTATTTAAAGAATAGTAATAATAATAATTATAACATACGAGTAATCATATTTGCAACGATTTATTATATTGGTATAATAATTACATTCACTTCCTCTCAATCAATTACTTCAAATGGTGCAAATATAATTGATTTATTATGGGCACGTTTACCAACAACGGCAGGTAATCATACAGACAATATAAGAAAATCAAAGCAAGGTATGAAAGATGCTGCAAAAAATGGAATCAAACATGTACGATTCGCTGGTGCCTCTTACTTAGGAAGAAATATGAAACTTTGGCATGATGAAAAAACAAGAAATGATTATTGGAAAATAATGGATAGTATTTATATTGAATCTAAAGAATTACAAATTAATCTCACACCAAGTATATTTTTTGATACGTGGGTTTTTCCAGATCTTTGTAATGAACCGATGGGCTTATTAGTAAATAGAAATGTGGATTCTTGTACTCGTACAACTTTAAAATTATACATTTCAGAATTTGTGTCTAGATATTATAACAATTTGACAACAATTACATCCAGTAACAAATATTTAAATCCATTATCATCATCAAATAATGTGGATGATATAAATCAAAAGTATTATTATTTACTTGAAATGACCAATGAATTTGACCTCCAGTATGACATCGACATGAATGGACGAACGGCAGCTGGGAAAGTACGAACAAGTGCAGACAATGTATCACATAAAGATGGCATTGAATTTACAAAAGATTTTGCTAGTTGGGTTAGAACAGCTTTAATCAATGCAAATTCTTCCACAAATATAGTGAAGTTAACAACTGGCCATGCTATACCAAGACCATGTGGAGGCAATTGTCATAATTCATGGAATGAGATTAACCAAACAGAGTTCTTACATTATATAGGTGATATACACAAATCAATGGATGTAGTATGTATTCATACATACCCAGGAAAAGGTTTAACTCGTCAATCTTGGAATCCGCCAATTTTAAGTAATACATCTACTGCTATAATAAATATTATAGCAGATTATGTAACAAATATATTGAAGAAAGATTTATGGATTGGTGAATATGGAATACAAGTTGAAGATAGGTATTATTTACAACCACCTGAACGAAAGAAAGAATTAATGCCATATTTCAATTTTTTTCAAAACATTATAAAGTTATGTAATCGTAGTAGTAACAGCAATAACAATAATGACTCTTCATCAAATAAAATATTTTCAACCATATGGATTTGGGAGTTCAATACAAACCATTTGAACAATGTTACATGGGCATTATGGCCTGGAAGAGATAATATTATGATCAATGCCATTAAAAATTCAAATTAAAAATTCAAAAAAACATTTTATTTTTTTAATATAAATATATATTTTTTACATATAAACTTTTTACCAGGTATAGTACATAATAGTATAAGTCTTTTCTCGCTTTTATTTACGAACTAAAACTAAAAGCTTTATTACGCAGACGATAAAAGATATTTTTGAAAATCACCAATTGCATAAGAATATATTATTGTTAACAATGGCATAATGACATGCGGAAACTTTTCATTTCTTGCTGGTGCATGTTCAATCAAATTTGTTTTTCCATTTAACAGTGGCAATGGCTTGTAATAATTGAATGTCCAATGCCATGCAGAATTTTGTATAAATTTATAGATGAACAATGGATAAGCAAATTGTGTTTGGAACAAATTGATATAAATATATAAAAATGCTTGAAAACATTTATGAATCCCGTCACCTGCTTGTCCAATCATTGCAAAGCATCCACCAGCACTTTTAAAATCCAAACCTGGAATACCCGCTATTCTTTGAAGACCACCAAACGGCTTTAAAAACCAATGTGGAATCCCGCCAACGATATTTAACCAAGATAAAATAAAGAAAACAACACGAATATATCGTGGACATAATTCATTTCCTTCTACATCGTAGTAAGAAATATAATAATAAAAACAACTTGTAGCAACTACAATTGATGAGACTGCAATGGGTGGAAATATCTTATTTAAATCCGCTAACTTTGATAATTTTGTTGGCATATTTTATGTATCGCTTTTATTTTCAGCGTTTTATGTTTATATTCTATTGTTTATTTTGTATATCTGTCTACACATATATGTCTATATATTATTGTTTTTGTTCCAATTATTTCATCTTTCTTCTTTAATATTTTTTATAAGCTTATTATATTACTATTGTCGAAGAGGATAGTAGGATCTCGACTATTATAATTGTCGAAGAAGAGGATAGCCAGATAGTAGGATCTCGACTATTATAATAGCTATTGTTGGGGTATGTAGGTTGCTTGCAGCACACCAGGCACACACCAGCACACACATTTTGGACACAGGGAATAATTTAGAATTTACGTATTAGTATATCACATACCCTATAGTATACAACATACAACAGGTTAAGGTATTTTAATTTATATATTTTTATTATATTTATATTTAATATATTTATAAAAACCATTTAAAAAAAAACATATTTCTTTAAGTTAGTCTTTAGTGATCCAAGAAATAATTGTCAAACAAGAAAATAAACAAAAACAAAGAAAATAAACAACACGTTAAAACAAGAAAAAATGTCTAGCACAACAGATATTGAAATGGCATATAATCTGGACGGTCCAGATGCATTAAGCAGTAGCGACTTGTTGAAACCCCCACCCCCCCTAACAAACGGTGATTTATTAAAGGTTATTAAAGGTTTGTTAGAAATGAAAAAACGGATAGTATTAAAATCTGAAGAAGAGAAAAAATTTGAAGAGAACAAAGAAAAGAAAGAACTATGTTTTGTGTTTATGGCACTTACAACTATCATTTTAAACATTATTATTCTTATTAATATTAGTTTGCTTGGTTATTAATATTGCTGAAAAATGTCTGACGATATATCTGCTAAAAACTGTAATAACCTATCTACAAGAAGCAGTAACTATGCAAAAGATAATAAAAAACCAACTCCAAAAAAAATGGCAAAAAACCAAAAAAGGAAAAAAAACGCCAAAATCAAAAGGTAATGGTAAAAAAAAAGCAAAGCAAGGTCCCATGGGAGCCCCATTGTTTGATGGGAAAGCAGCTGGTGGTGGTAGAACCATTTTGAACAATGAACAATGGCATGGGTTAATCAGCACTGGAATATCAGAATCTATGGATGCTAACATGAAAAATCAAGAAGAGAAAAGGAGCAAGTGGAGAAAGGTAGCAAATGAAGCAGGACTTGAGGTGAAACAAGCCATTGCAGCATGGAAGAAATTACGGCATTTGGGAAGGCAAGCTGCCATTGCTTGCCACATTGAAAAGAACAAAAGAAGAAGAAGTGGCAGTGGAAATGACATTCATGAGGAGGATGAGGAAGCCTTGTTTCTTGAGAACTTTAAATGCCCAGCAAATGTATCTGTTATCAGCAAACAACCAGATTGGCAAAAAGAGTTAATAACACTAGAAGAACAATGTGATGAAATAACGAAAGTCTTCAACCAACACATTGAAAATCCCACAAGCAAAGTTACAGCAAATGAAGTAACTGCAATTGTTAAGTTGACAAAATCAGAAGTAAACATAAAATTAAAGTTACTATCGATATACAATGCAGGCCTGCACTGATGTTGCAACTGGAAATTTTGGGGTTTTTTCCAATTGATCCAGAATTCATGACATTTTCCATTTTGTGTGGTCCTTTGCGGAATTATCAATTACCAATAATAATAGGGTAAATAGCACAGTTATCCTTTTTTAATGTTTCAATTAGGTTTTATATATTGTAGCCACTGTAATATTATTGAAGAAATAAAGTTAATTGAATAAACATTATTTCATCAACAAAATATAATAAACATCAACACGACAAGAAACACAATTTTCATTATTGCTAATAAATATTTTATATAGATACACCAACATGGTAAAGATAATGTATGGAAAAATGGAAAAAAAAATAATATTTTTTTGTGTTGCAATTGTATTTTTGGTCGAGGTTGCACATGGACATGGTAAATCAGTAAGTTGGACGCCTCCTTCAATGCCATCAAATGTTGTTGGACATGATTTTCCATATTCATTAGAAGGTGTATCTTATACAGGTTATGCAGCTTATCCAAAATCCTCAATATTATCATCCTCTGAATCATCCCCAGGTGTTTTTATTGGCCATACATGGAATGGATTGTCTGCAATGGAAAAATGGCGATGTCAACAATTAGCAGCAAAAGGTTATATTTGCTTTGCTCCAGACTTATATGGGACAGGTATTCGTCCTAAAACAGACGCAGCAGCAAAAGCTGAGATGGATAAAATTTTAAGCAATTTAACTTCATTTTATTACAAAATGGAATATGGGATGGAAATTTTAAAAACGAAAGCAGTTCCAAACCAACCTAATGCAGTAAATACTTCTGCATTGTTTGCCAATGGTTATTGCTTAGGTGGACAAATGGTACTTGAATTAGCACGAAGGGGGTATCCAAATCTTATTGGCGTATCATCTTTTCATGGTGAACTAGGAAATTTAACATCGCAAACTCATGACCATTTTACGAAAGAAGTTGCTATATCTGTTCACCATGCTGATTTGGATTATCAAGGATACCAAGCATTGTTAAACATTGAAGATGAATTTCGTAATAATAATGTGTCCATTTGGACTACTACAAAATATGGTAATTGTCATCATGCATGGACAGTTCCTTCAAATATAAATTACAAACCATTTGAAGCTGCACAAAGTCATGATTATATGAATAGCTTTTATTGTGCAATATTAAAAGACTCCAAATCTAAGCCAAAAGGTTGTGAATAGAAAAATATTTTTGTAGAGATAAGAGAGGGTTCAATTGTACGCACGCGTACGTTATTCGGAAAAGAGGGAGGATATATAATATAATGTGTATATTTTTTTTACAACACCAGCAGTATGATATTAAAATTTTTATAATTAACTCCTCTCGTATTTTTAGCTTATGAAATATGATATTTGTAAAAAAATACGAAGCGTATGGAATGAAACGTACGCACGTACGACACGTAAAATATATCTCATAATACGAGTGTATGTCTTCGATTTAGTGAGATTGCATTATATATTTAACTGTATTCCCAGAGGAAACGGTAGAGGAATTAAATCATGGGTAGGTATACAGAAAATTAAAAAAGTACAACAACTCTCGTAAAATGTACTCTAATACTCGTGTACTTTAAGAAAAGTGTATTTTAGTATGATATTTATAATGATATCATAATCATATATAATGTTAAACATAACTCTCCTTTCATATTTTATATCTCTACACATCGTACTACACGAACGCAATATGATGCGATCCATCGCGATCATTCTTCTTACTTCTATTAGTATTTCTCCTACCACCACTACCACCTGAGGATGTTGATGAAGAGCTACTACTTCCACGGTTTTGTCGCAATATTCCATTATGGCCAATATAATGATACCCACCCACTTCATCATCTTCATCACCACTACTAAATTCAACATCAGATGTACCTAATGACAATGGCGAATATCGTCGTTTATATAATAATATATATGCATCCGGAGTTTGGACATGTGCCGAATCTGACACAGGTGTAACACGCTGGTCGTCGAAATGAACCCATTCGTTTTTATCAAAATCACGACAATACGAAGTGTAATGCCCTGAACGTACCCCTGCACCATGATGACAGACAACTGCCATTAAATCATATATTGACCCAAGCTCTTTCGATGAAATTTCGTTTCCATCCTTTGTTACAATCATATCTGGATGCATATGAGGTTTTAAATCTAAACCATCTAGTGGATATTCAACGTAACGATCGTTTTTAAACCAATATCGACCAACAGCTCTCCATCTTTTTAAATGCAAGCACAAAATTTCTGGCAAAGAAGATATTGTTAAACGTTTTTCAGTTGGACTTTCACCGACGATGGGATATTTTCCATTAAATGCAATATCATGATATGAATGCACTTCCGTTTCTTCCTTACTTTTCCTTGTTGCAAAGCAATTTTCACATTTATATTCTTGACGCGGTGATAATTCTTCTTTTTTCGTGAAACGTTTTAAACAGTCTACCAAATTCAAATATCTCGCTTGCAATCCTGTTTTTCCATCGCTTTCGCGAATGACTTTTATGCAGTTGACATTTAACATGGTATAATCTAACGATAGATCCAAAAACGTTTCAATGCGCTGTCTATGGTTGCCACAACGGCCACAAATCACATCACTAGCTATTTTACCCCCAAAAAATCGTTCTACTTGTATTTTTTTTTCATCTTTTAAACGATCCAGTAAATAATGCAAAAAATCATGCGCATCCTGTTGTGTATTGCCACCAAAAAAAGGCATTAAACGGGTAATGGTATTGAAAAAATATTGTGGAGACCATGTAGAAATAGCACCATGTTTGCCTTTCCATATCGCTTCATACACTTTTCTAATCTCTCTTGTAATTGATATGTTTTCGACAGAATTTAAGTTGCTTTTACTGCTATTTGGTAATGAATGTACAGCGATTGGGGTTACTGATGGTTTCGGCGTACTTGTGATGTTTGTTGTTGCTTTAGTATTATCAAATGGATGAGGTTCCATTTTTTTTTGTCTCTTTAGTGCTTGCCCTATAACTCTGCTAGATGTACGAGTGCCTCTATTGCTTATATCTCCACCTTGTAATTTATTAATAACATTTGATGGTGCAAAATCGTTTCTACCTGATGATGGTAATACATCTTGCAAACAGGTCACTGATCTAGGTCCAGGTCGTTTTTTCAGATAAGTACTATGATTCATATTGTTGTTATTATTATTCACATTTTTGTTGTTGTTACTGTTCATATGATTGTCTGATGTTTTTGCATTTCTGAATTTATTATGGCTTGAAAACGATGGTGTACGTGGTTTTATTGGAAAATTGGATGGTATATCGCTATTGTAAACTTCTTTAAACATTTCGGTATAACACAAACTTTGTAGCACAGAATTCATAAAGCACGTATTGCCAAGATTATATAAGCCGACTCGTCCCGGTTCATGAATACCCTCTTGTTCGCGCACACGAACACTTGCTCTTGATTTCCTTGCGACAGTCCGCACACGCGATCTCGGCTTACTGTCTTCGCTAGATTTATTACTTCTGTTCATTGTGCTTACATTTCCAAAAATTGGTTTCCATTCCTCTTTATTATTATTGTTGTTGTTTTTTTTATCAACCATCGCAGTAGACGTTAATTTATTATTTCTATTATTTTTTTTACTGGATGATGTTGAACGGCGAGATCTTGATTTATTACTTCTCGATAATTTTGACTGAGTATGTGATTTTGCACTCATATTTCTCTTTTTGATTGTATGCACTTATATATATATATATATATATGTATTTGTATATGTGTATTCCTAGATACCAAAAAAACACACGTTTTTCTTCTTTTCTTCGTGTCCTTAATTTACAAAAACGTTTATAATTTAAATTTAAATTAGTTTGTATATAGTGTTTCCTAATGAATCAAAATAATATTACTTACACACTGTTGATATAGGATATATGTTGTATCCAATTGTTGTTCAATATTACTGATTCAACAGGTGTATTTGTTATGACTATACATTGAATGTGACTATATATTTCAGTATATATATGCAGGTGCTACTACATATATATACTTATTATACATCTTCCCCTGACCTGAATTATTTATTTTATTTTATTTCCCCTGATCAGCCTAGTCGAGTTAATTTGGTAGAGTTAGTGCTGTGTGTATGTATTTTTCCTCAAATCTTCCTGTTATTTGCCGTCTTTTCGCTGCTATTTCAGCCTATTGTTCCATAAATTCCAGTTTCCAAAAACCTGTTTTTAAATGTGTTTTCTTGGATTTTGGTATAGTTAAATATACTTCATCCTATATATTATTGTACTATTTTACGTAGTTCTTCTGTTCAAAATATAGCAAAAAATAGACAAATAACACTGAAGATAAATGAATCATGGTATATATATTTAGATGGAAGAAAAGAAGGGAATTTTACTTTTAAACATGCATCTATAACTTTTATCTCAAAACATACTTTCTGTGGAATATTTGCACAGTGCTTCTTTACACCCCAAACAAAAACATATTAATTTTTCCACAGGAAACTTGTTTTGAGAATTTTTTTATAAGAACCGTTATAATCTTGAAATGGAAGGCCTAATTATTTATATATATTAATAACATATGGTTCTACATTTATATGTATATTAGTGTAGATAATATATAATACATACTTGAAACATAATATTTATACATACAAAGGTGGTTATATAGATCAAATATATATTGAAGAATTATTCTAGCAAAAAAAGTAACGAAAAAAATATAGAATTAAAAATTTTATGTTATATGAAGGTATATTAAATTACAAATTTCTAGGTGATAAACATAGAAATATTGGTTTTTTAAAATGTCAAAGATGTAAAATGTAGCAACTGAAACCATATGACTACATGTATTAAACTGTGTATTTAGGTCAAAACGTTAAGCTTCGACCAATGAATAGTATATGAATGTATGATTTAGCCAAAAAATCAGTTGTAGATCATAATTTTTGATATTTTTTTGATATTTTTTGATTTTTTCACCATTTACCACGTATGAAATGTTGGAATTATTGGATTATATTTGATT
>JACLAC010022554.1_pt1 | contig 21665 bp, 16 predicted proteins | sample 8027881 | NCBI WGS metagenome assembly JACLAC01 (sample SAMN15725517, study PRJNA655200) | protist metagenome | isolation source: fluorescence activated cell sorting (FACS) single amplified genomes of... | place: Spain: Blaines Bay Microbial Observatory, Mediterranean Sea | collected 2016-01-19 | reverse complement strand
TTGCTTATTATTTACAAGGAAAAGCTAAAGTCTCCTACAATCCAAAGGAAGAGGTATTAGTAACAGTTGGTGCAAGTCAGGCACTTGATGTTGCTTTAAGAGCAATTGTAAATCCTGGTGATGAAGTAATTGTAATTGAACCTAGCTTTGTATCTTATTCTTCTTTAATTTCATTAGCAGGTGGTGTCCCAGTTTCAGTACAAACAAGTGGTGAAATGGAGTTTAAACTGCAGCCAGCTGAACTAGAAAAAGCTATTACTGAAAAAACGAAAGCCATTATTTTATGCTCACCAAGTAATCCAACTGGAACAGTACTTGAACATGAAGAACTTGTAAAAATTGCTGAAATCATTGAGAAGCATGATCTACTTGTTATATCAGATGAGATTTATGCTGAGTTAACATATGATCATGAGTATTCTAGCTTTGTATCAATTGATGGTATGGCTGAAAGAACGATTCTTGTTTCCGGGTTTTCAAAGGGCTTTGCTATGACAGGCTGGAGATTAGGATATATCGCTGCTCATAAGGATTTTCTAAGTGAAATGCTAAAAATTCATCAATATTCAATGATGTGTGCACCTACTATGGCACAATATGCCGCTATTGAAGCAATGAAAAATGGTCGAGAAGATGTCCTTTATATGAAAAAGAAATACAAACAACGAAGAAATTTAGTTGTAAGTGCTCTTAATGAAATGGACTTAACATGTCATGTACCTGGAGGAGCATTTTATGTATTCCCTTCAATAAAGAATACAAATCTGACGTCAGAAGAATTTGCTGAGCAGCTTCTTCTAGAAGAAAAGGTAGCAGTTGTACCAGGCAATGTTTTTGGTGATAGTGGTGAAGGCTATATTAGATGTTCTTATGCATCTTCTTTAGAACAGTTACAGGAAGCATTAAGAAGAATGCAAAGATTCGTTGAAAATAAAATGTAAAAAAGCTGACCAATAAAGGTCAGCCAAATATAGAGAAACAAAAAGGGGGGGATACTAAAAAGCCTTATGCTTTTATTATTCCCCTTTTTTGCTTGTATAAACATAGCTTCTGACATAATATCTTCTTTTATTGATTTTTCTCCTAATGAATGACTACTTCACAGAAATATTGAACATAATCAACAAATTGTGTTGATGGACAATTCTCTAACCATACTAATATGAAACAAACTTCAGTTAACATTCGTTATATATTTTGAAAAGGCTGTTTTCGTAAACTTTGCTGCTTTAGTCATATGAAGAAAACAGCACTGTATAAAGTCTAATGGCATCTTTTCTTCTTAGAATCGTACCTTTTATATGATAAAGATATTGTTTCTAATAGGAATTAGGTTTAATTAGCAACAATCCAACAGAATAGAGCCTTTGAAAGAGGAGGGTAGCAAAAATGAATGAAGAAAACTTAATAAAAAAAGCGAAGCAGGGGAATATTATCGCCTTTCAACAATTAGCAGAATTACATTATCCCACTGTTGAAAGGTTTGCCTATCAACTAGGAAATAAACATGAGGAAATAGAGGATATCACACAAGAAGTATTTATTCGTGTTTATCGATTTCTCGATCAGTTTACAAAGGCAAAGTTTTCAACATGGTTATATAAAATCACCCTAAATGTCACAAGAGACTTTGCTAGAAAAAGACAATCAAACATTCGTAAAGTGTTTAAAATACAACAAAATTTTCGCAATGACGATTACCCTGAAATAGAGTCAAAGATCATTAGGGATGAAGAAGATCGAATATTGCACTTATCAATACAAAGATTGGATGAAAAATACCGGATACCAATTGTTTTGTTTTATTTTCATGATAAAAAATATGAAGAAATCTCTGAAATCATGTCAATTAACATATCTACTGTTAAAACGAGAATCCTGCGTGGGAAAACACAATTAAAAAAATTGATGGAAGAGGTTATAAAGAAGGAAGGTGACACACATGGATGATAAAATATTTGAAGAACGAATGGAAAGTTTGAAGAAATCATATGAAAAAGTACAGCCTGTTTCTTCTGTTGATCATATTATTAATAAAGTAAAGCAATCGGAGCTACCAAAGCGGAAAAAATTATTCCCTATAACATATGTAGCCTCTTTTATAGGTGTTTTATTAATAGCTGGAATCTTAGGTACACAGCTAGTTTCTCAATCGAATAAAAGCAGTGGTGAAAAGTCACCATCACTTGAAAATCAAACCGTTGCAGCAACAGATATAGAGAATTCAATAAATGAAGTCAGAGGTTTTTATGAAAGAAATCTTGATGAACTAAAAGAAAAGTTAGAATTCGAAGATGTTGAACAATATAGTTTTGTACAAGAAGCAAAGAACACAGTAGAGAGCTTTGAAGAAAGAAAGGAATATTCCTCACGTGCAGAGCTTCAAAATTATACAGAAAACGTGAAAAATATCATCTCTTTGAGAGTATCTATGCCTAATGAAGAAATGAAAATTTTAAAAGAAAATGCAGAAAATGATGAAAAAATAGATGAGACACAACTAATCAGTTATTTAATTAAAATGGAGCTACTCAAGGAACGATTTAATGAGAAATGGTTTAATTTAAGGCAGCTACCAACAGAAGGTAACTTAATAGAATATGTGGATAAGCTTAATAAACAAGAAGTTGAAAATGGATCTGATGACTATCTAAACCTAGTTAATACTCTTAGAGCAAATGGTTATCGTTTTATTTTTATTACAGAAGGTGAAGGTCAAATTGATTTAACAATTGACCATCAGATAATCCTAGATACATTCAAAGATATGCTTAGTGATCAACTTATAGGTTACCTTCAATATAAAAAGGATGTCATTGAACAAGGAACTGTCTTAGAGTTATCACAAGAACAATTAGCAGCTCGTGTTATAAAATTAGAGGAAATTATCATTGCACATCCTAATTTTGAGAAAAATGATGACCTTAAAATGGAATATCAAAAACACCTTTTACATTTTATACAATATAGTGATGAGGAGAGTATGAATAATTTTGTAAGTGATTATCCACAATCATTATCTGCAAAACAAGTGAAGGAATTTTCAAATGGATATGAAGATGAATTTAGAGAAAGCATTAGTGCTGAAATATCACCAGAGCTAAAAGCGATTTCAGGAAATAATGTACAATTACTTCCATTAACAGATTCTTTGAAGGCAGTTTATCAGGAGTATAAAGTTACACGTAATGATGAAATTCTTGAAGGACCCTTTTTAGGTACGGAAAGCGCAATAGAAGTCTCAATTGCACGTCTGTATATGTATGCTGTTGAAAAGAAAGATTATGAAACAGCTTTTTATCTAACTTACGATGGGGAAGCTTCAGAAAGACCAGATTTAGAACAATTTATAAGTGAAATGGCACAATCGACAATCAATTATCAAGATCTTTCAAATAAAGTAATCAAAGTCAATACCACATATAAAGAAAATGGTAGACTAATCGAGCACGCATTTTCTACAAAAGATGGAGAATCAATTTTATTCAATATGAAACGAAATAATGAATATGAAAAGGTTAGAATAGAATATACTCCATTTCCATAAAGCAACGTCTTTGATCGTTGCTTTTTTGGTTATACTATATCTGAAAAGATATTTTTTGAAAAAAATGAGAAACTGTGATATAATTTTATATTGCGTATAAATAGACATTTAATATAAGAAAATTAGGAGTGTTATTATGACAACAAAGTACGAAATAGGCAGTGTTCATACAGGAAAAGTAACAGGAATTCAACCATACGGAGCGTTTGTTGCACTTGATGAAGAAACTCAAGGATTAGTTCATATTTCTGAAATTACTCACGGTTTCGTAAAAGATGTTAACGAACATTTAAATGTGAATGATGAAGTTCAAGTAAAAGTTCTTTCTATTGATGATAAATCTGGAAAAATCAGTTTATCAATTCGTGCTACTCAAGAAGCACCAGTAGAAGAAAAGAAAGAAGCTGCGCCTAGAAAACCTAAAAAGCGTCAAGCTACAGTGAAAGCTGAAACAGAAACTCCACAAGGCTTCAATACATTAAAAGACAAGTTAGAAGAGTGGATTGAGCAATCTAAGCGTGAAGAAGTAAAGAAATAATTATAATGAAATGAAAAAGGTGATCGCATTTTGCGATCACCTTTTTTCATTTATGCTTTTTGTGTTAAAGAACTAGCAAGTTTAAGGAACTATTGCTTTTCACTTTATCTAGCTCCAGGCGCCTTCCGCTTTTCATTGTCTAGCTCCAGCGCCTAGCCCCTCGAGTCATAAGCCACTCAGGAATTGAAGACAAAGTACGTCTTCTATTCCTAAGCGTCTTATGCTTGTCGGGGCTAAACAGGCGCTTTCGCATTTCGTATTACCTAGCTTCTGGGCGTGGTTCTCTTGCTACTTCTTCAGACGGTTTGAATAATAATCCAAGGTTGATTAAACCTGCTATTCCGACAAGGCCATAGATGATTCGGGATAGTGCTGATTCTTGGCCACCGAAAATAGCTGCAACTAAATCGAATTGGAAAAATCCGATTAGTCCCCAATTAATCGCCCCTATTATTGTAAGTACAAGTGCTATACGTTGAATTGCGCTCAATTTTACAACCTCCTTAGTTGATAACTACATTTTTATGATGTGAAGATAAGTCAAAACTATTCATTAAATATTTCACTAAAAAAGCACTTTTCTTTACAAGTATTATTGAAATCTACATAATCTATAGATGGAGGCGATATAAAATGGAAAACTTTACATACTATAACCCAACAAAATTAATATTCGGAAAAGACCAAGTAGGGCAATTACAAAATGAGGTTCCTAAGTTTGGTGAAAAAGTTCTGATCGTTTATGGTGGTGGCAGTATAAAAAGAAATGGTCTCTATGATCAAGTTATTAAGGTGTTAAAAGAAAAAAATCTTCAACTTTTTGAATTAGCTGGAGTTGAGCCAAATCCAAGGTTATCAACTGTTCATCGCGGAGTTCAATTATGTAAAGAAGAGGAAATTGATTTTATTTTAGCAGTTGGTGGAGGAAGTGTAATTGATTGCACAAAAGCTATTGCTGTTGGAGCTAAATATGATGGTGATGCTTGGGACATCGTGACAAAAAAACATATGCCAATAGATGCGCTGCCATTTGGTACAGTTTTAACACTTGCTGCTACCGGTTCTGAAATGAATTCTGGGTCTGTTATTACTAACTGGGAAACAAAAGAAAAGTATGGATGGGGTAGTCCACTGACATTCCCTAAATTTTCTATATTAGATCCTGTTAATACATTCACGGTTCCTCAAGATCAAACTGTTTATGGAATGGTTGATATGATGACACATGTTTTTGAACAGTATTTTCATCATACAAAAAATACACCATTACAAGATCGTTTTTGTGAATCCTTATTAAGAACAGTAATTGAAACAGCACCAAAATTAATAGACGATCTCGAAAATTATGAGCTACGTGAAACCATTTTGTATTCTGGAACAATCGCGTTAAATGGTCAGCTACAGATGGGTTATAGAGGTGATTGGGCAAGTCACAATATTGAGCATGCTGTTTCAGCTGTTTATGACATTCCACATGCTGGGGGGTTAGCTATTATTTTCCCAAATTGGATGAAACATAATATAGATGAAAATATTTCACGCTTTGTACAATTAGCTGTTAACGTATTTGATGTTGAAACAACAGGAAAAGATGATAAAACAATTGCATTAGAAGGAATTGAGAAACTACGCGAGTTTTGGAGTAGTATCGGAGCTCCAAGTCGATTAAAAGATTATAATATAAATGATGAGAATATAGATTTAATGGCAGACAAGGCTATGGTAAATGGTCCATTTGGTAACTTTAAAGCTCTTCAAAAAGAAGATGTTGTAGCTATATTAAAAGCTTCACTTTAAATTAGAAGAGACTATGACATAAGTATTTAGGCTAATGATAAACCCGAATTATTAGGTGATGTTTTAATTAATCTTTCGCCAATAGTTCGGGTATTTATTTGCTATGTTCAATAATTTTTTGATTTTGCATACTAGTTATAAGAACTAGTGGAATGGAGCGGAAGATACTCGACTCCTAAGAGGCAAGGCTGAGACCTCGCAAGCGTGGCTCAGCTTTCTCCCCGGCGAATGGAGTGTCTGTAGCGCAATGGAACGAACTCGTATTTCCATCTTAACTAATTAATAAAAAACAGGATTAGCGTGCTTTATGTATTTTTAGTTCACTATAGTATTATTTAATAAACCTTATTACAAATTAATATAGCGTTTAAGCGTATACATTATCAACTTTGCTTGATTTAAAGGACTAGTTTAGATAAAGTGATAATAGCGATAATTTCAAGATGAAAATGGAGGGAATTTAAAATGACACATGTACGTTTTGATTACTCAAATGCATTATCTTTTTTTAGCGAGCATGAAGTTACATACTTACGCGACTTTGTAAAAGTTGCACATCATTCTATTCACGAACAAACAGGTGCTGGAAGTGACTTCTTAGGATGGGTGGATTTACCGAAAAACTATGATAAAGAAGAATTCTCACGTATCCAAAAAAGTGCAGCGAAAATTAAATCTGATTCAGAGGTTCTTTTAGTTATCGGAATTGGTGGATCGTATTTAGGTGCTCGAGCGGCAATTGAAATGTTAAACCATTCTTTTTATAACGCTTTATCAAAAGAACAAAGACAAGCTCCACAGGTTATTTTTGTTGGAAACAACATTAGCTCTACATATATGAAAGATCTTCATGATTTATTAGAAGGAAAAGATTTCTCAATCAATGTTATTTCTAAATCTGGAACAACAACAGAACCAGCATTAGCCTTCCGTATTTTCCGTAAACTTCTTGAAGAAAAATATGGCAAGACTGAAGCAAAACAACGTATTTATGCAACAACAGATAAAGCACGTGGTGCACTTAAAACACTTGCAACAGAAGAAGGATATGAATCATTTATCATTCCTGATGATGTTGGTGGTCGATTCTCAGTGTTAACAGCAGTAGGATTGCTACCAATTGCAGTTACAGGTGTTGATATTGAGGCAATGATGAATGGTGCTGCTGTGGCTAGCGATGATTTTGGTAAATCTGAATTAGAAGAAAATCCAGCATACCAATATGCAGCTGTTCGAAATGTTCTTTACAACAAAGGGAAAACAATAGAAATGCTTATAAATTATGAGCCAGGACTTCAATATTTCTCTGAATGGTGGAAGCAATTATTTGGAGAAAGTGAAGGTAAAGACCAAAAAGGAATTTATCCATCATCAGCAAACTTTTCTACAGATCTTCATTCACTAGGTCAATATGTTCAAGAAGGTCGTCGTGATCTTTTTGAAACAGTGATCAATGTTGAAAATCCACGTCATGAGTTATTTGTGGAATCAGAAGAGAATGATCTAGATGGCTTAAATTATCTAACTGGTAAATCAGTTGATTTTGTTAATAAAAAGGCATTCCAAGGAACGATGCTTGCACACACTGATGGTGGAGTTCCAAACTTAGTTGTGACTATTCCAGAAATGGATGCTTATACATTCGGATATTTAGCTTACTTCTTTGAAAAAGCTTGTGCTATGAGTGGATACCTATTAGGTGTAAATCCTTTTGATCAACCAGGTGTTGAAGCTTATAAAGTAAATATGTTTGCTTTACTTGGTAAACCAGGATTTGAAGAGAAAAAAGCAGAACTTGAAAAACGATTAGAAAAATAAACTTTTTAGTCACTAGGACATAGGTATTTATGATAAACCCGAATTATTAGGTGATATTTTAATTATTCATTCTCCTAAAAGTTCGGGTTTTTATTTGCGGTCTTGCATACTATTCTTAAGAACTAGTGGAATGGAGTGGAAGACACTTGACTCCTACGGGAATAGAGGAAAGGCTAAGACCCCGCAAGCGTAGCTGAGGAGGCTTAGCTTCCTCCCCGTGGAAAGCAAGTGTCTGCAGCGAAATGGAACGAACTTGTTTCTTTTCTGCTTAGATGAATTTAGGTTTATTCGTCTTTTTGTAGGACTTCTTTAGTTATGTCCCAGTCCTTTAGCTTTTTTACCTGATTTCACTTAAAAACCCCTTTTAAGAATGCATTCTTAGATAATAGGAAAAGCTACAAAAAAGGGGGTATTTTAAGTGATTGAAATTCCGTCAGAGGTAGAAAACAAAAGCTTTCAATTATACTTTTTAGAGCAAAAGCTTAAGCCATTAGGCTATGATATTGGTGGAAATTGGGATTATGATCATGGATCATTTGATTATAAGATTGATTCTGAGGTGGGGTACCAATTTTTGAGGGTTCCTTTTGAAGCGGTAGATGGACAGCTTGATTCACATAATACAACAGTTAAAATTGGTAGACCATTTCTATTATCTCATAAATATCAAATTGGACTTGATGATCATGTGCACATTGGGAATTTTAGTGCATCCTTTGACCAGTTTCAGGAGCCACAAGATAAGGATGCAACCTTCCCAGAAGAATATATTGATTTAGGGAAGGCGCTTGTAAAGGAGCTTGAAGCTGAATTAATTGGTTAATGTGTGAACACAATCAATGCATCATTATGCTGGATTTGAAAGGAGAGGGGCGGATTAACTTTCGTTTCCTCTCCTCTTTTAATGCCAATTAATATAGATTCATCTTCTAAAAGCTGGTAACTTGCTTCTTTAAAGGTTTTACCAATAAATGAATTTGTCACTGGAAGTACTTTAAAAATATTTCCACTTGCGGGATTTAGCTCTGAATAAAATTGAGATAAACCATTTTTCGCTAAATAGCTACTCATCATAAAATGACTTGTAAGCTTATAAGTTCTAATAACTTCATCAGCACCTGCTCTGTTCGCGTTATTTGACTGTTGTTCTGTTAAGAGCTCAATCACACAGTATAATTCTGGGTTCATGCCTTTTAATGATAAAAGAATTAGGATAGATAGCATATCAGCATCATGTTCATTCTTATGTTGATCCGCTGTAATTATAGCTGCATCAGCTTTAAGGATATTAGCTTTTTGGAGTGTTAGATCATTTGTTGCGTCACCGCGAATATACGTAACATTCTCGATCAAGGGTGACTCATTTAGAGAATCATCAATAAGGACAATTTGTTTGTAGGGTTTAACGACCTTAAGCGAATCAATCATTTCACTTGCCTTTTCATTCCATCCAATAATAACCACATGATTAGTTCCTTTGAATGCTACATTTCCTTCTAAATAATTATGTTGTTTTTTTATAGCTGTAGCAGAAATCGTAGCAAAGTATGCAGTAACAAAGCTTGCTCCTGCTAAAATCATGATCATGGCAATGCCTCTACCAAGATATGTTTCTGGTACGTAATCTCCAAAGCCAACTGTTGTAACTGTAACTAGAGCCCACCAAATGCCATCAAATGTAGTGGGAAACTCGTTTGGCTCTACTAATGCAATGACCTCTCCAAATGCTAAAATAATTAAAAGTACAAAAAGAGTAATTCGAAAATAGATTGGCCAACGCAACCATTGAGTAATTATTTTATTTGTTTTTGCCACTTGTCTCATCCTTTTTAGTTGGTAAAAATGATAATACTTCTTTTACAATGGTATTAATTTTGGATGTTACTTCTTCTTTCCCGTAAACTTCAATAGCTTTCTCGATGGTTTTTATCGTTTCTTCAGAAAAGTCAATAATAGCTTTATCTTCTTCAGATTCATTATAAAATCCAATAAAAGAATCTAGGCCTTCATTCATTTTATCAATGGCTTCACTTAATAATTTTTTTTCTTCTTCATTTACCTTCAAATGCACTCACCACTTTCAAAGGTTGAATATTTTCTTGCTTTAGTAGTATGTACAGTTCCTAGATAACCTTGCAAAAAAGCACAAATTGTAATAAGAAAATGTTTTTTTATGCTAGAAATAATGATATTGACCAAACTATATATAATCAGTAAAACAGTTTTCAGGAGGGAAGCGTCAAAATGTTTTTTCATCCATTAGACTTTCTAATTATCATTGCATTTGCATTATCACTATGGGCTCAGTTTAAAGTAAAAGGGAATTTTCAAAAGTTTTCAAAAATTAAGGCGTCATCAGAAATGACAGGTGCTGAAATTGCAAGGAAATTATTAGATCGTAATGGTTTATATAATGTATCAGTGGAAAATGTTAGAGGGGCACTTACAGATCATTATGATCCAATTGAGAAGGCAGTTAGGTTATCTGATAGTGTATATCCTAGTAATTCAATTGCAGCAATCTCTGTTGCAGCTCATGAAGTTGGGCATGCTATTCAGCACAGTGAAGCTTATGGTGCACTTGTAGTTAGGCATAAAATGTTTCCAATCGTGAATTTCACCTCAGGAATTGCGCCGTTTCTTTTAATTGGAGGTTTCCTATTAGGAAGCTTGAACTTATTAGGCTTAGGAATAGTCTTTTTTTCGGCTGTAGTTGTTTTTCAACTGATTACACTTCCTGTTGAATTTAATGCTAGCAGCAGAGCTAGGTCTTTAATGGTTTCAGAAGGAATGATTGTCAATGCGGAGGAAACTGGAGTGAAAAAAGTCCTTAATGCAGCAGCGCTAACTTATGTCGCAGCAGCTTTGCTTTCACTTCTTCAGTTACTTAAATTTATAGCTATTTTTTCACAAGGCAATCGTGAGTAAAAGGAGATAAAACACTCTTTGAAATTTTTACAACATACTAACAAATTGATATTTTTATGGAAAATAAAAACATTTAAAGGGTGAAATATGTCGTAATTTGTCTTAAAATATGTTAATAATAGTTATAAAGAAAGAGCGTTTAGTAGAAAAGAGATATTTTATATAAATTTGTTTATGGTAGGAGAAGCCAATGAATAAATATTTGCAAACTTTAGTAAAAAATGTACGAAAACAACTGGAATCTTGGTTAAATGAACATCAAATTATTCAGCATAGTGAACTTTATCGATTTTTGCATTCAATTTCAGGAACAGCATCTACAATTGGTTTTACAGTGGCTGGTGAAATGGCACAAAAATTAATGGATCAATTAAAAGAGTTTGAGGAGAAAGAGTGGACGAAAGAAGAACTTCAATCTTTTTTATTCCCACTAATCTCAATCTTTTATTATGAAGAATTTTCAAATCTTGATGAAGTTATAGAGAAACAAGCAGAAGTTGAAGACCAAAAACTTATCCTACTTATTGATGATGACACAGCATTGCTCATGTATCTTAAGGATCAATTAGAAATGAACGGATGGGTTGTCATTGCGGTGGCTGATTCAGAAAGAGCCATTAACTCTTATTATGATCTAAATCCAGATTGTGTCATCATTGATATTCATATGAAGGACCGAAATGGACTAGATGTATTACTGCAATTAAAGGATCAAATGAACCAGCAATTTATCCCGACTATTATGATTAGTGTAGATAAATCTAAGGAAATGAGAATAAAAAGCTATAAATTAGGTGCTGACGATTATATAGAAAAACCATTAGAAATGGATGAGTTTATTGTACGAATCAATCGACAGCTTGAAAAAAAACAAGCGATCGATGAAGTAATGTTAATCGACGAATTAACTAGAGTATATAATAGGAAATACTTGTCTCAAACTTATGAACGATTAATTAGTCATTTAAAAAGACAATACGAGACATTTAGTATTGCTATGTTAGATCTCGATCATTTTAAACAAATTAATGATTCTTATGGACATATTGTCGGTGATAAGGTTTTAGCTACATTCGCTGAAATTATAAGAAATGAGTTAAGACTTAATGATATAGTTATACGCTATGGTGGAGAAGAATTTATTGTTCTACTTCCTGATACAAAAGCAAAAGAAGCAAAGGTTGTATTAGATCGAGTTCTTAAGGAATTTTCTAACCATTCTTTTACATCAAGTAAGGGTGATGAATTTTCTTGTACATTTTCAGGTGGCATTCATGAAATCCATCTCGATCAGTTAGATATGAAGAAAAATATTGAAATGGCTGATAGTGCGTTATATGAAGCAAAAGTTGCTGGAAGAGCACAAATGAAATTAGTACCAGTTAATAATGTAAACTATCATAAAAAACCTATCCACATCGGCATTATTGATGATGATCCGATAATCCGTACGATGCTGGAAGATTTAATCAATAAAAGTAAATACACCGAAGCATTTACCTTGGATATTCGTTGCTTTAAGGATGGAATGGAGTTTTTCGAATCAAGCTGGCATGAGCAAAATAATGAGCCTTATTTAATCATCTTAGATGGTATGATGCCTAGAATGGACGGGTTAGAAGTATTACAAAAACTTAGAGAGTCTCGTTTCCAAGAACGTATCACGGTCATGATGCTTACTTCTCGAAAAAGTGAACAAGACATTTCAAGAGCGTTGCAGCTTGGAGCTGATGACTATATTACAAAGCCTTTCAAATTAATGGAACTTGAAACAAGGCTTGGCCATTTAATAAAAAGGATGAAGTGAGAATGATTGAAGTAGGCATTGTATATTTATTCATTTTTTTCTTAGTGTTATTTTTTATTTTGTTATGTTTGTTTATTTATTTAATGATTGAAAAATATATGAATAATGAATCAAGGAAAAAAATCAATGAATTAAAAGAAACATATCGATTAGATATGTTTCATTTTTTACAAACGGGAAAAGATGATGATCTAAATCCACATGGTGGCTCCGAGAAGTTTATTGCTTTTTTAGAGCTTCTTAGTGAATATGCAAATGTGTTAGATAGTATGGAAATAAAACAGAAAATAAGTAAATATGCTAAGAAACATTTCACAAATCATGTAAAAAAGGAACTGAAAAAAAGGCGTTGGAGTTTAAGGATGAATGCTTTATATATGATAGAGGATTTCCATATGGAGCACCTGAAGGATTCACTACATGAATTATATGGTAGAATCAACCTTACAATTGCTGAGAAATCTCAAATTTTAAGGATGTTTGCAAAATTTAATGACAGTAAATTGACAAGTTATATGCAAAAACTGGATCAGAGATTATCGGATTTTTCTATTTTGTCTATTTTATCCATTATGAATGAAGAAACTTTTGAAAGTTTAGTAGAGGATTTTGTGAATTTAGATAAAAGAACTCAATTTATGGTTGTTGAGACAATTGGAAAAGAACAGCTGATACAGTATCATCCATTATTGGCTAAACTTCTGGAAAGCAGTGAAGAGGAAATGAGGATTAGAGCTCTAAAAGCATATTCAAATATGGGGGCTCCTATCGATAAAACTCAATTAGCAGAGTTTTTTACGTTTGAAAGCTGGCAAGTAAGGATGATGGCAGCGAAAGTTGTGGGTAAACAGAAGTTAACTAGTTATAAAGATAAACTAATAGAACTGTTATCTGATCAAGAATATGTTGTACGAACTGAAGCAGCAAAAGCAATTATCCAATTCAAGGATGGAATTGATATTCTTAAACAAGTGATTGACGAGACAGAAGATGACTTTGCAAGAGACATGGCTCTAGAATGGCATGAGAAGAAAAGAGTTGATTATTATTAACTGGTCTGGAATTTTAGTTTTTGTGAACTGGTTTGTTTTCATTTATATGTTAACGATCGTCATTGTTTATGGGTTTATGCTATTTATATCATTATTGCAGATTAGAAGAAGATATGAGCTAGATAATGTTGAGCCTTATGAAGAGCTTCTGCAATCAGAATACACAAAGCCAGTATCCATCTTGGTTCCAGCTTACAATGAATCTATCGGGATTTATGGAACAATTCGTTCACTAATAAGTATCGAATATCCCGAATATGAAATAATCATTATAAATGATGGATCTAAAGATGATACTCTTGAAAAGCTAATATCAAAATTTAACTTAGTAAAAGTAAATAGAGTTATTCGTAAGCAGCTTGATACAAAAGAGATTAAGGGAGTCTATCAATCTGAGATTTATACAAATCTAATCGTTTTAGATAAAGAAAACGGTGGTAAAGCCGATGCTCTTAATGCTGGAATAAATCTTTCGAAATATCCCTATTTCTGCTCGTTAGATGGGGATTCGATTATTGAACGAAATGCTTTTTTAAAAGTCTTGAAACCGATTATAGAGTCAGATGATGAAGTAATTGCTTCTGGTGGTAGTGTCAGAATTGCAAATGGCTGTGACATACAAAATGGAGATCTAGTAAGTGTTGGTTTATCGAATAAACCAATTGTTGTGATGCAGGTTATCGAATATCTACGTGCATTTTTAACAGGACGTATTGGATTAAGTAAGAATAATCTACTCCTAATTGTATCAGGTGCTTTTGGGGTTTTTTCGAAAAAATGGGTAATTGAAGCAGGAGGATATGCTCATACAGTAGGTGAAGATATGGAGTTAGTTGTAAGACTTCACCGATTAAATAAAGAAAAAAAGCAAAATAAAAAGATCGTCTATGTACCTGATCCTGTTTGTTGGACAGAAGCTCCTGAGGATTTAAAGTTTCTTCGCAGACAGAGGAAAAGATGGCATAAAGGATTATTTGATAGTCTATGGAAACATAAAAAACTAATGTTTAACCCTAGGTATGGCTCAATTGGTTTGTTTTCAATGCCATATTTCTTTTTTATCGAATTTCTTGGACCACTTATCGAGTTGATTGGTTATATTTCACTCGTTGTTTCTATTTTCGCAGGAAAGATTTATTTTGAATATGCAATTATGTTCTTCCTTCTTTCATTGATCTATGGATCGATTTACTCGATGGCTGCAGTGCTACTTGAAGAATGGAGTATGGAAAGATATCCAAAGGTCAAGCATTTTACTATTTTGTTTTTGGTTTCATTAACAGAAACCTTCTGGTATCGCCCTTTAACAGTAATTTGGCGAGTAGAAGGGATGGTTGAAATGCTACTAGGTAAAAAAGGTTGGGGAGAAATGGTTAGGAAAGGTGTGTCAAATGACTAAAAAAAAGATTCTGTTGATAGTTTCTATTTTAGCGCTGTTCATTTTGTTTACTTCCCCGTTATGGACATGGCAATTAAAAAAGACTGAAAATATGAATGTTTTGATTGTTGATAAAACAGTACCTGATCAAACATTTCGTGAACATAAGGGCTTAATTTGGTTATTGAATAATTTGAAAATAAAAAAAGAAAATAGTGAAAAATATGATGTAGTAAAAGATTATGTAGGCTTTGTACCATCTGATCAACCTCCTGAATTTCAAGTTAGAGAGTTCCCAGAAGATCTATCAACATACGATGTTCTCTATGTTGCAGATGGCTATGGTGTTTATAAGGATGAATATTTAGGGGAAAACGAAGAAGGTAATCGGTCAGAGCTTTTATATGGGGGCATCAAGCAAGATGAAGTAAATGCGATAAATACTTCTTTAATTGAAAATAATCAAACATTAATAGCAGAATTCAATACATTTGGTTCTCCTACAGAGCCTGAAGTAAGAGATAGCTTTTATCATTTATTAAATTTGAATTGGTCAGGCTGGATGGGGCGGATTTTCACTGATCTTAACAACAAAGAAGTTCCAACATGGGTGAAAGATAATTATGAAAAACAATATGGAGAGAAATATAGTTTTTCAGGAACAGGATTAATTTTTGCAAGTGAAGATGATGAAGTTCTTGTGTTTACAGAAGAAGATTTAATTAATGAGTTTGTTTCATTTCAATATACCAAAAATGGACAAGAGCACTTCGAAATGAACGATCAAATTCAGTATAATTATTGGTTTGATATTGTCGAAGCAAGAGATCAAGAGGAAGTACAAGCAACTTTTGAACTCTCTTTGTCTGAAAACGCAGAACAAAAGCTGTCTACCTATAATATACCTTTAAAGTTCCCTGCTGTTATTCATCATCAAGATCATTTATATGATACGTATTACTTTGCAGGAGACTTTGTTGATCATGATAAAATTCCGAGTATTCATCAAATTTCGGGGTTAACATGGTGGCAAAAAATGTTTTCTTTTAGTCAAAAGGGAAGAACAGATACATTCTTTTGGAAAGCGTATGTACCAATGATGGAGAAAATATTAACGGACAAACAAAACGGTACTTCAAAAACAGAGTTAACTCATGTGGAGCCTGAGATTTTGACCAAAGAAGGAATGAAATTAATAGGCTCAACAAATGACAAGTATCTTCAGATATATAAAGATGGTGCTTGGGAGGATATCCTCATTAAAGGTGTCAATATGGGGATTGCTAAACCAGGAACATTCCCAGGTGAGACAGGTATTACAAAGGAAGAATATGCTCGGTGGTTTGAGCAAATTAGTGAGATGAATGCAAATGGTTTGAGGGTGTACACGATCCATCCTCCAGCCTTTTATCAAGCACTTTATGAGCATAATCTAAATCGTGAGGACCCCCTTTATTTATTTCATGGTGTGTGGGTAAATGAAGATGTATTTTTTAATGAAAAATTAGGGTCTACAGCATTTGATCCTGCAATAACAAATGATTTTAAAGAAGAAATACAACGTACTATTGACATTATCCATGGAAATGCAGATATACCCGAGAGACAAGGTCATGCTAGTGGGAAATATCAGCATGATCTATCACCTTATTTATTAGGATGGATAATTGGAGTAGAGTGGGATCCAAATACTGTCGTACGAACAAATGATAAGCATTCAGATATAAAAAGCTATGATGGTCATTACTTTATGGCTGAAAATGTATCTCCATTTGAAGCCTGGCTAGCAGAGATGATGGATTTCACGGCGAAATATGAAGCAGATCAGTATAAGTGGCAACATCCAATGAGCTTCACTAACTGGGTAACAACGGATTTGCTTGAACACCCTTCAGAGCCAAGTGAAGAAGAAGATATGGTATCAATAGATCCAAATAAGATACAAGCAAAAGATACATTCTATGCTGGAACTTTTGCATCTTATCATATTTATCCTTATTACCCAGAATTCTTAAACTTTGAAGAAAAATATATAAATTATGAAGATCATAGAGGACAAAAAAATAACTATGCCGGCTATTTGAATGATATGGAAAATAGTCATAATATGCCTTTATTAGTAGCTGAGTTTGGTATCCCTGCTTCAAGAGGACTGACACATGAGAATGTATATGGACTTGATCAAGGTCATAACTCTGAAAAAGAGCAAGGCGAGTATATTGTTAGACTATATGAAGATATTGTGGAAGAAAACCTAGCAGGTGGGATGGTTTTCTCTTGGCAAGACGAGTGGTTTAAACGAACATGGAATACGATGGAATATGATAATCCTAATAAAAGACCATTTTGGGATAATATTCAAACGAATGAGCAGCATTTTGGTGTACTTAGTTTTGATCCAGACAAAGAAGAGACTCAGCTACAAATAGATGGAGAGAATTCAGACTGGAGTGCAAGAAATTCTGAACCTAGCTATAAAGCAGAAAATAATCCAATAGAAAATGTCTACATATCAAGTGATAGTAGAGGGTTATTTGTGCGAATCGATTATAATGAAAAGCTTTGGAACAAAGATGATTACAACACCTATCTATTACTCAATACAATAAGAAATCAAGGACAAACGACCATTCCAGAAGTTGATGGGCTGGAAGAAGAAGGAATTGATTTTCTTGTTGAATTAAAAGGTGAAGACGATTCTAGAGTGTTAATAGATAGCTACTATGACACGTATTATTATCACTATGGTCATATATTGGAAATGATTGAGAAAAAATCATATGCTAATCAAAAAAATAATGGTATATATCATCGAATCCACTTAACTTTAAACAAAGAACTGACGATAAATAAAGAAGAAGGACAAGTTACAATCCCTTTTTCTTCCTATGAAACAGGAAAGTTACAATATGGAATCGGCAACCCAGAAAAAGAAAATTCTAATACTCTTTCTGATTTTTATATTAAGGATGGAACATTAGAGCTTCGATTACCTTGGCTATTATTAAATGTTAAAGATCCTAGCCAAAATGAGATTATGGGTGATATTTGGTCAGGAAAAGGACTGGATAGCAAACAGATCATTGATTTATTGAATGTAAAGGTAGTTTTAACAAACAACCAACAAGAGGTTTTACAAACAGCACCTGAAACAAAAGGCGAATGGTTAAATTATAAATTGGAGAAATGGGATTTACCAGTTTCTCATGAGAGGCTAAAGAAGTCTTATTATGAATTACAAAAAGCTTATGAAGGTGCAAAAGTAGAAAGTGAATGATAATATAGCGCTCAGACTAATGGAGATTGAATGACAGTCTGAGCGTTTTTATAGCAAGGTAAGAAAGTATAAAATTTTTTCCTAGATTAGTGTCTAGCTCTAGGCTCCATCGGCTCGATTCATAATTCAAATAGGAATAGAAGGTAAAGAGCACCTTCTATTCCTATTCACCTTATGCTTGTCGCAGATAGTCGGTGCCTTGCGCTTTTCAATTGAAAGGAGTTTGAAAATGCCCAAAATATTACTTGCAGAAGATGAAGAAGTGCTTCGTATGCTTGTCGTTGATACCCTAGAAGATGAGGGATATTCAATAGATGAAGCCGCTGATGGGGAAGAAGCATATAACTTAATTAAACAGAACTCATACGATTTATTACTATTAGATTATATGATGCCGGTATACACTGGACTTGAGCTTATTGAAATGATTCGTGAAGATCAAAATTCAACAAAAATTATGATGTTAAGTGCAAAAAGCCAATCGTCAGATCAACAAAAAGTATTAGAGGCTGGAGCGAATTATTTCATGTCAAAACCATTTAGTCCGATTCAGCTAGTAGAAAGAATTGAGGAGATTTTAGGTGAATCTGAATAAATATCTCAAAACTAGTTTAGCAAAGCAATTTAGCTTATTAACAGCAATAATTATTATTGCGTTTAGCTGTCTAATCATTTCACTCTTGATTTACCAAAATAAATTAACTCTTGATTTTCAAGATAAAAATGAACAGTTAGAAACAAAGCTTGATTTAGCCTCAGATTTGGATTATTCCTTTAATTTAGCTGTTTCGGAAATGAGAGCATATTTTGCATATGAAGCGAATTCTTATTTTGAAAATGTGAAAAAACAAGAGGAAAAAATTGAAGATAAAATAGTATTTTTACAGAAATACTCAGAGAATGAGGAAGATATCTTATTTTTACAAGAAGTTCAACGTTTTTATAGCTACTATTTTGAAGATGTAATGCCTAGGTCTAAAGCACTTTTCGATGAGGGGAAAAAGGCAGAAGTAAGAGCAATTGCAACAGAAAATGCTTCTGATCGAATTAGAGCCTATCAATCAAGTTTAAAGCAATATACCGAAAGCCTTCAACAAGCAGTAGAAGATAATTACTTACAGTTGGAGAAAAATATCCTCTATAGTCAAATTGCCTTTGCAGCTGCGCTTTTCCTGTTAATAATCGCAATGGTTATTTTCACAAGAATGATGTTAGTGAGGATCGGGAAACCATTAAAAACTCTTACACAAGCAGCAGGGCAAATTGCTGATGGAGAGACAGTCATCTTTACGGATAAAATCAACCGACAGGATGAACTAGGTCTGTTATCGATTGCATTTGAAAAAATGACGAAAAGTATTCAAGATAAAGAACAAGATTTAAGTGCACAAAATGAGGAGCTACTTGCTCAACAGGATGAACTTCAAGCGCAGCAATCAGAGCTTGAAGAAGCACTGGAAATGACACAAAAGCGTGAACTTGATTTAAAGCTACGTAATGATTTAGTAGAAGGGTTAGCAAATTCATTAGATAAACAAGCAGTATTAATGAGTATTGTTAAAACGATGTGTGATGTGATTAATGCTGACAAAGGAATCGTTGTCTTGCTTGATAAAGGGCATGATCATGCATATTTCGGTATTTCTAAGCAAGAGTCACAACAATTTATCCAAAACCTTGATTCTGGATTAATTACTAAAGTTATATTGACAAAAAAACCTTACACAATAAAAAGAGACTGCAATGTAGATGAACTTGCTTATCATACTACTAAGTCTTATTGTTTTGATATGTATATACCTGTTCTTTCTTCATCTGGAAGTGTTGAAGCTATTATGATGTATTCACGTCTTTCAGATCCGTTTGATGAATTAGAGCTAGATGAGTATGAGGCTCTAAGTAAGCAGGTGGCTATTTCTTTAGATAAGATCAAAATCTTTGAACAATCAGAAGAAGAGAGATTATTAGTTCAAGATATATTTGATAATATAAAAGAAGGCATACAGCTTGTTGATACAAAGGGATCTGTTATACAAATTAATAAAAAGCTGTCTGATATGATTCAATCTGATTCAGACTCAATCATACAGAACTCATATGAAGATTGGTTAAAAAAATTATCTGTTACAGTTGAGAATAAACATGATCTTAAGAAGTTTTTTGATCGTGTTCTAGTTGATGGGAAATTTGATGAACCGTCATTTGTTTATCATCAACAAAGTCCAACTAAAAGGGTAGTGCAGGTGTATTGTGAGCCTTTAACTAGAAAAGGCGATACATTTGGTACAGTTATCGTTCACAGAGATATAACGAAGGAATATGAAGTAGATTTAATGAAATCTGAGTTTGTTAGCACAGTTAGTCATGAATTAAGAACTCCACTAGCAAGTGTGCTTGGATTTACAGAGTTAATGCTTAATAAAGAATTAAAGCCAGAAAGACAGAAAAAATATTTGACTACCATTTATCAAGAAGCTAAGAGATTAACGGCACTTATTAATGATTTCTTAGATGTTCAACGAATGGAAGCAGGCAAACAGACTTATGATAAACGATATGATGATATTTTACCGCTTCTTACATCAATTGTTGAAACAAACCAAATAAACAGCCCTAATCATACATTTCATGTTGACTCAAGAACCAGTAATACAATGGTTTTAGGTGACAAAGATAAGATCGGGCAAGTGTTTAATAACTTAATAAATAATGCGATTAAGTATTCACCTGATGGTGGAAATGTTTATGTGGACATATTTGAGGAAGGTCCTAATTTGAAAATTGCCATTAAGGATGAAGGCCTTGGAATTCCTGCTGATGCTATTGAAAAGCTATTTACGAAATTCTACAGAGTAGATAACACAGATCGCCGAAGAATTGGTGGTACCGGCTTAGGTTTAGCTATTGTCAAAGAAATCATGAAAGCACATGATGGGGAGATTTCTGTCCAGTCAGAGCCGAAGGAAGGTAGTACATTTACTGTAAGTTTTCCAATTGTAATTGGCACACATAATCCATCTGAGAATTCAACTCAAGAGAATGACGATACGAAAGTCAATGTGATTATTGTTGAGGACGATAGTAGCCTGGCTCAGCTTTTACAAACAGAATTAGAAGAAAGTAACTTTCATGTAAAAGTTTATAACAACGGAGAAACTGCATTAAAAGCTATTAAAAGTGAGAAGCCAGATGCAATTGTTCTAGATATTATGCTCGAGGAAAAAGGAATAAATGGATGGGATATTATTAAGGAATTAAAGGAAATTGATACTTTACAATCTATACCGATCTTTATTTCATCGGCTTTAGATGAAAAAGAAAAAGGGCTTGCGCTAGGTGCTAATGAATATTTAGTAAAACCATATCAGCCGAGTAAGTTATCTAAGCTGATTCTTCAAACGTTGCTTAAAAAGGATTGGAGCGGACAAATTCTTGTTCCGAGTGTAAGTCATGATGATTAGTTGTAATTAGGCTAGCAAATATTCTAATTACTTCGAGGTGCAAAGAACTTAAAAAACTCTTT
>JACLAC010000602.1_pt1 | contig 21676 bp, 16 predicted proteins | sample 8027881 | NCBI WGS metagenome assembly JACLAC01 (sample SAMN15725517, study PRJNA655200) | protist metagenome | isolation source: fluorescence activated cell sorting (FACS) single amplified genomes of... | place: Spain: Blaines Bay Microbial Observatory, Mediterranean Sea | collected 2016-01-19 | reverse complement strand
AGGAGTTGAATCCATCCTGTTCGAATGGCTGCAAACCGCGAATCGATCGGAGTTCAAAGCGATCAGTCAGTTGGTGAAATCGTCGTGACCATAGTGCAGAATGATGCACTTGGCTGACGGAGCCTGACGGGACTCGGATTACAGATTCGCTTATTTTTTTCACGCAACTTACAGGCTCTCTTCAACCGCCACCAAGAAGACCAACATCAGCGAACTTAGTCCCACCACTGTCGTTCCTGTTGCCAGGCAACAGGGTGGGACACCTGCTTTCATCGCAAGACGAGCCGCCTCAGCCCGTGACAACTCTGGAAAATCTGACGCGGCATCCAAATAGTAGTTACTCAAATGGATCCCTGCAGAAACCGTTAAGACAAAAATCAGCGGGGGCAAAACGATCAGAACAGCATTCATTGGAACACCGGTGTAGTAGACCATCGCAAGCACAAGGCCTTCACCGATCACCGCAATCGCCACAATCGATGCCGTCAAGGGAATCGAACGCAAACAAATCAAACACAACACAGCTGCAATCAAAGCTGAGGGAAGTGTAAAGACACGCATTGATCGCACACTCTCAGCATCAACCGTTCCACCCTCGAACGGTCCGCCCACCACGGACACCTGACTAACGTCCCGGTCAGTCACCTCGCAAATGATTTCTCGAATACCAGGAATCAGAAGACGTCGTTGCTCAAGTCCAGACATCGAGAAAGACACAAGGAGACAAGTTTGGCTACCATCCTTACCGATAAGCGACCCCTGCAGACGGCGGACGGCAGCATCGCGAGGAAGACTCACGGGCGAGGAAGTTAGAAGATCAAGAGTTTCTGTCCCGGTGCGCAACCACTTTAGTGGATACTTCAATCCGGACTTTTCACGCAAACCGACAACCATATCGGCAACCGTTGCAGACACCTCCGGGCCAAGTTTTTCCTGCAAACCTTTGGCAATCACCTCATCCACAGCCCCGCTCTCACTAACTTGACTGGGTTCAACCAGAGGGTTCAGAGCGGTCGCAACCACTGCAAGTGAAACCGCGTCCAGATCGGATCCATCCCAAGCGATCATGACCAGATCAGCTGCAGAAAAGTTCTTCACAAAGTTATCAAATTCAGTCTTCTCTGAAACGCTATTCGGGATCCAGTCCGAAGGTCGATTGAACAGCGATTCGATCGCAGCATGCGAATGAAAGATTGCTGGAATGGCGAGCAGAGCCAACAGTGCAACGCCGACCTTCAACCGTCGAAGATATTTCTGCCGCAGCAAATCTTCGTGGTTCATGGTCAATTCTCACACCAATTTGATCAAAGCCAATGCGTTTGCTGGGATACTGAAAGCGGAATCTGCACCGCAAACCCGTGGAACCAGAGGCATTCCCTGTCGTGCACCCCATTAGTAATGTTGGCGAAACGAGGCCTTTTTTGCCAGTGGACAGAAATCAGTATCTGCCCCTACAAAATTCGCATTCCCCCTGAACCCGCTTTCCCAGGCTAGCACCACTGCGAAACAGCAAAACAGCAATTAGACTCTTGGGTCAGTTACCCTCTGCGATTGAGTACATTCGGGTACAAACCAAACGGCACGGACTCTCGTGACATCGGAGGAACGATCAGTAAGGTTTCCATCCTGCATCTCAGGGTGGCTCGATGGCAGCGTGTCACCAATCCAAAGCGTTGAAGTTCAGATCGGGCGAAAGGTTGCGAAACAAATCGACCAGCCACTCACAAGTTCGTCCTGCTAGCCGACAATCATCGCCCGCATTTTTTCCAAACGCATCTTTCCAACACCATGAACACGACAAAAGCATCGAAAGCCCCACTCTCGCTGCTCAGCGTCGTCATCCCTGCGATGGATGAGGCGGGATGCATTGCGTCGACCGTTGAACATCTACACCTGACTTTGAAACTAAAATCAATCCCTCATCAAATTGTGGTGGTTGATGATCACAGCAGTGATTCAACTTGGGCCATACTTCAAGACATGGCGATTTCGAATGATGCCCTGAGTCCGGTTAAGAATGATTCGGAGAGCGGTTTCGGTCGCGCTGTCTGCTGCGGTATCGATGCCGCCGAAGGTGATGCGATCGTCGTCATGATGGCTGATGAATCTGACGACTCCAATGATGTAGTCCGCTATTGGGAGCTTCTGAATGAGGGCTGGGACTGTGTGTTTGGAAGCCGCTTCATGAAGGGGGGCGGTGTAATCGACTACCCGTGGTTGAAGCTGAGACTGAATCGGCTAGTCAACAATCTGATTCGCGTGCTTTTCAGGATCAGGCTCAACGATACCACTAACGCCTTCAAAGCGTATCGCGCCTCAACGGTGCAAGGTTGCCAGCCATTGATTTCACCACACTTCAACTTGACTGTTGAACTACCACTGAAAGCTATCGTTCGTGGCTATAGTTGGAAAGTCATCCCCATCACTTGGAAGAATCGTCGATCAGGCGTCGCGAAACTTAAGATGCGAGAAATGGGAAGCCGCTATTTTTTCATCATTGCTTATGTGTGGCTCGAAAAGTATTTCAGCCGCGGCGATTATCTCGCAACAGGTCAAGTCAAGGACGGATCCTGTTCTTCTCAATCCGGGGAGGAAACTCATTGAGCAAAAACGCGAAACAAAAACGGAAAGCATCGTCGGCAACGAATGACGCAACCCACCCACCAAAGTCAGGCGATCAACATCGCACTCGATGGCGTCTTGCCTGCATCCTGCCCGCCTTCACTGTTCTAGCGGCAAGTTTGTTCTTTCCTGCTAATCGCATCCATGAGGACGAAGTCTACTGGATCGGCTCTAGCTATTACTACCAACTTGCTGTCGTCGAGGGCGACGCGTCCAACCCAGATTGGCAACTACTTCCTGCTCGCGAAAATCCGGTGCTGGGCAAGTACGTGATTGGGTTTGCGTTACAAATTGCTGGTCACCCAATCACGACCCCTGACCTGCTCGGTTCGTTTTATCTGATATTCGCAGATATTCCGAATGCTTGGGGAAGCGATGAAGCTTTTGAAAAACGCCTGGCTGTGGCAACAAGAGTGACCCCTTCGATGCGAGATTCAATACGCAGCGGTCAGACGCTACCACTCGAGGACGCGCAGCTCGTCACCACCCGACGCACCACCCTTCTGTTTGGCATGTTTGCAGCGATCGGAATCGCAGTGCTTGGCCAACAATGCGATTGGAAAGCGGGGGGCGTAATAGCAGGGGTTCTCTTCAGCTTGCACCCGATCGTCATTGAATCATGTTCTCTGGCGATGATAGACATCATCGCAATCGCATTCTCAATCTGGTTCATGGTGGGGATAGCGTACATTCTTTGCTTGACAGCAAGCCCGAAAGTGGAGGCAAACGTCAAGCGATTCCCCAAGGAAACGAGAGGCAAAACCACGATTCGCAAGCCAATAAATTCTCTCACCAGCAGGCAATGGCTTCAACGGGCAAGCATGGCCCTATTCACAGGCATCATGCTGGCCTTTGCCTGCGGGTCAAAAATGAACTCGCTGGTAGTTGCCGCAACTGCTGCTGTGTGCGGCATCTGGTACACAGTAAAACTATTGCATCAGCATTTTAGAAACCACAGTTCACCTCAGAAAAACAAGACGGCTGTGGGAGACGAAATCCACCCTCTTCAACTGGACCTTGTGACCGTGAGCACCCGTGTAACGATGCTATTACTGGTTGCGACCATCGCGGTGTTTCTATTCATTGGTTCCAACCCAACGCTGTACGGTGATCCAGTCGACGGCGTCATGGCTCTTTCGTATGAACATACACTGACCGCGGATATACAGGAGGTCATGCTTGGGGGGCGATTGAACAGTGTCTCAGAGACGGCGCAAGCTCTAGCTAATTTGGTATGCGGTGGTCCTATTGCATTTACCATTCTCTGTCTGATCGTCATATGGACAGCGTATGAATGTATTCAGAAACGTTCCGTGGGAATCATCATCGTGCTTTGGTGGTCAATCGCATTATTTCTTTTGATCATGTGGATGCCATTTGCATGGGAACGATATACATTGCCAATCATTCCACCCACCATGCTTATTCTAGGAGCGGTTACTGAACGCACCGGCTACTGGATGTGGTCCAAATGCACCTCCGCAAACCGTTGTGTGGCAAGTACAACCGCGTCATGATTGAGAATCACGTGACCTCAAAAAGAACACGGGACCCAGTCATAAAACTGGCTTTAACCTACTCGTACCCGACCTGCCAGCCATGATCATCCGTTTCCTCAACTTCGTTACTGCTGGCCCATTTTGGATTTGCAAGGTTTGGCTTCTTTCCCTGTTCGCGGCACTATCGTTCAGCTGTGTGCCAGCAGTCTTCCGGGATGGCTTGGCGTGGAATGATGCAAATCCCCCCTTACCGCCCGCGTATGAACTGAAAGCGGATCAGCCGTTCGCCGATACAGCAGGATTGACGATACCTGCTGATTCTGGGGCCCGAAGCCACGGGGCCAAACTGACACCTCGAGTGTTCAGCGCCGCCTGTCTTTTTCTTGCAAAGCAACTGGACTGGCATCCCTATTTTCCGGCATCACTCGGTGGCTGCCTGTTTCTCTTGTCCGGAATCATCACGGGATACCGGATTACCAGTGATCGAAATATCGCTGTGGGAACATCGCTAATCCTGGCTGGACTATACGCATCCAACGCCTGCTTCTCGATGAACTTCGAACCTAAACCATTCGATGGTGTTGCGATTGGTCTGGTTGCCCTGACCCTGATGTTGATCGATCGCCCGATCCTGTTCACGGGGTGCGCATTTTTGGCCTGCTGGACAGATGAACGTGCCATCATGTCTTTGATGTTGATCGGCATGACGGTGTTATTCCTGATAAACATGGACAGGAAGGCTCGCCAAAACCGTTGTTGGATGCTGGTTGGAGCAATCTTGAGCTACATCATTTCACGAAAACTTTTGGAGGCCATCTGGTCTCCAGCCGACTTCAGCATGCTTGGCGAGAACCTACTGACATCGACAGCCTATTACCAACTAGCTGGCTGGAGCTGCTTTGAGGGAGCGTGGATCCTGCTCGCGATGGCAATTTGGACAAACTTGCAAAGTCGCTCACCCCTTGTCAGTTTAAGTATCTTGATCGCCGCAGTGGGATGTGTTGGATCCTGCCTGATCGTCTTGGATGTCTCCCGTGCCAGTTGTTTTGCCTTTCCATTAATTTTTGCAGCACTCGCATCACTCACACCCACATTAAAGAACGACGAACCCACCAAATCACGCAAATTTAAGGAGCAGACAACAACGCGTACCGCAAACGGTAAACGGCATCGCAATGTCCGCAAGAAAGCCAAACCGGAGTTGAACGCTGAAAATTTTGAACCTTCAAACGATTTTGATACCAACATCGCCGCCAGCCCAACGAAGTCGCTAACCGGGCCAGTTTTCCTAGCCGCCTTGATCTCACTGCTTTCGACCAACTGGGAAATCATCATGGCAACCGTGCTGAGCCCCTGCAGCTCGACTCTGATCTGGTTCATTCAGTATTTAACCAATTAGCTCGCAGGGGACCGAGCCAGCCCTCCGCAGGGGCGTCAGAGCATAAGAATCGTGATTTGTGTCATAACCGGACCTGAGAAACGAAGTCAAAAAAGAGGTCATTAAAATCCCTGACCGGTCCTTGCCACGGCCCGCTGACTCGATCACCATACGAGTTAAGGAAATTATCCCAACCGAAATCCACTTGGAAGAAAAAAATGACTCGCACACTCCTTGCAATGATGTTCACTCTTTCACTGTTCTTCGTGACTGGTTGCACTTCAAGCACTGAAACAACTCTTATCGAGGCACCTGCTCAGAGCACCGAGGCAGAAGACCAAGCCTACGAAGATGAAATGGACTCCGAAGAGGAAGAGGAAGGCGACGAGTAATCAGTGCCGAGACTGGCCATCACCTTACGCTGTCAATTCGTGTATCACCATGAGCAAGCGAAAGAGGCGGCCGTCTGAAGCGAGTGGCAACAGGCATGAATCACGTCGCCATCCAGCGACAGTGGCACAACCAGTTGTCATCACCACTCGAAAAAAATCTTTCAAAATGCTACTTGGCAGTATTTGCTTGGTAGCATTTTTTTTGCGACTGCTAAATCTGTTGCAGACATTCGAGTTGCCAACGGTGGTGCAGTTGATGGGTGATGCTCGGGGCTACGTTGATTGGGCCGAGCAAATCGCATCCGGGGATTGGTACGGAAAACAGACTTTCTATCAGGCTCCGCTTTATCCTTACACGCTCGCAGTCCTCATCAAGGGATTTTCTGCAGGCACGTTCGGTCTTCGTTTTTTTCAGATCATCTTGGGCACGCTTAGTGTCGGGCTGCTCGGAATCGCCGGACGTCATGCATTCAATCGACGAGTGGGTTTGATTGCTGCCGCCATGTATGCCCTCTATCCCCCCGCAATTTATTACGACGGGATCATACAAAAAACAGCGTTGGCTTCATTTCTGCTGTGCCTGCTCTTGGCTGAATGTTCTTACCTGAGTCGACGAGCTTCCAAATTTCACTCGTTATTCGCCGGCGTCACGCTGGGCTTGCTTGTACTGACCCGCGAAAACGCATTGCTATGGGTCCCGGTGATTCCAATCTGGATGGCATTACGAATACCAGCAGTACGTGCGGGAAAAGTAGCGGCAGTGGTCAGTTATGCCATAGGGCTCGCGGCTGTGCTGCTTCCTGTGGCCGCCAGGAACGCGTCCTTGGGTGGCGAATGGTCACCCACGACCTTTCAAGCAGGGCCCAACTTTTACATTGGGAATAACCCCAATTCCAATGGACTCTACCGCCCTTTAGTACCTGGACATGAAACGCCTAAATATGAACGCGCGGATGCTCAGCGACTTGCAGAACAGGACGAAGGGCGGGATTTGACATCGCGCGAGGTTTCACGCTATTGGTTCGAAAGATCATTTGATGAAATCAAACAGAATCCCATACGTTGGCTCGAATTGCTAATGATCAAATCGCTCATGGTGGTGAACCGATTCGAAGTGCCTGATGTCGAGAGCATGCGAGTCTATCGAGACTTCTCGTTCACGCTACGCGTGCTTGCCCCAGTGTGGAATTTCGGAGCCCTTTGCCCACTCGCGATTTGGGGAGTAATTGTGACAAGAAAGCGGTGGCGGCGACTTTCCCTGTTTTATGCATTCACGCTCGTGATGGTGGCAGCCATCATTGGTTTCTTTATCTTGGGTCGCTACCGCGAACCTCTGGTACCGCTACTGATCCTTTTTGCAGCTGGCGGCATGCCAGTACTCATTAACATGCTTCGCTCTCGAGACTGGGCTTCTTTTCGAACCCCCATCGGAGTGACAATCGTCTCGATCGTGGTCTGCAATCTGCCGATTCATGATGAATCCATGCTCAATGCAAGTTCCTACATGAATGCAGGAGTCGCAGCAGGCATGAACGATGATCTCCGCGAATCGATCGACTATCTACTGAATGCGATTGACGCTGAACCGGGGCTTGCGGAGGCTTACGCCAATCTGGGTCGTGCCTACGAACAGAGCAATGAGCCCCAAAAAGCAATTCGCTGCTATCAGCAAGCATTGGCGATTGATCCTTTGCTAGAACCTGTGGACACTTGGCTTGGATCCTTATTTGAAGTAATGGACGAACCAGCAGAAGCAATGGAGAGCTACCAACGAGCGTTGAGGAAAAATCCTTTCGATGAAGTGGCCCAACAAGGTCTGACACGATTAAGGGGCGAATCGTCGCCGTAGAGCTATCTCCACAAGATCTGCCACGGAATCTGCTGCATGCGAACCAACGAACGACACAAAAGGTTACAAAAAAAACTGGTTCGAAGCTTCCGATTGACGCCAACAAAGCACTTCCCGGCTTGCAGATCGAATCCGTGTTTTTAGTGAATTTTTGCTTTGGCGTTCACCACAGTAACGCGGATAAAGTCATCCGGTCCTCCAAGCCACAGTGTCAGCCCAATAGTTTCCGCCCTTTGTTGCAATGCACGCGTTTTTAAGTTGCCACAGAGGTCCTTAAATGATACTCTAAGGGTGCGTTTTTTCCCGGGGTTCCCCGGTTCTTCTACTTTCCCTGTAATTTTCGGAGTTTATGATGACAAGAGAATCTCGCGATCGCAAAGGCTTCACACTTGTGGAGTTGTTGGTCGTGATTGCCATTATCGGCGTCCTCGTCGGTTTGCTGCTTCCTGCAGTGCAGGCCGCTCGCGAAGCCGCTCGACGAATGTCTTGCAGTAACAACTTCAAGCAAATCGGTTTGGCAATACACAACTATCACAGCACTTATAAACAATTACCGAAGCATGGAACGGGTAACGTACGTAACCCAGGTCAAGGCGCCGGTTGGAACACCAACAACACCGGTCGCAACTTTTTGAGCTTCCTCGTTCCCATTCTCCCATTCTGTGAGCAGCAGGCATTGTGGGAGAAGGTTGCAAACCCGAGTGTCGATGTAGTCCCCGGCACTAGCATGCCAGGAAACGTCGTCAATGGCATGTGGCCAGCAATGGGTCCCTCTCCATGGAGAACATCTTACGTTCCATGGATGACTCAAGTTCCGACTTATCGCTGCCCGAGCGACCCGGCGTACAGCCCACCGGGCCTTGCCCGAACCAACTACGGTGCCTGCATCGGCGATGCAATCGACCGTAGTCGTGATGGTGGCAGGAACGAGTTTGGTTTCAAGAGCAACTCCAACAACAACGGTAACAAGCTCAGAGACCTGAACTGGATGGCTACCCGAGCCTCGGCTTCCATGCGTGGCTTCTTCTGGCCTCGCCACGATTCGAAATTCCGCGACGTGCTTGACGGTCTTTCCAACACAATCGCAGCGGCCGAGATCTGCACTTCGCTCCAACAACGTGAGATCAAAGCTGACTTTGCTCGAATCGGTGGTGGTTCCAACGGTGCAGCCTCGAACCCAAGCTTGTGTAAGAATAACGTCAATATCGACCCAGAGCGTCCTTCGCGATGGGGACCCAACGCGAACGTGTCCACCGGTGGTACTCAAATGCGTGGTGTACGCTGGGCTGACTTCCGGACTCACTACACAGGCATGCAGACCATTTTGCCTCCGAATAGTCCCAACTGCCATTTGAGTAACGGCGGTGACTACAACGAGACCATCATGACAGCCGGTAGCCGGCACCAAGGTGGTGCACATGTCCTGATGGGTGATGGTGCGGTCATCTTTATGACGGACAGTGTCGAAGCAGGTGACGTAACAGCGCCGCCAGTAGAACGCGGGTCGGGTGGCTCACCAGGATGGAGAGGTCCGCTGACAGCACCGGGTTCAAAGAGTCCTTATGGCTTGTGGGGTGCCCTTGGTACCCGTGCCGCGGGTGAACAAGTCGAAGAACAGCTCAACCAGTAGTTTGCTGCTGACGAGCTTTCAAACATCGTTGCCCCACCCGCTCTACCGCGGGTGGGGTTTTTTTGTGCCTGCCAATACATCACTTCATCATTCATCAGCTGGGATGGCATGCTTCAAAAAACTGATGAAACCACTTGATCACCGACCAGCAACTAGATTTTTCACGCCTGACGTCGAAAGATACCCCACAAGGATGCCAGCCCACAGCTCGCGCAGATCACTTGGCAACCATTCAGTTCAGGAAGAAGTCGCATGACTAATGCTGTCACGGTCACGAAGAATTACAGGAAATCCGCTATTTTCCAAGCCGGCATGGACGCTCAAAATACAGGTGTGCGTGCGAACCACGCACCTATTTAGCGGCACCACGAATGATCAATTCGGTTTTTCATTGAGCAACTCATCCGTGGCCTCTTGATCGACGCGAATGAAGTGGTCACGCAATGGTGGAAAAATATTTCCTTCCCCCGTTTCGACCTGCAAGTTCTTTGACGCTCGCACCGGCATATGACAATCGATACAGTTGTCGGCCAATCGATCGCCCAATCGTTCTTTCATGCCACAATGTTCCTGTTGGTGACATTCCAAACACCTTTGCGAAAACAACTTAAGATTGCCCCGCTCATTACGGTGCGGATCATGACATTCGACACAACCCATTTCGGACTTTTGAAAACACTGGCTAAGCGAAAGTCGTCCGACCTGGTTACTGGTGTGAACACTGTTCAAGGACTCTTCCTTACCGTCAATCATTTCATAATGGTCGCTGAGTTTATCTCCAGGTCTGAACTGGAATGCCTGTTCATTGATCGGAGCTTTCTTTGTCGTATGACATTGGCCACACACATCCATTTGAGCCTGCCGCGATAACTTACTGGGCACCTTCATGTGTTTTGGCTCTTTGACGTCCGGATTGGCAACGTGGTAATCGACGTGCTGCCTTCCCGGGCCGTGGCACCTTTCACATGAGATTCCAAGAATCATCGATTTTGGTGTGTAATGGTTAGCCGACTTTCGATAGTCGACATAAGTGACGTGACAATCGAGGCAGCCTGACCGAATGGGACGGGCATAAATTGCATCGCCGTCGATAAATCCAGGACTATTGATCCACTCGTCCCGCTCGGTCAAATGGGTACAGTTCATCTGAAACAACTGGTCGCCATGCCAATACAAATAAGACTCGGCCATCTTTGATGATCCGATGATGATGTGAAATGGTACCTCAAACCCCCAGTCGAAAAACTGAACCGACTGATACAGGTCATTTCCTCGCTGCTTCATCGTGAAAATGACATTAGGATCACCTGTAGCCATGCGGTTACTACCTTCCTCAAAGGAACCAGCAACCTCATTCGGTAATGCCAACCGAGTGGTGCGATGATGGGCAGTCTCAATGAACGAGTCGTATTTGTCTTTGTGACAATCACGACAGGCCTCTGCCCCTAGAAACCCAGGATTTGGATTTAAGGGCTCCGTTTCAGCCGGTGGCAATGGCAGTCTGCCCGGTGCGAATGGAATTTGGACGCCCACAGCACTATCTGGTTTACCGACAAACCAGAAATTGCCCTCACGGTCGATTTCCGAAACGAGGTAATCCGGTAACTCCTGCCCTCGCCCATGCTCAGACAGAAGGGCAAGGTCAGTTTTTGACCGCCGTTCAGCTTCCAGTGATGCTGCTCGACGATTCGCGTCCCTTTGACGCAGCTGTGCCATTTCAGCTTCTGTGGGTCCCTCGCTTGCCGAAAAAAGCAGAAACCAGCCGCCAATCACGAAGACCAGTCCGACAAAGGCAATGGTGAGCTTGCGGCGCATAGGTACAGAATTTCTGAAAATTGACACAAATTGGTTTCTTCAGGGTCCAGCTTAGCGTCGAATCTGTCTTGGCGGGACTGTTTTTTTTCGCAACGATGAACTGCGACGCTAAGGAGTTACGTAATAGAATCACTAACGGTTCTCACCGGCTAGGTTAGACTACATGCCCTCAAGCCTCACCAACCCACCCACGCTCTGCCCGGAAGGAGCCTGATGATTACCACTCCTATCTTTCTGGCCGGCATCGCAGGAATTATTTTGGGTTATCTGTCCTTCCGACTTTTGCGGAACTGGGGCATTGCGATCATCATTCCGTTATTAATCGTCTCAATAATCGCAGTCTTGATGCCTCCTACCCGAAAACCAGACCCAACTGTTGTCGATACAGGGCTACCCGATCGCAGGACACCTGAAAACACGTCGGTACAGGGTAATAGCAATCAGTCAGGCAAGCACCAGCCGAACACAACTGTGGGCAATGGGGCAGAACTCAAAGCTCGCACGCCAGCGGCGGTTGCCGCCGCGAACGATATCCTGACCTTGGCTAGTTTCGAGCAATCACGCCCCGTTGAAGTCCCTCAAAACGGTTATACAGGATCAGATGCTTGCTTGGAGTGTCATCAGGACAACCACGCAAGCTGGGCCAATTCATATCACAGCACGATGACCCAACTGGCAACCCCAGACGTCGTGATGGGAAATCTGGAAAGCGTCAGATTGTCATTCGCAGACCAGAATTACGAAATCCGCCGTGAAGGCGATGTATTCTGGGCAGACCTACCAGATGAAAAATCCCCGCAGGATCGGAGTAAACGCAAAGTTGTCCCGCTCGTGATGACGACCGGGTCGCACCACATGCAGGTCTACTGGTGGGCCACTGGCGACCAACGCACTACTGCAATTCTGCCGTTTGTTTGGGTTTCGGAAACCAACGAATGGATTCCCCGAAATGCGTCATTTCTGCAGCCAAACATGCCCATCAGTCAAGAAACTGGTCGCTGGGGACAAACCTGCAGCATGTGTCATTCGACACACCGAAGAGTCAGATCCGTCGACGAAAAGACTTGGGATACACAGGTTTCCGAGTTTGGTATTTCATGCGAGTCCTGCCATGGCCCCGGCCAGGATCATATCAACTACCATCGCAACCTCGACAGTGTTCCGACTGCTTCCAGCAGCCTGTCCGTTGCTCCGGGTGAAGACCCCATCGCGAACCCGGAGTCCATGGACAAGGTGCAATCAGCGATGGTCTGTGGCCAATGTCATTCCGTGGTCGAAATCACAGAGGGCGATAAAGGATATGCGCATCTCAATGAACATGGACATGACTTCCGGCCGGGAGCAGACCTGACAGAGACGCACAGAGTGGTGCGACTTCATGACCACGACGAAGCCCGGGAAATCATGAATCCGGAAGATCCCGAAGCAGCAAGATTCAACACCACCTTTTATAAGGATGGAATGGTGCGAATTGCAGGCCGGGAATACAACGGTCTTACCGACTCGGCTTGTTACCAGAAAGGTGAAATGACTTGCCTCTCCTGCCACAAATTGCATCAATCATCGACCGATGATCGCCCGGTCAAAGAATGGGCTAACGATCAACTCAAACCTGAGGCTTTGAGCGATCAGTCCTGCCTGAATTGTCATTCTGCCGAGGATTACAACGAAACGCATACACATCATACCGTCGGGTCCTCCGGTTCAAGTTGTTACAACTGCCACATGCCACACACGACCTACGGGTTGCTCAAGGCCATACGCAGTCACACCATGACGAGTCCTAACGTAGGGAAGGATCTGGCTGCCGGCCGGCCGAATGCGTGCAATCTTTGTCACCTAGATCAGACAATGCAGTGGACGGCCGACAAACTGCAGGACTGGTATAAAATTGCACCTCCTGAACTATCCAAAGATGAACAGGAAGTCGCAGCATCGCTGCTTTGGATTCTCAAGGGCGATGCATCCCAGCGAGCACTGGTCGCGTGGAGCATGGGATGGCCCGTTGCACAGGCAATTTCCGGCACTGAGTGGCAAATGCCGTTTCTAGCCCAGCTACTCGACGATCCTTACTTGGCAATCAGGTTCATTGCCCGCAGGTCGCTGCGGAGCCTGGAGGGGCTCTCAGGACTCAAAGTGAACATGTATGGTCCCGTGGAGGCCCGACAACGCGCCATCGCTGCGATTGCTCAGTACTGGTATGAAAATCAAGAAGGTGATGCCGATAAACGTGACGAGTTGCTGTTTCGCAATGGCGAACTGGACTATGAACGTGTTCAACGACTGATCAAGGAATGCGACAACTCACCCGTCTTTCTTGACGAATGAGTCAAGGCAGCGAATGTGGACAGATCCGGTGCTAGCGAGGCACAACCGAGTCTTGTCCCTCGACCAACAGGTAACGCTGATTAACAGATACCTGCTCAAACACCTGGGGATCTGTGGCGGGCCAGTGCACCGTGAGCTTGTCGATCACGCCATGCCTTCCCAAGCCAAGATGAATGAGTGACTCATTCGTACACATGTAACCGTCACCGGCAATCTGCCAGCCAACCCATCGTTGGTCGCCGGATTCAACTTCGATTCTAGCGCCAATCGCTTCACGTTCCGAGGTGGTGCCCACCAGTTCCACTTGTAACCAGTTGCCAGAATCACTTTCGTTTTGCAGCAATGCCAAAGGTTGATCAAGGTGATTGGCAAGAAGATCCACTTTGCCATCCCGATTCCAATCAAGCATCGCCAACGTGCGTCCCAGCTGAGAACGCTTCCAATAATGGGACAAACTGGCTGTAGGCTGAATTTTGAATCCATTCAGCCCACCGCGAAACAACTGCGGTTGCATGGCGAATGGGATTTTGGCGTAGCGTGCGTCATAGATATGTCCATTAAGTACAGCGATATCCGCCCAGCCATCGTTGTCGTAGTCGGCCGCTTGGGTTCCAAAACCGAGCATGTCTTTTGAGTTTTCAACTAAGCCAAAACGCAATGCTTCATCGGTAAAGAATCCAGCTTCATTCTGCAGAAAAAGATTCATGGGCTCATTGTGAAAATTGGTCACACCCAGATCAATGTAACCATTGCGATCAAAATCATTCGCAGCAATTCCCATGCAAGCTTGGCTAATTCCCGAGACTCCAATACTGCATCCCGAGACCCCGGCAGACTCCAGTATTTTCCAGCCAGTCTTGCCAGCAGCGTCCACCGGCAAACTTTTCCAGAAGTGATTCAGGTCACCATCATTGGAAACAAATATCTCATTCCCACCCGAATGGCCAAAGGTGGTCACGATCAAACCAAAACCGTAATTCGGGCTGGCATCCATACTACCGCTTCCAGTCTTTGCGACCGCGTATGTTCCGTCACCAAGACTTTCAAAAATCCGATCCGAAGCAGCCCGGAAACGCTGTGGCGTGCAGTCCAACCTCTTGCCTTGACACTTTCGTTGGAAGATCAGAGGGTCGTTCAAGTAATTCACTTCGATCACATCAGGCAAATGATCCCCGTTCATGTCAGCCAGCCCGATACTGGAAGTCCACCGCCCCTGAGATGATTCAATTGCCATGGTGTCTTGACGAAAAGTGCCATCTCCCTGATTAACGTAGACAGAATTCTTCCCGATATTGGCAATGATCAGGTCCGTGAATCCATCCTGATTGATGTCACCCGCACAGACGCCTTGGCCATACCTACGATCCGCGACACCCGCTGCTTGCTCAATGGCTGGGAACTCGGCACCAGACAGTTGCCTGAAGAATTGATTGGGTTCTGAGCTGTCGCTCGCTTGCGGATCCCCACCTGTTTGCACGACGTACAAATCGCAAAGCCCATCGAGGTCATAATCAAAAGCTGCAAGTCCACCGCCATTGGCTTGGTAAAGAAAAAAGTCCACTTCGTTGGTCGGATACTCGCTGATGAAATCAACGGCGATGCCGAGCTGGCCAGCAATGTCGCGAAACGCTAAATCACTCGGCATCCCTTGGTCAGACCGTACCGGCGACTCCACCAACTCCATCCCCTCCCAGCTTGGCGTTGGGTACGTGGCAAGATCGATGCCCACGAGCCGATCAAAACGTGATTGAAGCACCGCCTCACGGGTTCCCGTTTTTTCCCACGCTGCGATCTGCTTAAGTCGCTCAATCAGTTGCGAACTTGAACGAGGATCCACACCTTGCATCTGCAACGCATGTTGATACCAACCCAACGATTCCCAAGGTCGGACCAAACCCTGCAATTGCTCCGCAATCCACATGACCTGACTTTGATCCGCAACCGACGCCACCCGAAACAGTTGATCCAAGGTGGCGAGGTTCTTACGTACAACGGCAGCGTTCTCATCATCCTCTGTTCGTTCCAAGGCAGCTGCAAGTAATCGCAAAGAGGCTCGATCCGTCGGGTCAAGCTTTACAGCTTCTCCCAAAGCTCGAATTGCTTCATTGTCACGACCTGAGCGAACCAGACGCAATCCAATTGCAGACCAATATTCCGGCTGTTGCTCAGTTCCACTTGTTACACCGTCAAGCCACTTTTCAAATGCGCTCTCATCTGTGGTCTCAGCTATCAAACGGCCACGAAACGCATCCAAGGCAGGATGCGAAACCTGAGCCGTCAGGCGATTTACCTTTTCGAGTGCCGCCTCTGCATTTGAATCAGCAACCAACAAGTTCCTTGCTTTTCCCAATTCCAGCAAGGTATTCGTTGGGTCCCCAACCACCTCATCCAATGCCACCAACATGAATGGGCTACCCAGCTCCACCAAACTCAACAACTCGCGGGGCTGTGCTGCATTGAGACGGATAAGATTCACAATGAATGGCCGCGACTCAAACCGACGCCCTTCAGCACTTAATAACTGAGCCATCGTGCGATGAGTCCTCGGGTCATCCGGTGCAATCCGAATGGCTTCCTGCAGGTCTTCTTCCGCTGCGGCCAGATCACTTGCACGCAAGTGCCAATCAAATGCCGTCAACCAATCCTCGACGCCTTGAGCACCATTCAGTTTTCCAATTGCTCGGGCAACTCTGGCTGCGTCCGCAAAATTTCCTTGAGAGGCATGCACCGATGCCATTGTCTGCAATGCAACCCCGTCTTCGGGTGACTCGATCAATACCCGCTGAGCCAACCTGAAAGCTTCATCAGACTTCCCCTGCTGCAACAAATCCCATGCCTGACTTCCGGAGACAACTTGTGAACCCTGCCCCGCGACTCCCTCAATTGCACCCGCAGCATCCTGCGCACCGCCAGCCGTTTGCTGCGAAGTTGCCCGTGCCCCCTTCTTGGTATCACAACCGATCGATCCCAAAGCCCAGTAAGAAAGCACCAGGACCCAGCAGTAATATGCTGTCATCCCTCGTACATCACCTTGTTGATTCCTGAGGGTGACTGATGGGTTAGAACTCATTTTGAAACTCAATTCACTGACAGTCCTGTCTAGCCAGGCTATTGCTGACCGCAAACTTCCACGAGGCCATGCGGCAAGTGATCATCCCACACCCGACTAGATCATCCCAGAGCAAATCGAACTTCAGCGATCAGGTCCTCGCGATCAGGTCCTCGCGATCAGGTCCTCGCGAACAGGTCCTCGCGAACAGGTCCTCGCGAACAGGCATTCAAGCACGTCAAGCGACCTGACTATTGCAACGCCTTTGCACCCTGCCATTCACAGCAGATTCAGAGATTTACTCTCGCTCGCATTCTAACATCTAGACGCAAACTGCGGCGATCTTTTCCGATTCACGGGTTCGCACATCTGATGTGTTTTCCCGCAGGGATCGTAAGCTCAAGAACCAGCTCGGATCGTTGGTGGCTCTACCTGAATATGATTTTAGACTTACTTGCCCGAGAACTCGCGAATCGCTCACGCATTCCCCCTCCAAACAACTCGCGTGCTCTTCATAAGAATGCGTGAGCCATTCGAAATATTTGCGGGCAGCAGCCACCGGACGGGCGTTCCTTGGAAACAGAAGCACTGCCTCTATCTTGCACGATTTTTGATCCACGATCTGGCCTGAACCGTCGGATCGATTTAGCTACCATCGATCAACACGTAAGTCTGGGTGGCTGACCGAGCGGAAAACTACACTTAGCCTTTGATTGTTCCAGCAAATTCGACCTGCAGAAAATCACCGAGTTCGTGCCATCAGTGGGAACAGTCCGGTGGTGATCAGATCACGTGGAGCAGGAAGGGGAGTACCGCGATAGTGCATTCGTCGTACCGTATTGCCATAAAAGTGGAAGGGTCGATAAGGACGACTCGCAATGGGAGTTTTCTCTAATTGCTGTCGGTAATCACCAGTTGCAACGATCACGGGAGACCAGCCTGGTTCAGCAGCTTCAACCTCACCAGAAATCACGCAAGTGGTAAGCAAAGCACATCCGATTAAAAGCAGATTCTTCATGTGTCAATATTTCCTTTCCGCAAGTCACTTGTTTAAAAACCGTGGTCCGCAACGATGGTCAAAAGTGTGAATCCACATCTGATTGACCGCACAACAAGTCCAACATCAGAAGCAGCGTTCATGCACGCATCAAAACAAGAACTGTTGGACTTACCACTCTGCTGTTAATGCTGGCAGGCTACGCGCTGCTACCACCTGAATGGCAACAGCGAATCCATACCCAACCCGAAGCTGCCCACTCATCCCAAAATAATCCGGATGGTCAACGCCTCAACGGACGAGCCGGAAAATCGCAGCAACTTGCTACCAATTCAGAGCAGCAAGGAGCCGCAAAATCCGCTCAAACGGAATGGACTGTCCGAAACCCTACAAACGTGCGCATTGAAAATGTCGATCGCCACCCATGCATCCAAAGAATTCACACAACGCAAAGCCCCGACAGTTAATGAATCACGTCAGAAAACAATCACCTCCCAAAGATCGCAAACGGTCGTGTCTGAAAACCATTCCGATATGGGCCAGCCCCCGAGGGGCACCCGGCAACCAACGGCTGCGAAACCAATGTTCTGATGACAACCGGCAAAGCCTGAATCAAACGGAAACGGTTCTTCACGGTTTGCTGCAGGAAAGTTCAAAAGACCCCTACCTTTCTACAGCTGGTTTGATTTACGGCCCCGATAGTGTCGCCGGGCATCGGCTGCATCACGGAGATTGGCACGTCGAAGACCAGCCTCAACGGCGTCCTACAAAGAGGATGTAATTGACGGGCATGCAAGGGGTCCTGAAGCCCTTTGATGATGCCTTCCAGCGTGCTCAACAGAGCAAGGAGCAACCAAAACCGTAAACCGCAATCGCAATCGCAATCGCATAAGCTATCCAGTTGATCTGGGGAGAGGAATTAACGATAAACATCCACAGCACGTACGGTCGTCACGTTTCCCTTGTAAATCACTTCATCACCCGGTTTCAGATCCCGCAGTTTGTCCCAGCCCCCATCGACCGGCCACAGATCACGAGGCTCACCAGGACGTGCGACCACGAAACGTCGCGTGCTCAAACAAATTAACACCGCTTCACAATCTTCGACTGTGACGTCCTCGACACTCGGTGGTGAAATCGTTTTACTGTCCATCACTCAGGATGATTCACATACCTTTGACAAGTCTGGTCAATCGACACCCCATTAGATGCCGTGCTTACTCGAATCCCAATTCCATCATCAGTCGACTCGACACCAATCCCCGGCACGTTGGCTACCAAAATCAATTCCGCACTCGGCGAAATTGAAGCATTTCAGGACCGCTGGGATCGACCGCAAATCGAGCAGTTCGTCGCTGCTGACTATCCTTTAGTCTACCAATGCCTGAACTGGACGTTGCAGTACCAACCACGTTTGGGGCAACGTTTTCTCGAATGGGGAAGTGGCTTCTCCATCGTCAGTGCCATCGCTGCTGAACTGGGCCTCAATGCGTTCGGTATCGAAGCCGAGCCTGATTTGCTAGCAATGGGACACAAAACAATCCAGACATGGAATGTTAGCGTGGAATTAGTCGAGGGCAACTTTTTGCCCCCTGGTGCGGCCCAACTTTCTGACGATCCAATGCTTCCCAGCCTGAGCCATGACGTGGCGGATGCGTACCAGACAATTGGGTTGGATCTGGATGATTTTGCATTGGTCTACGCATACCCATGGCCCGGCGAAGACGACTTTCACGAGTTCGTCTTTGATCGCTACGCAGCATCCGGCGCACTGTTGATGCTGTTCTGCGGGCCCAACGATGTTCGGCTGTGGCGCAAGGCGAACTGAAATCCCAACGGTCGTTTCAGTCATTCAGCGCCAGCCAATCCTAGGCGTCGACTTCAAAAATCGCTTCAATTTCGACAGCAATGGTTCCTGGCAACGCGTTGGTCCCAAGAGCGCTTCGAGCAGCCACCCCGGCATCTTCACCGAAGACATCCCGAAACAACTCACTGCAACCATTGATCACTGCGGGTTGTTGATCAAAGGAGTCTGTACTGCGGACCAAACCTAACAATTTCACGAGACGTGTGACTTTATCGAGAGTTCCCAAGTGTCCCTGGAGCGTCGACAGCATTCCCATTCCAGTCACGCGTGCGGCTTCGTAGCCTGCTTCTACGTCCATATCAAGCCCGAGGCGGCCAGTGATCAATTTCCCTGTGGGTAGCAGCGGTCCATGACCAGATAGGTAAGCCATGCCTCCCGATACAACAATTGGCTTGTAAACCCCCATCGGCTTGGGTGCGGTTGGCAGTTCGATCCCCAATTCTTTCAGTCTGGCCTCAGCGCTCATATGATTCTCCGCAAGTCAGGTTCGTGATCGAACAACGAGCAAACCGGTTCGATCAGGTGATGGTGTTAAGAGGTCAATTTGAAAAGATGGTATTCCGAGCCTTTCTGAGCAAGGGGAGGTACCGCAGAAATGGTTTGATTCAATGCGATTCTACCCGAGACTGGTTCGCTCACGATTCTGGCTTGATTTCAAGTTTGGTCAGCATGCCAATGCTCAACAATTTTCGACACCGCTTCTAATGCGTCAATCAGTCGTGGTCCTGGTCGGTTAAAAAAAGCGGATCCATCAAAGTGATAAACATGCTGGTTACAAAAGGCATCCAAACTATGCCATAAATCGCAAGCTGCATGTGCTCCCGAGGTAACCGCATCCCATTCGCCTCTGGTCCTTGGTTCATTCATACCGCAACACGCGACAAGTAGGATATCAGGATTCACACTCACAAGTTTTTCCAAGGACAAGACTTGCGATGGTCGCCCCGTCTCACCGATCGGATCGACTCCACCAGCCCAATCGATCAACTGGGGTGTCCAGTGCCCTGAGCAGTAAAGAGGGTCCAACCATTCCAAAAGTGTAATTTTCGGCCGCGAAATCTGATTTCCGGAATATCTTTTTTCAACCGTCTGACGAACATTGGCGACGCGGGCATCAATCGCTCTCCTCGCTCGGATTCCGGACTCACACCGCCCGGTCGCTTTCCAGATCGTCAACGAGTCATCCAATACACCTGCCAAACATGTCGCCGGCAAGTCAAGAATCTCACAATCCTGCCCAAGTTCGCCAATACACCGCAGCACATCGCGTTCACTGACGGCACATACGTTGCACAGTGTTTGGGTCAAAATCAAATCAGGCTTCAAACGACGCACCATCTCTTCATCAAGTTTATACAGAGATGTCTTTGTGTCGCTGAATGATTTCACGGCAGCGTCGATCTCACTGCTGGATTGCGTGGAATCAATTTTCGACTGGGTGACGCGAGGGAGTGTGCAAATTGCCTCTGGGAAATCGCATTCATGTGAGATGGCAACCAGACGATCAGTGAGCCCCAGTTGGCAGACCCACTCGGTAGCTCCCGGCAGTAACGAAATGATGCGTTGTGCATCAGCCACCTTTTTCATTTCTTGGTTCCGTAAACCTGTTCAGGGTCGACCAACCGGTCCTCGGTAATATTGGCAGTACCACCCTGACCAATACTTCGGAAAAAACAACTGGCGTAGCCCTCATGGCAGGCAGCACCAGCCTGTTCAACCCGTAGCAGAATGGAATCGGCATCACAATCGACTCGAATTTCTGTCACCCTCTGGCGGTGCCCGCTCGTTTCACCCTTTCGCCACAATTTCCCCCGACTTCGACTGAAATAAACGGCGGCACCTGATGACAGTGTCTCCTGCCATGCCTGCTGATCCATCCAAGCCATCATCAGCACACGTCCTGTAACGGCGTCCTGGGCGATCGCGGGTAACAACCCACTGGTGCCATCGAACGGCACGCCTTTTTGAAAATCAGGAACGTTGGTCACTATGATTTACCTGCTATAGAAGAAATGATCGGAAGCATGAATTTTCGGGTGGAGATAACTTGACGAGCAGACTTAGCCGTCATTATCGGTTCACGCTCATCCCAGGGCACGGCTGAAACACGTTAACCGGTTCAAAATCCACATTAATTCATCATAACTCGCCCGTGATTATAGGTGCATTCGTTAGCGGCGGAACGATGGGCAAATCGCAACCTTTCCCTCGGTTGGTCAAGCAATCAGCAATCAGTAGTCGAAGCAAAGG
>JACLAC010012892.1_pt1 | contig 21683 bp, 29 predicted proteins | sample 8027881 | NCBI WGS metagenome assembly JACLAC01 (sample SAMN15725517, study PRJNA655200) | protist metagenome | isolation source: fluorescence activated cell sorting (FACS) single amplified genomes of... | place: Spain: Blaines Bay Microbial Observatory, Mediterranean Sea | collected 2016-01-19 | reverse complement strand
TCTGTTTCATTCAATCCAAACAATCTTTGGAACCAAGTCCGCTTAGATTCCACCAATAACTTCTGTTGGTTCTGGTTCATAGACATGATTATCTGTTGATTTTGGTTGTGCTGTACCAGTAATTCCTCAATGGTTTTATCTTTAATCTCAATCTGTTCTTGTAGGAATTTGTAATCAGGGTGATTACTTTCTGGTTCTTGGTGATTACTTTTTGGTTCTTGGTGATTACTTTTTGGTTCGTTTTGATTACATACATAATCAAGTCCTTGACGAACGAGGTCTGCCACTTTTACCCCAGTGTTTTCGGAATATTCCATCACCTTCTCGTACTGTTCAATTGAAGTCCTAACTGTGAATGCTTTTGTTTTCATTTGACCCCCGATTACTTTTTGACACACAACCGATTACATAATGAACACATGATGAACACATGTGATACACATCTGACATACAATTAAACGATAATGAACACAAAATATTTCAGGAATTTGAAGGTGCCCTGGAGCTTGTTATTCTTTCGGTAGCATTTCAGATTGTTGATACAATCGGGTAATCATCCCTCGATTGAATGGTTTGCCGGTCTTGGTTTTATAACCCAAATCAAACAAGATTTTTGAGATCTCGCTGTTGGTATGTTTCCCCATCCGCAGCTTCCTCACCCTCCTGACTAACTCTGGGTCAGTTTCCAGATAGGATTTTCTGCCACTGATTTTCCCTTTCCCTTTGAGATTAACGACTCCTTTCTCCTGATTCTTTTGCTTGGTTCTAATTCTGGATAAGGTTAATCTCAACTTTTCGTATCTCATAACAGTCTGGAACAACTGATCAGGTTCCTTACCTGTGGTGGTATGCCCTGATACGAACTCACCATCAACACAGACCAACTGCCAACCAATCTTTCTAATGACTTCCTGAACCAACTGCTGCTCAAAACTATCAGTTTGACCGATACTGGAAAAGAAATCCTGTTCTACCAATATCAGTTTGACTTCCCGTTCTACACTTTTAACGAATGCCAGTCTGTCCTCATACCTCTCAAAAGCCCAATCTGAATCCTTTGACCTGTAATCATAGAACCAACCGTTCTCCTCACCTTCACCCATGACTTGGATTTGGTTGTCTTGTATATACTGCTGCAACCTTGAAGGGTCATGACTATCTGGATTCCCACGAATTATTACTATTGCTTTACTCACTCGATTCACCTCATACATTAAGAAACAAACTTTCTGGAATGGTTATAGCATCATCAAACTGCCGGACAAAATCACTTCCCCTTGTTCTTAAATACGAGTTCATTGCATACTCACCAACCTCGTAAATACGAACATTTGCAGATCTTTCAACAATCATATATTTCAGGTCTTGCGGATAATCTTTAAACTTTGGACACATAACAACCAAAGTCTTATCCCGCTTCACACACTGATCGAAAATATCAATCAAAGACTGGACATTCTTATTTTTCCAACACACAAAGAAGTTCTTATCAGTATTACCGTCAATGAATTTTCCGAAACCAGACTCTAACTGACTTTCATCATTGCTGGGGACCGCGAACTGTTCCAACATTTGATTCTTTGGAAAATACCCTTTAACCACTTTTCTCAACTGACTCATTACATAATCTTTGCCGGGAGTATGATATATCAAAGGATAGGTATTACTATAAGTGTTATAGACTGTCCTGTAAGTTTCACCCCAGTTGAACTGAATATCATACAAACTTCCATATGGATAATCAGGAAGATTCTTTTCTCTGTATTCCTTTGTCGGCATCCACTTATCTGGGAGAATAGAACTGGTGTATATCAGTTCATAATCATAATCCAGTTCTATCAAATCGGTTTCCAAATAGGTCAGCTGCATTACCAACTGATCGCACTGTAATGGTCCCGTCAATCCTTCTGGGTTCAATCTTGATGGATATTGTTTCGTTGCGTCTTCAATGTCGGATTTAGATATTTGATACTGACTGGTCAAATACTGCTCCATATCAAAAGATTTATCGTAGAACCGTTGCAACGCATAACTAAAAACTTCAACCAATGTTCCTGCTTCACCAATACAGACACCAGAATTTAATACCCTGACCTGTGGTCTATACCTATTATTATCAGGATGATCAAAATGTTTCTCCATCACCCAGATCGGAAAACCTCCTAATTCGGCACTGAAATAACAACCACCACCCATCTCCTTAAATTTAGAAACTATCTCCTCTGGTTTAGAAGGGATAATCACATCACGATTATCGCAACAAATCACTACCTCATCTGCCGCCAACCCTTTCAGATAGTCCAAATAACCAAATATCTTTTGTCGTGTTCCGACCCACTCAACACCCAACCCTATAACCTCTAATGGAATACCATTCACCTCACAGGTATATTTCAATAGACTGTGTTGATACTCATCTAAATCAGACTCAAATGTAATTATTTGCACGATTATCCCTTGCTGTGACTGAGACAGGACAATGGTGTCCTGTCTGCAATCGTTGGTTTTTCTCTTAAATTAGGCAGCTTTTCCATTGAACATCGTAGCAGTTTTTCCATTGAACATCGTAGTTGCTTGATCTATTGATGGTTCAGCAGCAATCCAATATTCCAAATCCAACTCCTGATGGGCAAAATGACTAATACCTTTGGTGGAGATCGTAACATCATAAGATCCTTTCAAGACCTTCCTAATGTTCTCAATCTTGAAATAAATGGAATATGTATCACCATTCCCCTGACCGATAGTTAATTCACAACTATTCGCAGTAGAATCTCTTTTATCCAGAACAGTCGCAGAAATAGTTTCACCATCACTGGTGATTGCTAAATCCAAAGAGTTTTTGTTAGGACTTGTATCTAACAACTTGGAAATACTTAAAATGGAATCTAAATCAGTTTCATCCAAGACAAACTTAATCTCGGCATCATCTGGCATATCCAATGTCTTGGTTGGACTGTAGATAGTATTTTCATTCGCATAATGATACTTCAATGAGGTCTTTTCATTGGATAGTGTTAGATATTCCTCACCAAATTCCACCTCCATATTCTTCATAGGAGTAGATGAGATCAACTTTAACAATCGTGGTAAATCATATATTCCACACCGTTGAGTAAATTCCTCTACAACTCCTGACCGTGCGAGAATATTCCTCATGTAATTGATCGTTTCCAATTCCGAACCAACCTTTATCAAAAGACTGGAATTAATCTGACTGAAATTCTTCAATATGTCCAATGTCTGCTTTGTAATTTGCACTATCTATCTTCCTTTACTAACTGTTAAAACTTACTACTACTGACCGATTAAGCTGCCGCAAAGAACTGTTCTAATGTTGAAACCTGTTTCTGTTTCTTTGCTGCTTGACCGATTAACTTTTCTGGTTTTCCTCTACTACCGATGGTTGCAACACGAGTATCACAATAGGACACTACATTCATTGAAATCCCATCTCCTTTAATATCAATCACCCCATGAACTTGACTACTATCACCGACAAAGACATCACCATCACCTCGTGCGATGGCAATCCCGTATCTGGGTAATACAAAATAGGTTTTTACATCTCCTTCTAAAAAGGTCGCAATAGTGGTCAATCCACCCTCCAAATCACCAGAGTCTATGTGATAAGACATCTTGGGAGAACCGTCTGGACTATACTTATTGGCAGATAGTGTAGTGTGAATGCCACCGGCAATTCTGTGTTCAGGACGAATTGCAGTTTCGGCAAAAGTTTTCTGACGACCAAACTCAACTGGTGCTAATTCCTCGTAAGCTGCATCGTTGATACTGGGAATCTGACTTAATATTAAATCCTTTTCAGGGTTCTTTTTAGACCAACCTGACTTATCAATCTTTCCTGTAAATCTGCCCCTCTTATATCCCATAATGACCGAATGGATAGGATTGCCCTGGGCAATCATGCCGACTTTTCCATTCTTACCGATGGTCTTGTATGAATTTTTTGTTCGTAATTGATACTCAACACCTAACTCATCCAGTTTGTCTGTATCAATCGGACCTGCACAATTAGCTCTCATGGTTGTAGTATCATCAATACTAAGGAGACACTCCTTAATCTCATCATAGACTTGACCTTGATAAACATTCTTCTTGATCCCCGCAACCACAATCTCATCAAAATAGTTTCTAAAAACAAACCTTGTATCAACCTGTGGATCAAACCATTGTCGAATATGTGCATCCGTAGGCCATTCACCTAACAGTTGCTTGGATTCACCGAAAGTCATCACTTCATCTGTAATTACTACTGTTTCCATCATGCGACCCCTTTGATTAGACCTTGATAAGTTGTGGTGCCACCAACGACACCACAACAACTAAACCCGTTTAGACTACCAATGACCGAAGGATTGATTCCGTATCTTCTTCTGCTGGAACTGGTTGAGAAACGACAGCTGCCGATTCCTCATCAGGAGTAGTATCTTCAACCAATTGCTTTGGTTCTTGTTCCACCACCTCAACTTCCTCTGTTTCTGTATCAAAGAAATCTTGAAGTTCCAAGTGATAAACTGCCTCCAACCGTAAGTCAGGATCAACATTCTTAATCCCAATCTTCTTTTTGTGATAAGCAATCTTTTGTAAGTGGTATTCAATCTTGTCGTTTGAGTATTCAACTGTGTTTCGTGCCATTATGCTGCCTCCTTAGTAGGAATAGTCAGTGGATAAAGGGTTTCCAAGTTGTTCTAACTTTTCATACACCATATTCCTGAGAGATATAGTTTCAATTTCGGTTGGAGTAACGATCATTGCATAACCACCAAGAGTTATGTTTCTGTCGGACCCAACCTCCATGAGAGTAATACTCCAACCATCAGCAATATGTGGTTGAATTTCTTCATCAATCTCAATCTCAACTTCCCAATCTTCATCAGCACCTTCATCATAATAACCATGAGTATTGGTAGCAGTTCTCGGGATTTGACCATGACCATACCCATCAAAGACCAAACCGTAGAGCTTGCCGTGTTTTTCACTATCTTCCTCAATCAAATCTGTATCGTCCAGAGTATCAACCCATTGCTTGAACTTTTCTACATCTTTGACTTTGGTATAACTGGTTCGGGAAGTTGCAAAATATGCCATTATATTGTCTCCTTAATTTTTTCTAACTCAATCATCTGACTACTGGTTAATTCTCCAAGAACATATTCCTCAATCAAACTCATTATGCGACCTCCAATTCTTCTCTTGCATCTATCAACTGGTCAATCCACCAATCAATCAAAGATTCTTCCCAATAACTTTCCTCAAATTCTTCTGGAATACCGAACCCGACAGCATCCTCTCTTTCAAGATCCAGAACTTCATTTTCAAGACTACCTACGAAATTGAACCAACCAACCTTTTTCATAACCGACTCCTGTTCTTTATTCTCAAAAATAAGATCACTTACTAACAAAAAAAACTATGCTGCACAAGCAAGTAAGTATAGATACTGCAACTGGGCAACGGGGTTATTATCAATCTCGTTGTGTAAGACACATGTAGGTGCGATCAACAAAATACAAGGTCCCGAGAACTCTCGATGCAAACGATTTACATCACCAAAATGTTCGTAAGCGTCATCAACAACCACAACCGTTAGATTATCTTCGATGTAATTTAGTTCGTCCAATAGATCAACACTTTTTCCGACACTCCTCTCATGTCCAATACCAATATCTCCATCCACAGTCTCTAACCAATGACGAAGGACAAAATCTCCACCGAGAACCGTTTGCACCCTGTCGCTAAGAAAGAACACAACATCTCTTTCCTTCAACAGTTGGTAATAGTCGTCTATTTTCTTTTCGGCAGCAGCAGACTCAACCTCTTCTTGAACAGACAAAATCTGCTCTTGTCGTTTCTTTTGCTCAGTTCTTCTTTGACGAGACTTGCGACTTCTTTTTAACATGTTTCTATTTCCTTAATCAAAAAAGATCACTTGGAACCAAAAAGAAAACACAGAGTGATCGTTCTGTGTTCTTATTTCTCAACCTTGAAACATGCATATTATACCATATTGACCACCCCCACACAAGCAAAAAGTTCATTTTTTCCTTAATGAAAAAGTATCACTTGATTAAAACATCGAGGAGGTAGCAAAAAATCCCCATATATCGAGGTTTTTTGGAGATTAGCAACCAGTGGTAAAAACCCTACATCAGAATAGTGGATAGAATAGTGTAAAGTGAAAGATTAGTGGCTAATAGTGAAACAAAGTGAGTGAATAACGAGTGTGGGTGTGTGGATATTGAAGTGAGGTCTAACTATCAAAAGTAAAAGTGATGAATTGTTTATTAGAACTTCGGTAATCGTTATGTAATTGGTCTAATTGTAACCATTAACTCCTTCCATCATTGAAGTCATCAATAAAGGATGGGCCCACATCAAGGTAGGCACCACAACTGAAAAGAAAAAGACCTGCCATCAAAACTCCCAGAATGATTATCAAGTAGTCTTTACGTCGTTTGTCTTTTTCTCGTAAGCTATTAACGAACAATTCCACACCAGTCCCGTTACTCCAATAAGAACCGCACACAACCATCAATATTACGATACAAATCCCCAAATAAAGATTTCGTAAATTAAAGGGATCCGTGAAAAATTCATTCCACATACTATGACCGACCACCTAGCCTGATAATCAAATTGTGGGTGGGGAGGTAAAGGACACTCCTGCGGAGGGGAAAAGGATAACTAATTCGATCCTGACACACATCGAAATCCGTTGAGGCCGTACCTAAGAATCGGATCAGTGAAGGTGCGCGAAGCCAGCCGTAGGTGGTCGGTAAAAGCGGTCCAAGTCCCGCCACGACAAACCTTCCAAGACCCATTGTCGGGGCCAATCGGGTTGCTGACTGGTGAGTTAGTGTAGTAATCACTATCATACCAGTCTTGACACCATTCCACGACATTGCCTGCCATGTCGTATAATCCGTACCCGTTAGCCTCAAAACTACCTACTGGTGCTGTAGTCTTATCCCATTTATCTTTACCACCAGTACCCTCATAATTAGCATAATCACGAGCCAATTTTTCATCATCTCCCCATGGATACCGTTGGCCGATCAATCCACCTCGGGCCGCATATTCCCATTCCGCTTCGGTTGGTAGCCTTTTACCCGCCCATTCAGCATAAGCGGTGGCATCATTCCAAGACACATACACCATCGGGTAGTCATCGCCCGGCGAATACTTAGCCACATCATTCCAAGTAACACCATAGCTATACCCACTCTGATTGACAAACTCTCTAAACTGACCTACCGTTACTTCATGGGTATCCATATAGAAGGTATCCAAGGTCACTGTGTGTACCGGCACAGCTTTACTCATATCATCCAAGTGATCACCCATCTCAAATGATCCAGCTGGTATCAGTACCATCTCCTTACCGTCTTTCTCCCAAGTTATTTTCTTCTTCTTACTACTAGCTACTTCTTCTTGTTGACCAAAAGGTTTAAACTGGAAACTGAAACTGTTACTGGACTGGTCTTGTAGATCAACCGTCTTAGTCTGTTGACCAACCACCTGATCCCCTTCTAAGATCTGGATCTTGATCTTTCGGTTTTGACCCACTGGTACGGCAGAAATAGTTACCATCTGGGTCTGAGCCTGACCAATTACCACTGAAACAGGAACCGTCTCGGTGATAGTACCCATATCAGCCCCACTGATACTGACTTTGATCTGATAGTTACCTTCCAAGGTAGAGGAAGGTGCCATCATGATTGGAATCTGGATGGAAACATCATCTGGTTGGGTCTGACAACCAACCATGACTAATAATAGAATTAGGAATATGGTTAAGTTCTTCATCTCTGATTAATCCAGTTGATCTAAGGTAGAGTGATAGCTAAGTTAAGAGTGGTGGTCTTTTCTTCTTCATCACCACTCAGTAAGAACAAGGCTGCACCAGCCCCCACCAAGGCTGTACCACCACCAATAATCGGCCACTTGTATTTGTCAAAAATAGAACGATCCTTAACTGATTCCTGTGGTCGATTTGAAACAAGAGGTGTCAATTCAACATCGATCTCAGCCGGTTGACCAGCTACCACCTTGACCTGTTGTTTGTAGTCTTGATAACCGTCCAGTTTCAACCTGATACTGTGTAAACCAAGGGATAAACTACGGAGAGTAACGGGTGTCTGTTCAGATTGATCAGTACCATCCAGATAGACATCAGCCCCAGTCGGACTACTATTGATGGTTAGATCCCCTCGGACTGGACGAGTGGGTAACTTGACCAGATTAATATCCTTCAACTCGACCAATTCTCCACCTACTAAATTGGCTTTCATCACCATGGTCTCATAACCGTCCAGTTCCAAACCGACTTCAACCTGTTTCTGACGACTGATACCCGTATCAATTCGTAGGACAGCTGGTGTTTTATCCACCATTTGCTGTTGATTGATATAGACGGTAGCCCCCTGTGGTACGGAACTAACAAACAGGGTAGCTTTGGTTTCTACCGTTTCAACCTTGACCGTCTCAGTGGGTTGATCCACCTTAACCGACTCAGGTACCACCCCTTCAGCCAAGACCAACTTAGATCCACCCTGTAAACTCAGCCAAGGGGTCTGGGTCTTACCTTGATAGGTCTGCGACCAGTTAGCCACCTGTTCCTGAGTATAATCAGCTAAATCTGTGATGGTGACATCACCTTGATCGTTAGCCGCTTTCCCTTTCAAACCTTGTAACAGGAAATAACTGAATACTCCCTGTTTTTTATCCGACCATTCATAGGCCCGTTCCCCGACACTACAAGCATAGAGGGTGGCACTAACAGCTGGTTTACCAGAGGAGGTAGACTGTCGTTGGATTTTGAAACCCCGAGCAAAATTATCACTCAACAGATTATCCTGATTCCCACGACCAGAGGAGGGATCGTTACGACAAGCATCGATGATGGTTAGGAGTTGTTGAGCTTTGACTTCGGACAGAATCTCATTGACCTCATCAATCGGGATGGCACTTCGACGAAGAGTCCGTTGAGTGGTAGTATCACTGTCCAAGGCTAAGAGATAGGACTGATCCTGATTAGAAATACCATGACCAGAGAAATAGAAGATGAAAGTATCTTCGGGTTGAACCTGACGAGCCAGAGTTTCTAATCGGAGTAAGACATTATTGAACTGGGGTAAATCACGACCTTCCATCTGATCGGTCATGAGATGGACATTTTCTGGTTTGTAGTCAGCAACATCAACCAGAGCATCGCGAAAAACTTCCACATCAGTCACACAGTAACGGAGCGGACTAATATCACCCTGATAATCATTGATACCGACTAAGAGGGCATATTTTTCAGCTGAGACAAGAGAAGTAATCAACAATAAGAACAAAAAACTGAATCTTGACATCATAACCACAGGATTGAGGATGATTGTATCAAAACCTCCAAGAAGATAAAAATCTAACTAATAACATAATTACGACCTCCCCACCTAACCGATAATCAAATTGTGGGTGGATTCACATGGATTTTTCTATCCATTCTTTTTACTGCTGTTGTTTATTTTTGAAATAATCAGTACGATTAGGTTTGTCCTTTTTATCAGTTAGGTAAATTTCAAGTCTTTTACCTATCAAAGAAGTTAGGTAATAAGTTAGGTAAGGAAACAAAAAGAGTGGAAGTAGAAAGTATTCAAGAGAGAAAAAGTTTCCAAACCCAATTTCTTCACCTTTTATACTCTTGTAAATCGGATAACCCACGCACCCAAGATAACCGAAATATAAAACATAAAATACCACCTGATTTAACGCATATGGTTTGGGTTCCTTGGATAATATCCAATTTTCAAAACGTTGCCGACCAAACCGATCGGGAAAGCCCATGAATAAACCGAAGACGACACATAAAACAATGACGATTAGAAAGTCCATACCTCTTACCCTTTGGTATTACCGAACAGATGAATCCGTTGTTGTAGATTGTCCGGCATTGATTTGACTATGCCCTGGTTAATTTCCTGACGATGTTGGAGTTTCTTCTGTTGATCTTGTTCTACCCGTTGCTTGGTAGCTTCTAAATCATCTTGGGATTGGGTCAGGTCAATCTGTAAAGGAGTCTGAGGTTGAATGTTGGTCTGTTTCTTGGGTTTGGGTGGCTGCCATCCCTGTTGTTTCAATGGATCAATCAACCAATCACCAGTAGTTCCATCGTAAGCTCTACTATCCTTCTCTAACCAAGTGATGTGTTCAACATACCCACCATCAGGATGTTGTCCATCCCAGTTGTCTAATCCTTCAATCAGTGCCTCTTCAAACTGTTTCTGTGAGAGATCAAATCTGGATTCACCCCATGATAGAACCCGTTGGATGGCAGCTGCCGACGGAACCCGACCAGTTTTATTTTTCCAACATAAATGGAGATTAGGATTGAGAGGGATAGGATCTGACTCGGAATCAGGTAGGTCTGGAATGGGTAATTGTGATTTTGTTTGCTGAGATGATGATGAATTAAGTTTAGATTGAGAATCTAAACTTAATGAGACACTGGTATTTACAGGTGTCTGATTGGGTTGATTGGTCGGTTCTACCTGTTGAGTAGCAGTTTCAACCAGCTGAATCTTAGGCTGATCTGTCTTAACTACTGTATCCAAATACTTCTGGATAGCTCCAGGGTCTTGGTAATGTGAGATTACATACCTACGAGTATTACCAACTTTTTTCCATCTTGGACATTCATGTAAGAATCCAGTCTTAACCAGTTCTTTGATATAACCTCTAACAGTATCAGCAGCGACCCCCATCATCTCAACCAACTTGTCGGTTAATCTACCTTTCAAGGTTCCATCCCAGAGGTCAAAGTTCTGCCCAGTCTTCTGGTGGATGACTCGCTGTGTATATCGGTCTTTGGTATTTCGGAACATACACATCCGAACAAAACAGTCTCTGGCCCCAGCTTTTAACTGATTATATTCAGGACTGGTCAAGACTGAAACGGGTACAGGAGCGAAGAAATCAGGGATCCTGAGAGATTGTTGAGGTAAGGTCTGCCGATGGGTTCGGTCAGTTGTAGATGAGGAATTTCTATTTTTGTGGTTTTGTAGCTTGTCTTTTCGTGAGTTTTCCTGTATCATTAAAAAGTCTCCATGACGAAGTAGATGACTCCCGTCGAAAGAAGAAATCTACTGAGTTGAGATTACCAGACCACCATAGTCTGTAAAAAGATTCTGAGGACATCATTAGTAGTGATGTCCTCTTTTTTGTTCTATCCTTACTATATCACATCAGTTACATCAGTCATCATTTTTTTTCCACTGTCTATCATTTGAAATTACCTAACTTACCAGATTTCCACAATCTTCACAGATTCTCTGTGTGGGGTCTATTCTAAAATCTACACCCGTTTCCATAGTTGAGGCTAATCCTTTGGTGAGTCCTTTTTTATATTGTCGGTGGAGATAGTAACAATCAGTTCTTCGGTATCAACTACTGGGTCGGTAAATTCTAATTTGTCAGGATGCTGCTGACCTCTGGATGATTCACTTTTGTAGTAGGTAATCGTATCCACTATCTGTTTAATACCTGATTCTCTCAATCGGTCTTTGGCAGTGAATCCTTTCTTGGTCTTAGTATATTTGTAACTATGGATTCTATCAGGGTCTTTACCTGCAGCTCTAGCCTTTTTCTTGAACTCATCATTTTTTATCTCATCCTGACCGACAAACTGAAACCTGATAGTTTTCTCATCACTGGGAACCCTCACCAATACTCTTGGGTTTTCAGGCATCACTTTTTCTGCCAATAACCTATCCAATACCCGCTGATGAAATCGTACCGATCCATCACCATGAATAACCACATTCTGCCCCTGACCTTTGATTCTGGGTTTTGATATGGATGAAGAAACCTCCTCAAAAAAGTCAGTTCCAAACTTTTCAGTAGTCAATCTATTACCTCACCAATCCGATAAAAAAAGGGGAAAAAGTTTGTAAAAAAGATCACTTTTTCCTTTACAAAGCAAAAGTCAAATGGTATAATACCACTGTTAATCAAACGAGAGGTTGTTGGAACCAACCCCTCGTTAATAATCATGTGTTTTCTGACGACGACACACAACAAAGAGGATTATATCATGACAGTAGAACAACTCAAAACCTTGTACGACTTGGAAGATACAGACTTTTGGGAATTACGAAGAGGTGGAAGAACACAGACCATCATTACCCACAGTGCTTGTGAGAAGATGGCCAACCAAAGTAAAATCGTGATTGACCAACCTCAATGGTTGTCTCTCGGTGATAATGGAGTCTGGGCAGTTCAAGTAACGGGCTGGAGAGTGTTAGAACCTCAAACCAAAGTTTGGACTACTGGTGAAGCATCACCTGAGAATTGTAAAACTCAATATCCTGTGGCAATGGCTGAGAAACGTGCCAAAGACAGGTTAATCCTAAAAATAGTCAATGTCTCAGAAGCTAATGTAATGAGTGAGATTGAGATGGATGACTTAGAACGACCTGAAACTAATAACAAATTGGAATCACTACAACAGTTGGAGAAAACCCGAAAGGAAACCAACCTATCAGTAGATGAACTGAAGCAGCAGAGTGTGGATTTATACCAGACCGACCAGATCAGAGATTTATCAATCCACCAGATCCAGAATCTTCAACACCAATTAGGAAACGGTCATTAGGAACCTAACGGGGGCAGGGGTTAATACCTCTGTTCCCATTCAACAACACAGGAGAAAAGAAATGAAATTATATGAAATCACCCACCAAATCATTGACGCACAACACCAAGAAGTAGATGAAGACCAACTGGAACAACTGGAAATTGATTTCAAGCAGAAAGCTATGGGATGTGCCAGTGTGATTAAGAACTTTGATAGTTGGGTGGAATCCATAGACAATGAAATCAAGAGATTGAAAGAACGGAAACAAGTAACCCTCAACAAAAAGGAAAGATTGAAAAACTACCTACTACAAGAGATGAAACAATCAGGCATCCAACGGATTGAGGAAGGTTCCCACCGAGTATCCGTCAGAAAATCACCACTCAAAGTTGAGGTAGAAGAACCAGACCAAATACCCAACGATTTCCAAGAAATGAAAACCGAATACCGAATCAACCGAACAGCCATCCTGAAACATGTAAAAGAAACTGGTGAGGTTCCATCAGGTTGTCAGGTCAATCAATCGGAATATATCCACATCAACTAATATCAAGATTACTCTCTCCCATCAACCACTGGTGGGGGAGGGTGCAGTATCGGGGTAAAGAGTAATGTCTGAAATATTTAGTAATTACGGAATCGAAATTGTGGTAGGAATGATCTTTGCTGTTTTAGCAACTCTTTTCTATCGAGTCATTTATTTCAGTTATTTTGATAAAAAAGACGAAGAAAGTTAGAAACAAGAATAAAACAATGAACAAACTACTAGATGTCAGAGGGTAGCAAGTTATGACAGCAAAAAATCATGATCAACTAATTGAAACTATGACTTCACTGATGTTGATACATTATCAGTACCGTCAGTACGGATGTTTGTGTATCCAAACGGTTGTAGATCAGCTTAAAGAACCCTTTCTCAAAAAGGGGTTACAGATGTTTGTTGACGGTATTGGTCCTCAATACATCAAAGATGCACTGAAGGAAGATCTCCAACCCAATGACGTCTACCAGAATCTAGTACTAGAAGGTGTTTTTATGCTTTCGAGTAATAAACCTACAACAATACTAGAAGAAAAGTTTAAGACCTATCTATCAACCGAAGATCAGCTCAAGTTAGAAGTCATGACCAAAGGGGTTTTTGATGATTGGAAAGACCATTCAGAGACAATTGAGGGTGGCAATCAGGTAATCATTGAACATCTTAAACGGTACGAAAGATGAATAAACTATTACAGTTAGACACCAAGAAAATCAAAAAGATGATTTATGGCAAATCGGTACAAATTGCAGAAAGAATGCAGATCAGGTCAGGATTACTATCCAAAAAGCTTAACGGACACACTATCATCACTCTGGAAGAAATCAACCGATTAGCTGTAGCTTTGGATGTAAATACTCTGGATATATTGAAACAGGTCTATCCTGATCCGACTGACTAAAACCCCTTTTCTCACCCTTTTCTGGTGTGGATTCGTTCTTACCTAACAATTGGACTCTAACTTGCTATTACCTCGCCATAACCCGCGAGTAAGCGATTAAGGAACAACAAAAGCTACTGATTTGACTTCCCTTTTATAGTGTAAAAAAAACTGGTAGGATTGGATTATAGATATGAGTATTCCTATTGTTCTTGCTGTTATAACAAGTGTTGGGGTTACATACTTTTTTGTATGTTTTGTTTTTCGGGAATGGTTAGGTTTTCGTGATATTGTCTGGTTCTTTCTAAGAATGTTGGATTTACGAAATTGGTTCCATTTGATAATTGGTCTGTTGAAAGATGGCCCACATGTTTTTTTAGTGGTTTGCGTATTTATAGTTGCATCTATTGGTATTTTTATTGGTTTTACTTTTTATGCATTCATTTTTTGGACACTTATTCTAAATCCAATACTCAGGTGAGTCAAAAGTAAAAGGATGGAACAGTGAGTAATATACTATGGGCATTTGTGTTTGGATTTGGATTTGTAATAGTTTGGATTATACTTTTCCTTATAACCAGAAAAATATGGTTATGGTATTGGAAAGTTGATGTGAGAGTCAGACTGTTAGAAAGTATTGATAAAAAGATGAGTGTCATAATCAATCAAGGAACTGATTTAGATCCAGAGGAAATACGTAAGACCATAGACAATCCCACAGCTACCGATACTCATGATATTCCATCAGACATAGACTGGACTCCAGCATTATGGATCGCCATATTCGCTGTCATCATAGGAATACTTTTGTATTTTGTGGGATTTACTGAATAGTCAAACAAAGGATGGAACAGTGGATCAGGTATATATATCGCGGATTTTATTGTTGGTATTTGGATTTGTAATATTTCTGATTATAGGATTCATTCTGGTCAGAATAATAAAAAAGGGAAGCTGATTAGACTTCCCTTGATGGAGAACTGATACTTTTTCACTGATGATTAACAACTTCAAGTCATCTAACACGACCAGAGAACCATATTAATTCTATCTTTCGTCCTTATCTCCCTATAACCCTCTTAAACTCAATATTCTGGCAAGTGATGAACCTAATGATTTATCACCAGATACAGCCACCGACATAATCACCAAAGATCCTACACTGGCATTCTGTCGTGCGAGATTATCCAATTTCTCTTCTACTGATTTAGACTTAACCGCAGCTTTCCCATACTTAATAACATCATTGAATTTCTTAATCGCTAATCCAGAACTGATATTGCCTGCTTCATCTAATAGTTCTATATCTTCACTTTCTAAATAAGACTTAAAATCCATCATGACCAACTACCTTTATTAAATCTGGATACTCTATCCTGTATATAATCCTCTATAATCTGCTTTTGACTCGTATCAAGTGCAACACACATCATCTTAAAACTGTTAGCAAGATTTCTATCAATCCTGACTTGTATAAATTTCTCATCCGCAGCTTGACCAATGTTCTTATTAACTTTCTTACTGATACTCCATTCCATAATTACTCCTTAAGCATCGTTAAGTAAATGATGACTTCGTCATCATTGCGACTTCGTCGCGACCTCATAGTTCTTTTAACCATGAGTCCTAATAGTAGTGTTAAGTGTAGGATTTATTTCCTCATCAAACACATACACCTGTATTTATAAAAATCAGGGCTTACAGGCTACTCACTACGCTACTCACTATTTTAAAGATGCCCAAAAGGAGGTCAGGATTGACTATTAGATTAGCGGACTCCACCCTTGAAGAAACTTTGCCTGATGTGCTCTAACTCTTCATCAGTCAAGATTTCCAGGGCAGCCTTAGCCTTATCTGTATTATAGTTGTAGTATTGTTTGACCAGTTCCAGATTGTTTTGATTGAAAGACTGCAGCAACCTCGATGTTTGGATGTTGCGATCTCCCTGTCTCAAACTATGGAACAGATAGTCATACTGTAATTTCTCATCACAGGAGGGTCTATAATTCATCTCATTCACATGTAGTAGAGCATCCGCATACTGTGATAGGAGTTGATTAATCATAGTCGAATTGTAGAAGGTGATTGATTGCGGATCCGATTTCAGTAGGTCTTGTTTCAGGTTGATAGCCGTGAAAAAATCAAAGATATTCACTATTTAAACTCACAATTCGCCATCAACTCAACCAGACAGGAAACCAGATTGATTTCTTGGTCAGAGACAAAAGCCGTTTTATAACTGTAATCAGCTATAATCACCACCGCTCCCGGCACACTGTCTGGTTTCAACATGTCGGATAGAGAATCGTATATCTGTCGTAGAATAACTGTTGGTTCATTATCCTGATTCTCTACTACCCAGTTTCTAACATCCTCAAACTTCTTCTTTCTCAATAACTGGCACAGGTCATTGATACTCACATTGTCGTAATTTACCAATGAATCAGCATCAATCACACCACCAGCTGCCGACTTCTGTAATTCATTTAACACCCGTCGCAAATCTGGCATGAACTGGTCGGTCAGTTGTTCCAAAACAGAGTCTTGATACGGGATGGACTCGGCATCCAAAATATCTTTCACCCTTTCTATGAAAGATATTTTGATATTCTCTTTCTCTGATTCCTTGATAGAAAAATCAATCACCGAACATCGAGAATGTAGTGCCGGCATGATTTTAGCGGGATAGTTACAAGTTAGGATAAACCCACAATTACGACTAAAATCCTCCATCGCATTCCTCAATGCCGGTTGGGTGGATTGGATGTTGAGGTAGTCTGCTTCATCCAGTATCACCATCTTACGACTACCGGCATACATTAAAGAACCAGTGGTGGCAAATTGGGTGATTTTATTCCTCAGCACCTCTATTCCTGATTCCTCTGAACCATTGATGACGATAGAATCACAATCTACTTCTTCACATAACGCACGGGCAACTGTGGTTTTACCTACACCAGAACTACCATATAGTAGTAGGTTAGGGATTTGTTTATTATCAACGAACTCCTGAAATATCTTTTTTAATCGGTCAGGCAGCACACATTCATCAATAGTTTTAGGTCGATACTTCTCTACCCATAAAAATTCATCTCTCATAGACTCACCATAAAATCATTTAATCCACCAGAAGTTACAACTTGCCTTCTACCGATAGTAGTCGATCTTTCTTTTCCTAACAGGATTTGTTCTCGTAATCCTTCTTTCAGTTCAGGATAATCAGTACCCGATATTATCTGATCTACATTCTGGTGTAGAAGGATAAAATTAGCCCATGCCTCACCTTTATAACTACCGATAGAATTGATTTGGAGAGCATCAAACACCAGTTTCCTGTATCTCAACAACATCGCACTCAAACTCTTGGGTTTGTATTTCCGTTTCAGTTCGTCATAGGAGCTGACTTTGGATGATGATTTGGTCTGTGCGAACCTGACCTTTTCACCTTTCTTCTTACTTTCAGCTCGCAATTCCAGTTTAACATCAATCATACGATTGTGGATTTCTACATATAGATCATGTTCTATCTTGTGGTGCTGCGGTCTAAAAAAGATTGACCTGTAATGTTGGAGGTCGGTTGGTTGATTCTTAATCCCTGATTTCTTACTACGATTACTTTGTAATTTCCCTACCTGATCGGACAACTTTTCCAACTGTGTCTGCTTTTGACTATAACTAACTCGTATTTTCTTCACACTAACTTCCCATCCCTCTACCGCAGCTGCCGATGTCTCTGGTGGTTGTTCCTTCTGTTTTAACCGCCAACCATCCCTCACCAAAGCATCAATCCCTCTACCCAGATTAATCAATCCCTGCTTATTATCATTGGAGATTTGACCATCTGCCAGTTCCAGAACTAATGAACCGACTTGGGTTAGACAGGATTTCAACTGTTCGTTTTTCTTATTAGTGTTCATATTTAGACGGTCAAACCCTTATCAAATGGAACTTCGTTCCAAATGGAACAAAGTTAAATAGTCAAAATCTGCTGCTTGATTGTTTTACTCATTTCCTTCATCATCAGTGGTGGAACGCAGTTTCCAATTTGATTCCAGATTTGAGTATATGAGCCAGAGAACTCAAAATCCTCTGGAAATGAAGATAGAATTTTCAGTTCTTGAATGGTTGGTTTTCTCTGGATGCCATCTTCTACAAAGAACATAGATGGAGTCTTGGTTATAGTGTAGGGTAGAGATTCTGGATGTTTGATCCGTTTGTCAAACTGACCCCGTGAATGGAAATCCACATGGGGCAGCACATCTTTTAACCTCTTCACATTCTTATTGGGTTGTGGGAATACGGGTTGAGTAGATAAATCGTTTCTAACACCCAGAAAGATTAGTCTCTGTCTGGACTGTGGTACATTGTAGTAGATAGCATTGACCGACTTACATTTGACCTTGTATCCAATGGATTTGAGTTGGGTCAATATCTGGTTGAATTTACCCTTCATCTTCCCTTTCATCAGTCCAGTAACATTCTCAATCAGGAATACCTTTGGCTGCAACCCTTCAATGAATCGGACGGTTTCAAGGAACAAATCATTCCTCTGGTCTTTAACATCTCTGGTGCCGCACATGGAGAAACCCTGACAAGGTGGAGAACTGTCCAGAACATCCAGCTGACCGACTTCTAACTCAATATATTGTAGGATTTCCTCAACCTCAACTGTACGAATATCTCTATTCCAGATAGGGGTCAAAGGGAAATTATGTTGGTAAGTTTGGCAGGCAGTCTGGTTGTAATCAATACCCAGTAGTTCTTGAAATCCACCTAACTGATAGCCGAGAGTAGAACCACCAGCACCACAAAACAGAGAAATGACGGAAGGTCTAAAACTCGTATCCACAATTGGGGCACGTATGAGTGGTAGGTAGGACATCATCAATTTCTACTTCTTGGGGTAGATTGACGGGTTCTGGTGAGATTATTTCATCTTTCTGGAAATCGTATTTGGACAACCAATTATGAACCGTTGTTCTTGCCAGACCTATATCATTGAGATATTGTGTCCAAGTCAGCTGATGATGTTGGGAGGATTTTAGGTCTGATCGTCTGCCTTGATTGGATAGTTTGAGTCGTGCCAGATACAGTTCTTGGATGATTTCCAGTGAAAGGTTTTTCCACCTGACCACCAACTTCCGCATCTTCTCAACAGACTGATCGTAATCCCATTCTTTTTGTTCTAAATCGGTTATATCAACCAGAGAATTAGGTTCTAACATAATTATCGGACATTTTTTTTGGATTTCAGTCTCAATAATATAATAAAGAACCTAATGGTGGCAAGGGGTCAATTTTGGGTCAGTCTCAATAAATCCCGAATTTCGTCCGATAAAAGATATTATCAGACGTTCATTCAGACTTTAAAATACTTAGGAGTCTTTATCCAACTGAGACTGGAAGTAATACTGTAATGGTAGAAACAGACAAAAAGCGAATGTTAAGCCGTATAAAATTGTTATTAATGATGTCGCAGCCCCACCAGTGAAGGCTCCTCTATCTATATCTGAACCACCCATGCTACCCAGCATAGCTATCCAACCGACTACTGTACCAATAAAACCTGACCCAATAGAAACTCTGAAGGCTAACTTATAAATACCAATCGCAGTAACAGTATCTTCTTTTGTGGAATTTTTCTTAAAAGCTGTACCTAATTTCACTCCATAGCTCATTAGGCAACCACCTATTACTATTCCTATCACATTGATAAAACTGGTAGTATCGATCAATCCACCTCCAGTAGTACCTAAGTTTAATGGGATAAAATTAGATAAGATCGTTAATAACATAGAAACCATAGTAATTAAAACCCCAAGTATTCACATTAGAAACCTTTTTAATGTTTTGTAATAAAAAATTAAACACTCGGGTTTCATTCTATCACAGTCAGGATTTTTTGGACGTTTAAATTTTGATTGAAGGGGAAATTGATTGTCAAAATAGTGTAAAAATAAAAACTAATTAAACCTAAGTTACTTTAATTGCCACCAAAGTGATATCATCAGCTCGCTCTTCATCAACCATATATTCAATCACATCCTCAATGATTGTTTCTACTACCTGATCGGCTGTTAATTCGTCAGATAGTTTGGCAATAACCTGATGAAAACGACCCGATTCTTCATACATCAATCCTTCCGCATTACGTGGTTCCGTAATTCCATCAGTCATCAATAATAGTAAATCACCTGACTGAAACTGAACCGTAATTGGCTCGTATGAAATCGAAGTCTTCATTCCTAAGGGAAATCCTTTAGCTAATATTGGTGTCAATGAAGAATTCCGTTTTAAGATCGGTAGTGCGTGTTGACCTGCATTTGCCAGAACCATCTGCTTGTTCTTGGAATCAAATTCAGCAATAATTGCTGTAGCATTTGTACCTCGCTCAAAACCACGGCAAAGATTATCATTAACGTCTGACATGATTAGATGAACTTGGTCTTGGTACTCAGATGATAGGTTTAAAATACCACTAGCCATCACGGCATTCATCGCCGCTTTCAACCCTTTTCCACTCACATCACCGACTGCTATTAATAGTTTTTCTTTCCTCTCAAAGTAATCAAAGAAATCACCACCGACTTCCTTCGCTGCTATACTCCTACCAGAAACATCAAGACCTTCGATTGCCGGGTCAGATTCAGGAAGTAGAGATATTTGCATCTGACGGGCCTCTGCCATTTCTTCCTCCAATATCAGTCGCAGTTTTCGTTCCTGTGTCAAGATCTGGTCTTGAAGTCTCTGGGTTTCTAATTCTAAATCCGTACTTTTCTTTAATGTTTGAGTCTTGGACCAACGGTCAAAGATAGTTTTCCCATTTTTCAAGCCTATTAAAGATCCAATAATCCAAAGACAACCTACTCCAAGTAAAGAAAAGAACAGACCAAAGAGAATAACTCCTAGGAAAACTTCTAGTTCTCTAGGAACTTCTAGTCCCCCTAGATCTTCTCCAAATACGAAAATCATAGCCAATACAAACCAAACATAAATGGAACAAGCGTGTCTGATCAGATTCTGTCTAAATGATATAGGTCCTAGATCACAATTGGTGGTATATATCTGTAAAAATATTTGAGTCGGGGTTTGTTTAAAAAGGATCATACACAACGGACGAAAAAACATAAAAATAAATGTACCAAGGAAAACAAATATAAATGGAGGATTATCCTCTTTAAAAAGATCCTTACCAGTAGTCAACATCACAACCAAAGCCCAACCCATCATAAATATAACAAGTGTCAAGAAAGATAATAGACAATCTAAAAACCAGCACCCGAAACGCTGCCATCCACTTGCAGGATAACTTTTACCCTTCAAGTGAAAATGAAACATTTCTATTTTTGCTACACTAAGCTTATCTAGGCTGTGAGAAATGGACTGAAATTTTTGTTTTATCATTATGTAAATACCAACTGATTTAAGTTAAGGTATTTTTGGATTTTCGAAGACTGAAACGTCTGGTGATATCGACTTCTTCTTTCGTTTGGTAAGTGATTCTTTCTCCATAGATCAGCCTATTTACCAAACTAGTAATGTCTCGTAGGATTCCTAGGCTATATATGCACTGTAAATCTACAGCTTTCAGGAAAGGAAATCAGGTCGTCAATCAAGCTTCTGTT
>JACLAC010000601.1_pt1 | contig 21686 bp, 21 predicted proteins | sample 8027881 | NCBI WGS metagenome assembly JACLAC01 (sample SAMN15725517, study PRJNA655200) | protist metagenome | isolation source: fluorescence activated cell sorting (FACS) single amplified genomes of... | place: Spain: Blaines Bay Microbial Observatory, Mediterranean Sea | collected 2016-01-19 | reverse complement strand
TCTGCCTGACCACGTTCGCCTGACTTGCGGCTTGCCCGATTCAACGGTTCCGTCTCCCCCAAGAATAGACTACTGCTAGGAGACACCGTCGGCTTCGGAGTTGCTAGTTTCGGAGTTGCTGGCGGCAGTGTTGATGGCCCGCGTGTTGATGCTGATTGACTGTTGGGCTGTTGAACTCCAGATCCCTGAGTCGCTGGTGAACTGAAATCTGCTTCGAGTTCTTTTTGATCTTCGCTTTGACTCAGCCGTCCGTTAAAGGAAAAGCGAACATCTTCCTCCACTTCAATGATTTCCTGACGGCCCGAAAAACGCGGGGTACGACCTCCCATGTCCATGTCCATGTCCATGTCCATGTCTGCATCTAATCCTGCATTCGCATTTTCTGGTAACGCCTCGCTTTCCGAAAACTCATCATCCAGCATCTCTTCTGGTTGGGGTCTTTCCGCCTTCTCAACGTCAGCAGAATAATTTCGCCCAAACCAGGCTCTTCCTCCACTGCCGGCAGACTCACTCGGCTTGGCAGCCATCGGCGGCAGCGGTGCCTTCGCAGCACCCATCGGTCGTTCAGCAGGTACCTGAGCCTCAAAATCCTGCTCGATTGCAGACCGTTCTATCGACTCCGAGTCCGACAGTCTAAGACTGCTTGTGACAGCGTAGTCTTCAGTAGAAGTCAGCCATACACTTGCACAGCCAAAGAGCACCAACAAGCCTGCAGCGGTCGTCAACACACGATGCTCCAACACCAGCCGCACTGACCTCTGCACCATGCTCTCCGTACTCTTGCCCATCGTTGTTTCAGCCAACGATCGATTACGAACCACCGCGCCAGAAAAACTACCAGCACCCTGTTCTTTATGCTCTGTCATCCTGTCGATGTCAGCCGCTGAATTTTTTCCAGTCACCTCCTGATCAGCAAACAAAGCGAGAACGGTTGATCTTTTATCCTCACTTAACTTCCATTCCTCCTGAAATTCCTGCGTAAGATTTCCGTCACGCATGAACTCCATGGCCCAATCAGCGGGTGCATCACCGACGGCATGCTCAAGCAGACCGTACACAACCCGCATCTGATTCCTGAAGTCACGAACATCCGCTCGTTCCTCAATCAGACGCTCGAGTTCATCCCGTTCGAAATCGGAAGCTTCACCAAGCAACAGTGCAACAATCCGAGCTTCGAGCTCAGCCGTAATTCCTGAGTGGCTTGATTCGTCGTTCATGGATTCACGTCCATTCCGAGTGGATGCAATTTACCAGCCAGCTCTTTGAGTATGTGATGCAGTCGGTACCCCACATTACCGACACTTAAACCCGTAAGTTCGCTGATCTCGCGATACTTCAAACCGTCAAAAAATTTCAACTGAACTAATTCACGGTCTGATTCATGAAGTGAGTCAATCGTTTCATGCAGAACCTGAATCGCTTCCAGTTTTGACAAGACACCATCTGGGGTATCCGATTTGCTACTCAACCCCTCCGTCACGGGTTCTCTCATCTCTATTGTCTCGCGTCGATTGTCACGCATGTAGTTAAACACCTTGTTACGAACACTGCGATAAAGCCACGCACGTGGGGACTCCACATCGTTCCATTTGACATGCAACTGCAGGAAAACTTCCTGAACAATCTCCTCTGCCACCGCCCTTCTTCTTACCAGCGAAAATGCATAACGCAGCAAAGGAGTTTCCTCTGATTCAAACAGCATCTGTAGTGTCCCTTTATCAGGGCACTTGTCGTTGGACGTTATGACTCGGGGAGTCCGATGCAACATGAATCCAGTTGGTTCTATCGGTGGAGCTTCGCTTGAAAAGAAAATCTCCTCGCTCAATGAGAGGACCCGTGAGAAGAGAACTTATTAGCGATTTTTCTTTTTTTTTGAGCTACCGGTCGCTTTTCGCTGTTTGGATAACGACGCAACCAGGACAAAGACTGCCTTTATCGCCTGCCCAGCACCCAAGTTACTAACCGGCACACCGTGAAAGGTTGTTTTTTAATGCTAAAATCAAGAAAGTAGAAGCATCGGGGTATTTCTGTGTACATTTGAACAACGCCTTCGGATCCCAACGGCTTGTGATTCAGCCTGACCATGAAGTGAGAACCGATCAAGCCTCACACTGTGCGATCAATTGAGCCGGCGCGTAAACGATCAAGTACATTCCCATCGCAAGCCCAAACTAACCCTCCCTGGATCCGCTCACGCTCCGAATGTCACTCTTGAGCACTCCAAACGCCACTCGGGCGAAAAACTCATAGAAGTAAAATGCTGAGGCGACAAAAAAGAACAACGAGGGCTGAAAACCCGTGCGTGCTGCCTGAACTGCCGTGTGAACATCACGGTCAACACTGCTTGAATTCACGTTGTCCGAAGTCAGGTTGTCCGAATCCAAGCTGCACTCGCCAAAATTTGAGGAAGTCACCTTCTTTTGATTCAGAGGTGGCATCGAGAAAAAGCATACGTGCACAACAGCAAGCTTGTGTAACCTACGAGCAAGTGTGCCGCACGAATCAACTCGCGACTATCGGTCCACATTTACGTACCCCGCGTTTGACCGTAAGCCTTGCGGGCAATAGCATCCTCGCATCTCCCAATCAGCTTGCCATCGGGTGTGTCGAAAAGGATGGGCCTGAATCCCTTCGTTACTGACAAGCCGTTTACTTCAGGAACCCAGTTGTTGCACAAGACTTGTCATTTTCGGATAAACTGGATGCTGAACGAACCGAAACAGAAACCCCTGATTTGCTGCCCCAGCCTCACTCAATCCACTCAATCTTACACGCACATTCGAATCACACATCATGAGAAGACGATCATTCCTGACCACTGCGGCCACTGTTGGAAGCACAGCGTATTTGAACCAAAATGCTCTTTTTGCGGCGGAAAAAACAAAGCTGCAGAAGGGCGCAACCATTTTGTTCCAAGGTGACTCGATCACTGATGCTGGAAGAAACAAAAAGAATGCTGTTGCGAATGAAAAACTTGGTCGGGGGTATCCCAATCATGCCGCCAAGTTGCTTCACACAGCCCACCCGGCGTTGGACCTGCAGATTCACAATCGTGGTATTTCCGGAAACAAGGTGCCGGATCTGGATCGACGTTGGCAAAAAGATTGCATCGATCTTCAACCTGACATCCTGAGCATCTTGATTGGCGTCAACGACATCTGGCATCAACTGAACGGGCGTTACGACGGCACCGCAGAGACGTATCGCGATGGCTTCACCGCGTTACTGGAACGCACCCGAAAATCACTGCCCTCCGTGACCATTGTCATCTGTGAGCCGTTTGTTTTGATGAGCGGGACAGTCAAACAAAACAAAGCGAAGTGGTTCCCAGAATTTGACACTCGCCGGGAGTATGCCAAACAGGTTTCAGACAAAGCAGGGGCAACCTGGGTGCCTTTCCAAGGCATGTTCGATCAAGCAGTGGCATCGGGCACCGAACCATCAGCATTAGCCGGGGATGGTGTGCATCCCACACAAGATGGTCATGCTTTGATGGCAAAAACATGGCGAGAAGTCGTTGGGGTTTAACCCCAGTGCCAAGTCTCAAGCATTCAAAGCAGGGAAGTAAAATCCCTGCATGACATGAAACGCCCGAAGCTGCAGAAACCGCCCCGCCACGAATAGTAGCAGTGGCGATTGCCTTCTTACCTGCTCAAAAATCCGCTTGACTTCAACCACGCATGAAGCTGGTCGTTCCACTTCGAGACTGGATTATCGGAGGGACGCATGCCGTAACCATGTCCCCCCTTGGCATAAGCATGCAACTCGGCTGGAACCCCTTGCTCACGAAGGCGAGCAAACAGCAATGCGGATTGGGCCCCCCGCATTGAATCATCCCACGTCACAGCCATGAACGTTGGTGGTGTATCTTTATTGACGGTGACTAACGGGCCAAGCTCCACAATTCGGTCGTTGTATTGATCACCGAGATAAGCTGCATAAATGGGACAGATAAAATCGGGGCGGCAACTGAGATCATCCGCTTCATCGACACGGTCGTAGCACTTTGTGTTGTACTGAACACCGGACATGACGGTAAGATGCCCACCGGCAGAGAAGCCAAGCGTTCCAAGTCTGCCCGGATCAATATCCCATTGCTCGGCTCGGTGACGAACGAACCGAATGGCACGTTGAACATCCTGCATCGGTTCCCAATGAATTCTGTCGGGAATGCGACGAGGGACACGATACTTCAGAACAAATGCCGTGACACCAATGGAATTGAACCATTCCGCAACCTCCAAGCCCTCCTTGGGCCACGCCAGGATGTTGTAGCCCCCACCGGGACAAATGATGACCGCACAACCGTTAGCAAGCTTCTTGGGAGCCGGATAGACAGTCAGGGTTGCCCGATCAACAAACCGTATCCGCTCTGCCGTAAGCTCTGATTTCAGTTTGGCGATCACCTTGGGAGCCATCTGCACCGAACCAGCAGGAAGATCACCAGGCCAAATTTCCAACTCGACTTGGTCTTCCGCCAAAGTACAAGACCCGAGAAACATGCAATAGCAAACGACTACAGACCGAACAAAGAAACGATTCAAAAAAGGCATGGGAAACCTGTGGGGCATTCGCATAGGAGAGATTACTTCCCGGTTATTGTAATCTCCGAATAAGCAGCACGGGTGCTGAAAAGCCAGACCTCTGTCGTGGTTGGTGAGAGAATCCTATCCATGAATTACTGAAGTCCAACCGAAACCACGGGGTGACAAAATCAGCCGGGCCAACAATCTGGCACGACAAAGAAACGCCGCAACTCAACGCACCCTACATCATCCATCCTCAGTTGCACAACCAAAGGACAACGCTGGCTTTCAACAAAATGCTGCTCCATTGAATCTATAAATTCGCTGAATGACATCAGTTGCCCCGTGGCACGGGGCACTTGGATCACCGAAAGCCAATGTGGTTTTTTCAAAACCAAGTAGCAGACGCTTCGCACATCCCAGCCTGCATCGCCAACCAGTAACTTAAGCTCCAAATGCCGCAGCCATGCGCCCTCCAAATGAGCACTGGACAGATACGGGTGTTCGTTCAGTCCTCGTTTTTGCATCAACGGATAAAAAACCCGCCCCTTCACAAATGCCTGACGCAGTTCCACATTGGGAAACAGTTCCTGACTGCGGGGCAATTGACATCCAAAAACGTGATCAATTTTTCGGTCAAGCGTGTCGACCGCATTGGGCCCCAAATAGTGGCTCCCCAAGCCATGAGTTATGGGGCTGAACAAATAAAATTTGACAGCAACCTCCCAATGAGTCACCTGGGCCTGCTCATCGATGAAGATGAAGTCAATCTCACCCACGGTCCGTTTCTGCTCTCGAATCGCGAACGATTCAAATAACACATCGACCTTTCGCAAATGATGCAGCCAATAGGAAATCAACCCCTCGAAGTACTTCCCCAACGAACGGGCATCCTTGCGAGCCATGAAATCGAACAGATGGGCTGCCCGAATATCCTGCGCCTGAAGCGTCCACACCTTCGATTCACAACAATGTTCGTTCATAGTCCTTAGAAGACTGGGGCTGTTGACCGCCCAAAGTAGATCCCGAACAAACTGCTGAGCATACTTCATTGAGTTGATCGATTCATAAATGAGGTGATTACTAGGTCTCCGTCTTCAAGTAATACCGACACGGAATTCCACGGCACGTCAGATCCCATCCTACGACAACTTCCCAAAATCAACTTCCCAAAATCAACTTCCCAAAATCAACTTCGCCGTTCGACCATCGACGCTGAGCTAGCAAACTCAGGCAAGGCAAGCCATACCAATCATCTACCTAAGCAGGCCGTTTCAAGAAATTCGCGATCCTGAGTCTGACAAAGTGTAAACCCTGGGTTCGTTCCCGTGAGACGCGGCAGCATTCAAGGTTTACCCGACGCCCACGCAACCTGAATTCCGTTGCTTGACAGAGGCCCGCTTGAGCGGCCGGCCACTTGGAGAGGTGCTACAAAGGGCATAAAAAAAACGGTGCCGCCCGAGGACGACACCGTTTCATGAAATCAAACAGTTGCATTAAAGAACTACTGGTTCAGCTGCTCTTCGACAACTTCCTTACTGGCCCTTGTTCCGAGAGCACCCCAGAGACCGTAAGGACTCTTGGATCCTGCCCGTTGACCCCAGTAGTAAACTGACTGAGCACGAGAGTCACCAGCCTCGATCGAGTCGGTGATGAAGATAACAGCACCATCGCCCATCAGGACGTGAGCTCCGCCTTGGTGACGACTACTAGGTGGCATGGTTCCCTCTCCGCCCCACGTCCACCACATGCACAGCTCCTTGTTTGGAGGCAGGATGGTGTTCATTTGAGAGTTGAGCGGGAAGCTGTTCGCCCACATGAAACCACGTCCGGCAAAGGAAGGACCGACAGCAACGCCCGGAGCCCATTTGGTTGGGTACTCTGGATCCATCTTGCCATTGTCGCGGCAGAGAGAAGGATTGTCAGCGATACCGTAATAGGAGTCGTCAGCACCGATGGTACGGATGTCGCGATCTCCGAGATCCGTTGCGATCTCGCCGGCCATCACCGTGTTTGCAAGACCGTCCAAAATATCTCGGAACTTTGTCACTGAGCGGTGAACGAACGTTCCACGCTCTGCGGCGCGACTGTAGTTCACCTTGAAGGAGCTCGGACGTGGGTTCAGATTGTAGTGAGGAACTCCCGTGTGACTCCAGTTGTGGGAATCACCCATGCAAGCTGCATAGTTGGTTCGACCACCAGCGGGCAGGCCTTGACCTGGATCACTTGGGCATCGGAGGGTCGGAATCTCAGTCACCCATGGACGATAACGTCTGTTCTGGATCGGATCCGGATTGCCACCGGTACGATACAAACTAGGCGTTGGTCCCATGGCCGGCCAAGGTCCCCCATTCTGTCCCACGAAGGGAGTATCTGGGTTCTCCACGTCGTACTGGCTGGGATTGGAAATTTCTTCCCAGAGTGCTTGCTGCTCGATGAAAGGCAGAAGCCCAACAAGGAAACTGAGCGACTGATTGTTGCGAACCGAACTGTTGTGAGCGTAATGCCCGGGCACAATTAGCTCGCCGGTACCAGCACCCTGCGTAGGCAGTTGCTTGTATGTCGAGTGGTAGTTGTGGATCCCAAGTCCAATTTGCTTGAAATTGTTGCTGCAACTCATGCGGCGGGCTGCTTCGCGAGCAGCCTGCACAGCTGGCAGCAACAAGCCGACCAAGACTCCAATGATCGCAATGACCACGAGGAGCTCTACCAGCGTGAAGCCGGAGCGAGAATACTTTCGCATACTAATCCTCATCAATAATGAACAAAAAAACTAAAACAAAAATCGACAAACGGATGTCGAAAAAGGATATCTACGTATTACTTTATTTCTCGGGTGTGGCAGGCGCAGTGCCACCAGCCTCGCCAGGAGCTGTAGGCATTGGTGGAGCCTCGGCGTCTGCCTTCTGCTCAGGCGTGAGCTCGCCGCTCACCACGGTGTTCTCATCACTGCCACCACATCCGCTCGTGACGCAAGCCGCTAAAACCAGGCTGAGGGAAAGGATAAAACCACGCACAAATTTGGAATCGAGCATCAAAACATCCTTAGAGTGATATGGACCGCATCTGCGGCTATGGCTGTAAGCGGGACTTGAACGTCCCAAAAAGGGGGGTAAATAATTAATCAGCTGGTATAGGTCACCAGTTCCTCATCGTCAAGTATTTTTCGATTGTTTTCCGTTAAGCACTTATGAAACCCTTCTAGATTGACAGTGCTGGTCGACCTTAGGGGTTGACCTACCCAATTGACCAAGAACGACTAACCACCTCAACGAATGCTATCTGCTGTCAAAAACACCAGTAAAGGTGGAAATCCCGCGAAGATGGTCTCCCCGTGATCGAGCCACCGGAATCAGTGAAACCAGTGCTTTTGATTCTTATTAACTTCATCTACACGAGCATTTTACCGTTTTGTGCAGTGGCACGTCACTGAACCGTGCGGGTTCTCCTTCCAAGTCGAAGGCCTTTCCACCGCGGTAAATCGGCTATTGATGCACACTTTTCCAAGAACCCTGTTCAAGGGCGTAGATTCGGCCGCGCAGCAATCGCTAGGAGCAATAAAAAAATTCGATAAAAATTCAGAAAACACGGATTCGGTCATCCCTGAGGGGGAAAACCTATCCTGCTGCGATGAAATACGCTTTGCATCCATACGTTTTGGATCGTGGAGAAATGACGATAGCAAACTGGCAACATCGCGAACCCAAGCTTGCTTTAGGGCTCAGCTGACGAACTGGTTGAGCAAGGGCTCGCCTTTGAAAACTGAGATACGCCGAGATAATAGCCCTGCGTTACAGGGAAATGTCAAAAAGGTTGCTCCTCAGCGCCACACTGGAACAGGAAGCGCCACACTGGAACAGGAAGTCGAAACCGAAGCACGGGAAATACCGTGGTGGACGTTTCCGCAGAAAGCACTGCAAAGTTGAACAAAATCCACGTTTGCACGATGCGCGAGCGGCCGTGATAGACATCGCGTTACAACAGGAGTGCTCACGAGTGATCAGATTGACTGCTAGATCTGTGGCTTTGGCTTACCGCGTCGACCCACCACCGGTTCCTCTACCACCAAAACCGCCTCGGCCTCCTCCTCGATGGTCAATTTCGCCGTCCCCGTCACGATCTTCACCGTAGGGCACAGCTCCTTCGAAATAGATGCCCTGGCGATTTCCTTTCGCGACATGCTGCGAATAGACCTTCAGTTCAGTCGTGGCCGCGAACCTCGCATTTGCTTGCTGCATTGCCGCGATGATCTCATTTTTCTGTGCATTCAGTGGCAACTGCTTCAACACCTTTCCTTTCATGCCGAATTCACCGGCGTGAATCAATACGATTCCCGGTTGCTTACTGGCACCGCTGATTTTCGTTTTCCACTCGCTTCCCTGCTCGAAGTCAAAATGAAATCGCCCAATCACGGACGCGTGATTGGCGACAGGCCGTAACGCTTGCCGCAGCTTCGGCTCCTGATCAGCAGGAGCATTGATCAACACGAGTACCCGTTGGTCAGCCGAGGCAACATTCAAGGCCTGTCGGAAACTATGAAAATCCTGAACCAACGCATCCTTGGAATCCGCTTTGGCAGGATACATCAAGGCGTAACGATGCAATGCATCCGTCGCGCCGCTGCGTCCGAACACTTGCTGAGGACCGCGACTCGCCCGACTCAGCCACTCCTGACCATCAGGTGCCAGCATGCAGAAAACACTGTTTTCGAAACGTCCACCCAGGAACGTACGAACATATTGCTGATGCTCAGGACTCTCATAAGAATCAAGTCGGACACAAACGAAGTCACGGGAAGCATCAATAAAATCAGGGGACGCGAACAGACCGTTCTGCGTAGCAGTATAGCCAGGTCAGAAGACGCCCGAGACACCGTGGCACTGGGTTGCAGCCGCCACAAACATGATGGCGCGACCGCTGCGTTTTGCCTCTGCCTCGGCAGATTCCCATGTGGTGTACCACTGAATTCCTGGTTCACCCAAATTTAGTTTGGAGGCGCCAAGGTTGCTGGGGCGAGGCCCCTGAGCCACAACACACCCGCCGAGAGCGGCTAGACAGAGAACGACTGCAAAACGCTTAATCATCAACAAAACCCTTCCAAACTGAAGAATTGATCGGGCGAATCGGCCCACATGTAGCTAAACGGCGACCCGTACTGATGATCCACTCGCCTCACTTGATCTCAATCCAATTATTTCGGATTCCACCCGCCCTGACGAATCACCAACACGCAGAACCACGCACCGACTGGGGTTATCCAGCCACGGAGCGTTGTGACAACTGGCTGCGGGTAGCCGCCTCTGTCGCCCTGGGCGTCCGAGCAGGTTTCTGCCCGGACCAGCGTGATCATTCCCCTGTACGCGTGATCAACCGCGGTCGAGATAGCGATTGAACACGTTCAACAACATTTCCTGTCGCCCGCTCTGATTCGCGGCTGCCTCACCTTTCTCGAGCATGATTGCCTCAAGTTCTGTCAGAGACGTTTCGCCAGCCTCAATTTTTTTGCCGAGCTCCCCATCCCAACTGGAATAGCGAGCAGTTAACGGATCACTCAAGGCGTTATCAGCCTCGATCGCTGCGGCTACCCGCAACCCCTTGGCAAACGCGTCCATGCTTCCAATATGTGCGTGAAAAAGATCAACGGGCTCAAAACTCTCGCGTCGCACCTTCGCATCAAAGTTTACTCCACCAGGAGATAAACCATACTTCAGCAGCACCAGCATGATCTGCGTGGTCAGGTAATAATCGGTGGCGAACTGGTCCGTGTCCCAGCCGAGTAGCAAGTCACCCGTATTGGCATCGATACTACCCAATGCCCCCTGCATACCCGCATACTCCAACTCATGCATCATTTCATGGCCAGCAAGTGTTGCATGATTGGTTTCGATATTCAGCTTAAAGTGATCCGTCAGATCATAAGCACGCAGGAAGTTCAAACAGGCTGCGGCATCGGAATCATACTGATGCTTGGTAGGTTCTTTGGGCTTCGGTTCAATTAGAAACTGACCGGTGAAGCCAATTTCTTTTGCGTAGTCAACAGCCATGTGGAAGAAGCGTCCAAGATGATCAAGCTCGCGTTTCATATCAGTGTTGTACAAGCACTGATATCCTTCCCGGCCACCCCAGAACACGTAATTCTCACCCCCCAGATCGTTCGTGACCTCCATCGCTTTTTTGACCTGAGCAGCAGCGTAGGCGTAGACCTCCACGTTGCAGGTCGTAGCCGCACCGTGCATGAAGCGGGGGTTGCTGAACATATTGGCTGTTCCCCACAGCAGCTTGACTCCTGTACGTTGCTGCTCTTCCTTCAGGACAGCAGCAACCGCATCAAAGTTGGCATTGCTTTCGGCCAAGGACGCCCCTTCCGGAGCGACATCACGATCATGGAAGGCATAGTAAGGTGCGTCCAATTTCTCGAAGAACTCGAATGCTGCCCGAGCTCGATTGCAAGCGTTCTCAACAGACTCCGTGCCATCATCCCATGGCCTTACCATGGTTGGGCTGCCGAACGGGTCAGCTCCAGTTCCCCTGAATGTGTGCCAGTAGACGACCGTAAAACGTAGATGCTCTTTCATGGTTTTGCCGGCAACCACCTCATCGGGGTTGTACCACCGGAACGAGAGCGGATTGTCGCTATCGGGGCCTTCGTAACAGATCTTGGAAATTTCGGGAAACGCAGTCATGAGTGTTGCCTGCCACCATCGAGGAGTTGGAATTCGGAGGATTTGCGCACGATTGCGGCTTGTCGCCACAACCATATAAAATAAGGAGAGCGAGCATTCTTGCCGATTTGAAGCCCAGATCCATGAGAGAATGCGCAATCTATCGTAGAAATTTAACAAATCTTGCAAACTCATGCCGCGCCGCTCAGTCGCCTTGTTGATCGAAACCTCCAATGGCCATGGCCGTGGCCTGCTCGATGGTGTGATTGCCTACGTGAAGGAATCAGCCGACTGGTCTGTATTTCTGACCGAACAGGAGCGAGGGGCCGTTCCCCCCAATTGGCTCAAAAATTGGCGAGGTGACGGGATCATCGCCCGCATCGAAACCGATGACATCGCCGACCAACTCAGGGACTTGCATGTTCCCATTGTCGACTTGAGCGCCACGCGACACTTCAAGGGAATTCCCTGGACCAGCACCGACGACATGGCAATCGCTGCGTTGGCGGTCCAGCATTTCATGGAAAGAGGGTTTCACAACCTCGCGTACTGTGGAGACCCCGGCTTTGCATGGTCCAATCTACGCCGCGACCGATATCGCGAACTGACTCTGTCTGCCGAACGGAAGTTTTTTGAATACCAGTCGACCCACCGATACGCCCCCCTGTTTGATTGGGAACAGGAAAAAACACGGCTTGGGCACTGGCTGACGACGCTACCGCGTCCGGTTGCGATCATGGCATGTTATGACTTTCAAGCTCAGCAGGTTCTTGATGCCTGCCGTCAGTCAAGAATTGCTGTGCCTGAGTCTGTCGCCGTCCTCGGCGTCGACAATGATCGTTTGATCTGTGAACTGGCCGAGCCATCCCTGAGCAGCATTATTCAGGACACACACGCCACCGGCTACGAAGCTGCTCGTCTCCTGGATCAGATGATGGACTTACAAATCAAGGCAACACATCACCTGCACCACTCCAACAGGCATCACCCTGTCGATGGCACCAAGCCCCCGATCGACCAGACACTCTCAACACTAACAACCACGACAGAACCGCCACTGCTTACCAAACCGTTGGGAATCATGGTTCGCGAGTCGACGGATACCTTGGCAATCGATGACCACGAAATATCCGAAGCGTTGCAGTACATTCGTCGTCACGCCCACGCAAACATCCGTGTTACTGACGTACTGAAAACACTTTCTCTCTCTCGCCGATCTCTTGAGCACCGATTCAAGAAACTGGTCGGTCGCACACCTCACGAAGAAATCCAACGGGTACGCCTCAACAGCGTCAAACGCCTGCTATCCGAAACGGAACTTTCGATTACCGCGATCGCGGAACGCTCCGGTTACGAACACGGTGAATACATGACATCTGTTTTCCGAAGGGTCACGGGCCTGACGCCCACCGAATATCGGCGTGAACGTCGAAAACCTTCGGAGTCGTGAATCAGGAACACAAAGCCAGTCTTGGTAAAAGTCCATCCCCAAGCGTGCCCTTCATGTTTTCAATTGCCGGATGGACGAGAAATACTCAGAAGACCACACTGACTGCATGGCAAAACGCAAACCTAAAATACGCATGCGCACGTATGGCATTTACACAAAATGGGAATCGAACTCACGGACTTTGCCGAAAATTTCCAAAGTAACCACCAAAGTCAACGCCGTTGTCGATGTCGAATTCGGTTTCATTATCAACATCACAGGTGGCAAGAATCAGGAACTTTATTACTGCATCGACCACCCAGGCATCCTCGATGACCAAGGCAAACGGCGTCCCCCATTTGATGGCGTCGTTTACATCAAAAAAAATGACTGGGACTTCTACCTCGGAGATACAATTTGGGAGCCCCTCCAGGACAAAATCGGAAACTGGCATATGTGGCTTGAACTGGATGGCAAAGTGGTTGCGGAAAAAATGTTCGAACTTATCGCCGCTGAAGTTTGAACCGAGGCGGAAGCCCGACAACTGCAAGCCCTGCTCATCTCCAGACGAAAAAAATTCAGGATTCGACCGACCAAATAGTTACAGACGGAGCGGATCAAAGGCAGCAAGTTTACCACTCGCTCCAGCGTTTCAGAACACGCTCAATGGCATCGCGACGCTCGAGACTGATTTCACTGATCTGCTTGAACTGCTGCCAATAGCTCTGCTCCTCACGCAACAGTGCAACAAAGGCAGGCTCTCGACGCTGCAACAGCCAAGGCCCAAAAAGCAAATCCGCTTGATGGTCAATTTGCTGGAAAGCGGGATCGGCCTCTTGCCCCGATTTCCGATAGGACAAAATCACATATGGCCAGTGACCAAATGCCACCTGTTCATCCACAAGATGAAATCCGCTAGCGAATCCCCAGCGCCGGATCAAATCGGGGCGTCGGTTAGGCTGCAAGATAACAAAGTCCGGAATGCGTTCAGGGCTACGTTCCAAAATGGACACGATACTTTCTGCCCCCATCCCACAAATACTCAGGCTGTCTGCTTCGCCTGCCAACAGTCCCTCAAGTCCATCGGCGAAGCGGGCTTCGGCATTGAGCCCCGACAAGGCACTTTGTGAATGAAAAAGTGGCTGCTGTTTATTTTCGATCGCAATCCCCCTCTCGACCCGTCCGCTTCGCAATAACGCAACGAGCAGGTTGGCATGGTCGGAACCAATATCCGCATGCGTCCTGACGCGGATTTGCTGAGCAACCTTTTTCAATCGTTCATCAAGATGCGGCAAAGATCATTACTTTCGGGACAACGTGACACTGCAGCAGCCTGTCGGCGTGACATCGCAACCAATACTTTCAATGCGAAGGACGAACTCCGTCACCATCTTTTGTCACTCAAGGGTCGACGAACTTTCGACTTCCCGACACTGAAGACAAGTTCACTACGAAAAATATTACACACACCCGCCGCCTGCAACTCCCCGCCGCCTGCAACTCCCTGCACAGTGCGGAAAAAAACTCACCCCCCTATACACACCGTTCCCACTGCAACACGGCCTAGGAAGAGAGGCTACGGTTGAAAACGAAATAGCAGATCAGAAACAACACAGCAACGATTTCTTGGATATGCAAAGGTGAGCCGACACCACCCTGCCCTGCCGAAAAAATTCCCAACAACCAGGAGCAGAACACAATGCTCACTGGCGACTTTCGCGGATATCGCTGCAATTCTGCTTGCATTCTGGATGGCTCCCAAGCTATTCACTCAAAACCAGAGTTTTGAACGTGCTCCGATCAATTACCACGAGGCGGAAATATTCGATCCTGTCTCAAAACTCGCCGTCAAAATTAAATCTGATGAGATTGAACTGCAATACGAAGAAGACTTTGGCTATTTGAGATCGTTTTTAAAGACGCTTGATATTTCGATCAGTTCACAGGCTCTTGTTTTTTCGAAAACAAGTCTTCAGCTGCAACGAATCTGACCACGCACTCCCCGAGCACTTTATTTCAGCGACGATGTCGACATTGGATTTTGTCAGAATGGTGACGTCCTGGAACTTGCAGCGACGGGTCCCCGGCAGGGGGGCACGTTCTACACGATGTCCCAGCAGAAACAGGTACAGCCAGCATTCATCAGGGATCAAGGAAACTGCTTGGCCTGCCACGCGACCGGCCGAACACAAAACGTCCCCGGCTATCTGATGCGAAGTGTTTTCCCTGACGGGCGAGTTCAACCGAGATATGGGCCTGGCACACTGCTGACTGATTCAGCAAGCAAATTCAAAGAACGGTGGGCAGGCTGGTACGTCACGGGGACGCATGGCGAGATGCGGCACATGGGTAGCAACACCTGTGAAGATGACAATACTTCCTTTGATCGAGAGACGGGAGCTAACTGCACGGCGTTGAATCAATTTATTGCTACAGAAAAATTCCTCAGTCCACACTGTGACATTGTCGCCCTGATGGTTTTGCAACATCAAAGCCAAATGCACAATGCGATCGCCGCGGCAAACTACAAAACACGACAGGCAGTTCATCAGGCAAAGCAAATGAATGAATTGCTTGAACGTGCCCCCGACCACCTGAGAGAAACAGCGCAGCGTCGGAGCAACACAGCTGCTGAACGCGTGCTGCAACATCTCTTGATGTGTGATGAATTCAAGCTCACCGACCAAATCATTGGATCGTCGCAATTCACCTCGTACTTTGAAAAGATTGGCAAGCGGGATCGACGCGGAAGATCTCTGCGTGACTTTGACCTGCAGACGCGATTGTTTCGTTACCCATGCAGTTATCTGATTCACTCCGATGCGTTTGATGGGCTGCCAAACCTGGTCCGCATCAAGGTTCTTCAACAACTCTTGGCCGTCCTGACTGGCAAAGACATCCGTGAAGCGTATCAGCACCTGTCCTCAGAGACGCGAAGAGCCATCCGTGAAATCCTGAGTGATACAAAGCCGGAATTTCGCAAAGTCGAAGCGTTCACAACTGGAAGCACGAACTGAGATCGCTTTTCAGGTTTGCGACTGCGCGTTGAACCGTCCATCGGACTGCGTGAACGAAACTGATCCCTTGATTAAAACACCACCGCGTGAAAACGACTAAACTGGTGGAGAGTTTCTTGCGCGAGATGAACGACCTAAACAATTCGGTGACACTGAATGACAATGGGGCAAAGCTGACGCGCCCAATTTCCTTTACGCAAATTCCCAGTGTCGGTCATCCTCCATGCCACGTTCCATCCTATTTGTCTCACTGCTTGCCTGCTGCCATCTGTGGAGTCAAGGCTACGTTGATGATCACGCCTACGCAGAAGACTCTCTCACGGCTGCACCCGAGTCTGACACAAAATCCAAACCCAACCTTCTGCTGATCATGGCGGACGACCTTGGATTTTCTGATCTCGGTTGCTATGGCAGCGAAATTGCGACTCCAAATTTGGATGCTTTGTCTGAAAATGGCATTCGCTTCAGCCAATTTTACAACACCGCGAGATGCTGGCCGACTCGGGCGTCCCTGCTCACGGGATATTACGCACAGCAGGTTCGCCGCGATACCTTGCCCGACGTCCCCTCGGGTGGAGGCAGTCGGGGAAAACGCCCGTCGTGGGCGGTGCTGTTACCCAAGATGCTGCAGACCGTGGGATACCGGTCTTATCACACGGGAAAATGGCACATTGACGGCATGCCCATCGAGAACGGTTTTGATCGCTCCTATCTGCTCAAAGATCAAGGACGATTTTTCAATCCGGTTCGCCATTGGCGGGACGACGTGCAACTGCCCCCAGTAAAAAAAGGAACCGAATTTTACGCCACGATAGCGTTGGCCGACCATGCCATCGAAGTGCTGCAGGAACATGCCACAAATCACGCAGAACAGCCATTCTTTCATTACCTCGCATTTGCGGCACCTCACTTTCCATTGCATGCTTTGCCACAGGACATTGCCGTCTATCAGGACCGATACGTTCAGGGCTGGGATGTGATTCGGGGCCAACGCTGGAAGCGTTTGAAACAGCTGCAGATTCTCGACAACCACTCCGTCCCTGAACTCTCACGAGTCGAGCGTGATCTCGGGCCTCCCTATCATTTCCCAGATGCCCTCACGACACTCGGCAAGAATGAAGTCAATCTTCCATTACTCTGGAAAAATCTGTCCCAGGAACAGCGACGCTTTCAGGCGACAAAAATGGCAATTCACGCTGCCATGATCCATCGAATGGACCTTGAGATTGGCAGAGTGTTTGACCAGATCCGAACCATGGGTCAATCGAAAAACACGATGGTTATTTTCCTGTCGGACAACGGCGCCAGCGCAGAAATCATGGTACGTGACGACGGTCACGATCCCAATCTACCCGCCGGATCTGCCGGAACTTATCTTTGCCTTGGCCCCGGATGGTCCACCACCTGCAACACCCCTTTTCGCAGACACAAAACATGGACCCATGAAGGAGGTACGTCGACCCCACTGATCGTGTCGTGGCCTGATGGCATCGGCGCGAAAGGTGACGTCCGCAGTGATGTGGGACATGTCATTGACATCGTCCCAACGCTGCTCGAAGTCAGTGGGGCCTCAACACCACAGTCGGCACCTCAACCACCTGGAAAAAGCCTGGTTGCCACCTTCAAAAAAGAAGGTCAATTGAAACATGATTCACTTTGGTGGTTCCATGATGGCCACAAGGCAATTCGTGTTGGCGACTGGAAAGCGGTCGCTCCTATTGGGGAACCGTGGGAACTCTACAACCTCGCTAACGATCGTGATGAATCGACCGACCTGGCGGTCCCGGCAGCAGGCACATTGGATTCATTGATCAGCCAATGGCATCAACAACTTGATTCCTTTGTAAAACTGGCAACCGCGGACATCCCGCAAAACCCCGCCAACAAGTCGAATCCCGGACAAGGCAAACCGAGGGTCAACGCTGCCCAGCAGAAGGCCATGCCCAAACGCAGACAGGTACTGCTCAATGGAAACACGTTTCGCCTGAAGGGTCGTCACGCCTTCATCATGGAACCTGAAACACCGTCAAACCATGAATCTGCTGACAACAAAGTTGACAAACCATGGATATTCTATGCCCCCACACTCTCTGCCTATCCCGACAAAGCGGAAAGCTGGATGCACCAGAAGTTTCTTGACGCCGGGATTGCAGTCGCAGGAATCGATGTTGGTGAAGCCTACGGCAGCCCCAAAGCGTTTCCCTTCTTCGAAGCGTTGTACGAAGAAATGGCCAACCGCGGTTACTCGAAAAAACCAGCTCTGCTGGGACGCAGCCGTGGTGGACTTTGGGTCAGCAGCTGGGCGGTCGATCACCCCGATCGGGTTGCGGCCATTGGGGGGATCTACCCGGTCTACGACTACACCACGTACCCGGGAATCAAACGTGCGGCATCGGCCTACGGCATTTCAGCGGAGCAACTTCAGACACAGCAGGCACAATTCAATCCGATCAACCGAGCTGACAAGCTTGCTAAGGCACACGTACCCGTGCTGATCATCCATGGCAAAGACGACCAAGTCGTGCCGCTGGCTGAGAATTCAGCCGCACTCGAAAAAATCTACCAATCCAATGGCGCTGGTGACTTGATCAAAGTGATCAAGATCGACGGACAGGGGCACAACTTCTGGCCCGGTTTTTTCCAGTGCCAGGAGCTGGTGGATTTTCTGATTGAAAAAGCAAAGTGACTCCCTACCCCATTGGTAACACATGAGTTTTGACTGGATTGAAAAAACGAGGTTACAAACACCACTGCGTGGGACGTTCCTCAGTCTTGGGTCGCCTTTACTGGCTCGAATGGCCGCACACCTCGGCTTTGACTGGGTCCTGATTGACTTGGAACATGGTGCCTGCAGTGAGGCGGGGCTCCGATCCATGCTGTTGGCTGTCGAAGGCACACGGTGTGTCCCGATTGTGCGAGTGGTCTCGAATGATCAAGACTGCATCAAACGAGCGTTGGATTTGGGTGCAGCAGGCGTCATGGTGCCGTACGTCAGTACGGCTCAGGAAGCCACCCAGGCAGTGGCCTACACCCGCTATCCTCCCCACGGTTGTCGAGGAGTGGCCAGTTCCACGATCGCCACCGATTTTGGTCTCTCGATGGACGAGTACCACGCCAAGGTACAGGAACGCACCACGGTCATCGTCCAGATTGAAACCGCCGAAGGTGTCAGCAACGTTGACCAGATCGCGGCTGTTGACGGCGTCGATGTCGTGTTTGTGGGACCACTGGACCTGAGTTACAACCTCGGTTGTCCCAAGCAATTTGAACATCCCGATTTACTGGCTGCTCTTGAGAAGATTGTGAGCGTCTGCCAATTACGGGGAACAGCAGTCGGAATCCTGAGCAACGAGGCCAAGGCTCAACAGCATCTGGAGCAGGGTTTCAGCTTTCTGGCAGTCGGTTCTGACGCGGGAGCAGCCAGAACCGGATTGGAACGCTTACGTGATGCCTGAGCGGCTCGAGCATCATTCAGAACCAGCGTTGATGGGATCAGCCACAAGCCAAGCAGCATCTGACGGCGCAGCAAGATAACGAGTCCAAGCTAGGTTGCAAGTTCACGGATTGATGACTTCGAGATCCGCCATGTAAATGGCGGTAATGGATTTGCCCTTGGCATCTTTCTCGTGAGTTGAATACCACGACATGACCGCCTGAGTGGAAGAAAGTGGCAACAGAGCGGGGTAGGAATTATCTCCACCACTCGGCAACTCTTCAAATTCGTACAACTCATCTCCCACAAGCCAACACAGTGAGGTCTTGGGGCCTCGATCGGTATTTCGTCGCCCCCCCCACAACCCAACGATTTCCCCAACGCACTAACATTGGCCCACCGATGTAGCGATCCAGTTCTTTGCGTTGCCATTCCTGGTACGGTGGCTTTGAGCGCAATATCTGGGCTTTGTCGCTACCCCGTCGCCCAATCGCCAGCACACTGCCATCAGCTTGAAACTGGAACACCGTTTCATCGCCGCGCTGTTCCTGAAATAAAGCTGCTGTTTTCCAAACGAGGCCGTCGTCGCTTACCAACATGGCGGACTCGACCTCAGGTCCCTCTCCACGTGGTCGAACATCAAATTGGTGTTTGCGTCGACCACAAAGGTAGGCTTTGCCTTCGTACTCGGCTGCTTTCCAGATGTAATGCCCAAATGTCCCCTCCAGCATGACGGGGCTGTGCCATTGCTTGCCGTCCCCGGACCAGGCAGCGTAGCCAAGATGCTTATTCAGGTCATACTCGCTGGGTGGCAGGGTTGTTTCTCCGCTGTACCAGGTACCTGTATAAACAAACAATTGACCTTTAAAATCCAGAAAGTGTGGATCTCGCGTATCTCGCATCGGCACCGAAAACTGATGCACCTGTTCCCACTTTTTCAAATCCTTGCTGGAAAGAATGATGATTGAGGCCGTGGGGTGCACCATGTGCCCATCAGGACAACTGCGAAAGGTCAAAAAATAGCGACCTTGAAAGTGAATCAAATCAGTAAAGGCATTGTGCTCACCATTGTAGAATACTCGGCGCACATTCGTCACACGAACTTCAGGCAACTTCACCCCCTTGGACTCGGGATCCTGAGCCTCGCCTCTGGATTTCATCAGACCGATCAGAGCAATCACGAGCAAGAGATTTACTAATCCACGCTTGAAGGGGCGTTTGAGGGGCTGCTTGCGCGGCACATGAGTCATCAATTCGATTCCTGCAGATGATACGATGGGGAACGGAAAATGCCGAAACGGGCTTCCGAAAAAGCACTTTGAATCACGCAGAATAACGAATCTCTCTCGGCAAGTGGGGATACAAACTCATGCCGAACATCAGTTACCGGACGTAGATCACGAATCTAACGTGCTACGCTACAATGCCGCTTTGCAGTACCGGTCTGCCGTATTGTTCTCTGGCAATGCCCTCCAGGCCCTGCGATTGCAACTTTGCCCTGGCATTGCATTTCTCCGAACAAAATCAGAAGAGAACACCAAGAAGATGATTTCAAAGATTCACGTCTCAGCGATCACCATGATCGGGCTCATGTCGCTTTCCATGTGCCTGAACATCGCATCGGCGCAAACGAGTGTGACGAAGCAAAAGCGTTACGAACTGAGTGCGAGGGCGAGCGAAATCGACCCGCGGGTCAAGTCGCATCCGAAAATCAACTTTTTGCTTGAAACAGCAAGTGGCAGACCTGCTGACATTCAAAACGCGATTGTGGACACCTCGGTACCTCAGCGTGGCAAGCTTGTGATCTGGTTGATGAGCCACAATCGGAATCTGTTTGATCGTCTTGCGGACTATGGCCTGCACGCGATCCAAGTGCAGTATGCCCGATCATGGTTCTCAATTTGTTGTCAAGACAAACCCGTTGGCCCGCACTGCCGTGGCAACATACGCTTAGAGGCGGCCACTGGACAGGATTTCAGCGACGAGGTCAGTATCCCAAATCCCGACGGAATGATGGAACGCGCCTACCAATTTGTGAAGTGGTTGGAACGCAGCAATCCCGAAGGAAACTGGGGACAATTTCTGAACGCCGACCGCAGCGGTCTGAACTGGGAAAAAGTCATCGTGTCAGGCAGTTCCCATGGTTCAACCACCGCTGCCCGCTTTGCAAAATATGTCAAAGTCAGTCGTGTCGTCGCCTTGTGTGGTCCGCGTGATCAGTATCAGGCTTGGCAGGCTCTGCCGTCAGCAACACCCGCAAATCGCTATTTCGGATTTTCTCACGTTCTCGATGGTGGCTGGAAAGCAGATCACTATTGCCGCAGCTGGGAACTGCTGGGAATGAACCAATTTGGACCAATCGTCAATGTCGACCAAACCAAACCGCCTTATCAGAACACACGACGACTGATCACGGATTTTGATGTTGGCGGCAACGAAAAAATCGCGCATAGCAGCGTGCAACCAGGCAGTCGCGCCTTCAAAGGCAAGGACGGTCAGTTCATGCATGAAGCAGTCTGGCGTTACCTTTACACGCATCCAGTTGACATCGTGGGCACCCCCGTGCCTGCCGACAACGACTGCGAAAAGAATCAACAGCAATAGGTTTGATGATGGTGA
>JACLAC010010298.1_pt1 | contig 21690 bp, 19 predicted proteins | sample 8027881 | NCBI WGS metagenome assembly JACLAC01 (sample SAMN15725517, study PRJNA655200) | protist metagenome | isolation source: fluorescence activated cell sorting (FACS) single amplified genomes of... | place: Spain: Blaines Bay Microbial Observatory, Mediterranean Sea | collected 2016-01-19 | reverse complement strand
AGAACTCAATTGTCTTCCAAATCAGAAAAAATACTCAACTTTTGAGCTAGATGAAATGAATGAAATTTTTGAAAATATACTTGATTGCTTAGAAGATCGTAATCAGCAAATTTCACTTTTGGAAGAATGGAATTACGAAATAGAAGACGATACTTTTGACGAAAAATATCTTCTCCAAAAAGGGTTTTTGTATTTATTGGAGGACAATATTACCTCCAAACTTAATGAAATGAGGGAGATTGCTCTCGAATCAGAATTACTGAAAAGATATAGCTGTCCACATACTGTAACAAAGCGACTGAGCTTCCGAGAAGAGCATAACCTATTGTTTTTCCAAATTTTTTAAAAATTTCTGTAGCATGCTGTGGAACGAGAAAAATTGCTACTCAGGATGAATATTTTGAGAATCAATCCGTTTGAGATCTGAAAATGCGAAATGAAACCTATCTTTCCGCAAGACCAGACAACTTTCAACAACTTACACCATTGGATTTTCTAAATTGAGCAATAAGGGATCAGCCGGATTCACAAGCTGTGATTTGGTGAGAGCAATTCTGGAATTATTGCCAATTAAGTAGCATTGTCGGTCGACTTCAAAATTATCTCGGTGAAATGCATATCGAATCTGATGACGTGGTTTCCGTCATGGTAGGTAATCGCCCAGAGATGCTTGCGGCCCATTATGCAGTCCCCTCAATTGGAGCTATACTAAACTCAATCAATACCCGCTTGGATTCATCAAAAGTGGGTTGGATTCTGAAACATACGGAGAGCAAACTCCTCCTATGTGATCCCACATCTGCGGCAACTGCAAAGCAAGCTGCAAAGAGTGTCGGCATTCAAGTTGGGGTATTTTCAGAAAACGAATCTGATAATTTGAATATTCTAATTGTCAGAGAAACCAGTCTTGGAGATCTCTGTTTAGAAACAAGAGATGAATGGGCTCCAATCGCTTTGAATTATACATCTGGAACAACTGACACTCTCAAAGGAGTGGTTCTTCATCATCGTGAAGCTTACCTCAATACGCTTGGAAATGTTTTGGGACTAGGTTTTGGACGATTGACGAAATATCTTTGGACTCTACCAATGTTTCACTGCAATGAGTGGTGCCATACTTGGGCAATCACTGCGGCAGGGGGTACTCATGTTTGTCTGAGTCTTGTTGATCCAGCTTTAATTGTAAAAGCATGACAAGAACTGGAAATCACCCATTTCTCATGTGCTCCTGTGGTAGTCTACATGTTGCTTGGTCATGCTGCCATCAAGAATTTTCAACCTGCTCGGCGTATCACTTTAGCAACTGGGGGGCATCACCAACTAATCGTTTGATTGAAAACATGGAGAGGTTTGGCTTTGACTTTATCCACCTCTACGGCCTCACAGAAAGCTTTGGTCCAACTTCGTTACGACTGTTAAATGAACTGGAGGAAAAGCTAAACACTGAAGAGAAAGCTAAATTGCTTGCTCGGCAGGGGGTGAGGCACTCCACGGCGAATCGTATCAAAGTGCTTGATGAAAAAGGGAAAGAAGTGCCTTGGGATGGGATCACGAACGGTGAGATTCTTTTATCAGGTAACACACTCTTCGCTGGATATTATCACAACCAAGAAGCGACTGAAACGGCATTTCGGGGTGGTGGTTTTCATACTGGTGATATTGCTGTGGTCCATCCAAATGGGGATTTTGAAATACCCGACCGCTCAAAAGATATTATCATTTCTGGAGGTGAAAATATTTCCAGCTTAAAAGTCGAAGCCGTGCTTCACAATCACCCAGATGTGAGTATTGCCGCAGTAGTCGCCCGACCTGATGAATTTTGGGGAGAAGTGCCTTATGCATTTATTGAATTTAAACAAGGAATGACCTCAACTGCGAAAAAACTTCGTCTCCACTGTCGAACAGTTCTGGCTGGTTTTAAAGTCCCAAAGTTTTACATTTTTTGTGACCTACTGAAGACGGCTACAGGCAAAATCCGTAAAATAGAACTACGGGAGCAGGCAAAAAAATTATAGAATTATTGTAAGTCCAATTGCTATACAGACTGCAAAAAAACCTAAATTTGATTTTTCAACTTTTACTAAACTGACTTTCATCAACTAGTTTGGCCTCCGAAGTGCGTGGCGTGCACCTCAATACAATTGTTAATCACATGATTTCTCCTAATGCCGAAGAGCAGGAGTCAGAATGTTCGTTTGTTTTCTGGTTCGATACAGGTCAGATTCAGCTTATTGCATTTCCTGACATACACTTTTAAACCACAACTCTTAAAGTACTCATGAAACGACATATTATTCTTCCCGTAGTCGCTTCTCTTGTGGGTTTTCAGGTTTTTGCTCTCGAACAAAAGGATTTAGAGTGGCTTTTGATGCTCAACAATTGTGAAAAATGTGATCTCAGTCAGGCTGAACTAAATGGTATCGACCTTGATATGGCTAATCTCAGTGGAGCAACTTTACGGAAAGTAAATTTAAATAAATCCAGTTTGCGTCAAGCAACTTTAAAGGAGGCCTCATTAGTGGGTGCTGACTTACGTAGAGTTGACCTAAGCGGGGCAAACTTGAGCAATGCAAATCTAGTGGGTGCAAATCTTAGAAAAGCCAATTTGACAGGTGCTGATTTAAGTGGGGCCAAATTAAGCAATGCAAATTTAACCGGTGCAGTTTTGAGTTCGGCAAATCTAACAGGTACCAATCTACTCGGAGTAGAATTAATTGGGGCCAAGTTGGAAAGGGCCAACGCCCGGGGAGCGATTCTAAAAAATGCAAACTTGAGCATGACCAATCTGGTTCTTTCTAACTTCACGGAAGCTGACCTAAGTAATGCTAACTTAAGTGGAGCTAAGTTGATTGATACAGACCTAACACGAGCAACTTTAAGAAACGCAAATCTTTCCCGTAAACAACTTTGCAGGGTCAAGACGACCCTGGGAATCATTAACCCAGAATGTACAGACAAATAGGTCAGTAGATTTTATGTTGCAATCTGATTTACAAATATGCTTAATAATTCGTTTATAATCCTTGATGGTGGCATGGGCCAGGAGTTAGTAAAAAGGGCTAAACATAAACTAACACCACTTTGGTCTGCCGATGTATTGCGAGACCATCCTGACTTGGTGGCAGAAGTTCACCGAGATTTCATCCAAGCCGGTGCTGATGTAATTACACTCAGTTCCTACGCCGCCACACCAACTCGACTTGCTAAATACAACAGACAAGATGAGTTTGAAGCCCTGCAAAAGGCTGCCATTAACGCAGCAAAACAAGCTTGTGATGATATGGGGTTGTCCACGTTAATTGCAGGTAGCCTTCCCCCTCTTCCAGGCAGTTACCGACCATCCGAACGCTTAGGTTCTCAATTATCTCAACAAGAATATCAGCAGATCTTAGAGCAACAGTATAAACACGTTGACCTGTTTTTGTGTGAGACAATGGCTTCTGTCGAAGAGGCCTGTATTAGTACATCTGTTGCTATGAAATCAGGCTTGCCCGTCTGGACTGCCTTTACCGTCAATGAAAAAGATGGTTCATTTTTACGGTCTGGTGAACTCATTGTTAAAGCCGCGCAGGCAGTCCTTGCAGAGGGGGCAAGTGCTTTGTTGGTCAACTGTTCTACACCTGAAACAACCACGCAGGCCCTGAGTGAACTAGCTCCCCATGTAAAAACTATGGGAGCGTATGCAAACGGTTTTTTAACAGTAGAACCTTATCAAGGTCACGCCACTGTAGACGTACTGAAGTCTAGACAGGAGATAAACCCTCATACTTATGCTGAATTTGCGCAGGAGTGGCTTTCAAAGGGAGCAAAAATACTTGGAGGATGCTGTGAAATAGGGCCAGAACATATTGAAAAGATCCGTAACCTAAGACAAAACGATCATTATGAAGAAATCATAAAGAATTACTAAAAATATTGGAATGAAAGAATCATACTTGTAACATCCATTTGAAGAAACTTTAAACTCGTTATCCCCGCTAAATAGACCAACCGCTTTCAAATTTCACGAATACTGACAACCTATAAAGTAGTCCTCAGTATCTTTGAGAGATTCTACCTGTTGGGAATTGAGAAAATTTTTTAAGATGGAGATTAGTTATTCATGATCAGATGAAATTTCAAAGATAATGTTCTTCAATCACAATTGATTTTGAAAAAATATTTTTAATTGCATCCTAATGATTGATCGATTGCGAAATCCTCTGAACCTAGTTATCTGTCTAAAGATGTTGAACGTCATCTCATTGTCAGATCATGAGTCGGAAAAAAGAATTGACAAGATTGTCTCCAAGCACCTTGGCGAACGCTACGAAGAGTATTCAAAGCAGGCAAATCAACAACTTATCAATCTTACCGATGGTCAAAAAGTCAAATTAACTCGCGAAAGCTTAGTTAGCTTGAAGGGGGAGGAAGATTCCGCAAAAAAAGAAATTCTTCTCATGTTTGAGGAGATCATTTTTGCGGATGATGAAGTCCTCTCCTCCGAGAGGAAATTCTATGATCTCGCCAAAAGTCTGCTCCAAATTAATACCTATGAAATTGAACCAAGTGTCGAATTATTTGAGTACCTCAATGTTCTAAATTATGTTTCTTGCTCGGATTTCGCCAGCATCGACGAATTTGCCGAGATCTGGATCAAGTACATGGGTCCAGATATTCGAGTTTATTATAATGAGGCTTACCAGAACCTCAAAGACCTTGATCTGGAGAGCCAAATTCAGAAAGTTGGTGGTGATCTCAGAAAACTCAACAAGATTGATGATCATCAAAAAATCAGTATTCGAACAATGGTCGAAGAAATCATCTTCTCAGATGATGAATTCACAGATGAGGAGAAAATCGTTTACAAGTTGTTGCTTGAGAATCTTGGTGTCGAGCCGGGTATAGAGTATAATCAACCAGCACCTAGTCCCCTTCGTTGGCTGAGCAATATTGAGCAAAGCCCATGGTTTCAAAACTCCATCAACCTTTTAATTATTTTGACAGGTGTGGTTGTGGGTTTAGAAACCAGTGAAACTTTGGTTAAAGACTATCCCACCTTGTTCTATTCAATCAACACGGTCATCAAGTATATTTTTCTTGTCGAAATTCTTATTCGCTTTCTACCAAAATGGAATAAGCCCTTGGCTTTCTTTTCTGATGGATGGAATGTTTTTGATAGCCTTCTTGTGGTTGGGTCATTTCTTCCTTTTGGATCTTATCCATTTATCCTCAGGGTTATCAGACTCCTCAGATTTACAAGAATTTTCCGCCAAGTTCCCCAATTAAGAATCATCGTCATTTCACTGCTTCAGAGTACCAAACCCATTGGCTTTGTAGGAATTCTCCTGTTACTTTTGATTTATATTTACGGGGTGATTGGCACCACAATTTTTTCAGAGAATGACCCAATCCATTTTGGAAATCTCCCAATCAGTATGGTGTCCTTATTCCGAGCTGCCACATTTGAGGATTGGACTGATCTAATGTACATTCAGATGTACAGTTGTGCCGAATATGGCTATGGGGACAATCCAGGTTTGTGTACAAATCCTGTAAAAATGCCATTGACCGCTGTATTATATTTTATCAGCTTCATCATCGTCAGCGGTCTGGTAATTTTGAATCTAGTCATAGGAGTGATTATCCAAAGCATGACTCAGGCAAAAGGAAGCCTTGAAAAAGACGAGGAACTTCGGAAGACCATCAAGAATATTGATTTTATTGTGAAGAAGGTCCGGGCGCGCAAGTTTGAGGAAATGCTCGATACAAATGATTCTAAGATTTAATTACATTCCCTTCACTAAAAAATTGATTTCATTGCTAATCAATTTAATCTATTCTCGAAAAAATATTTGCTTAATTCGTTTTAAGTTTACTTTTTTTAAAAGGCTCTCTTTCGGTAAAATTGATAGTATTAGTTCCTAACTGTTCATGAACTTTCTTCTCATTACGTAATGGACCGATTTTCCTGTAGCTAATTGTCTAACCCACCTTGCCATTAGCTGACTTGTAATTGATATTTTTTTTCTTGTTACCTTTATGCCCATGGCATCCCAGATAACGTGGGCTCCAAAATCTGCTTTGTAGCTTTATTAGCACCTTTCCAAAATTCGTTCATCAGGAGTACAGCAAATGAATCCCACGTCCTATTCGTTATTTTTGGTCCTCATTCTTTATATCGTTGTTTTCACTTGGCTCGTCAACTCATATGGGGTGATTTAGTTGAGTGTAAATTTTTTTGCTTAACTTGACTTTCAATTGAATTGCTGACTTTGATCTACTGCAAGTTGATCATCTGAATACACACTATTTTCAGATCTTCAGTCCAAAACAATACTTTTTTTGGAGGAGTCATGGCATTTATTGAAGTAAAAACTTTCGCAAACAATGCTGACGAGGATAGCACACAAAGTAAACGCTAGGGTTCATACAGTTAATGTTGGTGGTTAAAGAATTATCAAACCAACTGTTCACCCTTGTTGGCAGAAGTCAAAAGATATCAAGCTGATTGTTAGTACATAGAGTTTTCAAGCAAAGCACACTGGTGAAATTGCCCCAAGGACTATGACTTGTTTCAAAACGATGGTACGGAGGTGACTTATTCAGGCGGAGACGCCTATGTATTTGAGCTTTGACAAGATGCATGGGAAGAGCAAGCATCCATCAACCCATAAAAAATCTAAGGCTCTTCGGACCCCATCCTCACTAAAGCCGTGATTCTTCCTCATTTCAACCTGTTTCAGATTGTTACCAAATGGTCCTTACTACATTTTAGAACTATTTGGCACCACTGCCAAAATCTTAAGATCTGTATGTTAATTGAACTAAGGACTTATTCTGGATTCAGAATTGCTTGGAAATACAGAGATATGAGTGTCTTTAAAAGGTTTTAGCGGGGGGTTAATCTATGGTAGTTTGGTTATTTCTACTGGGTGGTGCCTTCACCATTTTGATTTTATTCAGACAAAGAAGAGTTGAGAGCGAAGCTTTAGAGATTCCTTCAGCTATGGTCATGCTCTTTCACCCTACGAAGGGGGAAGGAGATTTGACAGTCTGTGGAGCAATCATTTTGTACTCTTTCTCGAGAGTCGTTATGGAATTGTTCGAAATTGTGAGAAACGTATTCTAGTAATAGTATTTTCAAAGAACTCTCCCCACATTTAATGTTTTTGATCTAATAATTTCTTCAGATCCTTTGCAGCATACGAAGTAGATTATTCATTTGATTCCTTCTCAACCCAAAACTATCGTACTAGTGCCCTGAGCGGAGATCGGAGATAGTCTTCCTTGGGGTAATGGCCTCGACGCTGACCATCAATTCCAGCAGAGCCCCATTTTTTGACCTATAAGCTTTTTCGAAGGTCTCTGCAAAATCCTCAGTTTGTCTAACACAAAACCCTTTCGTTCCAAACGCCTCAGCAACTGCTGCAAAATCAGGATTGTATAAATTCGTTCCAGACACTCTACTTGGATACTTTTTCTCCTGATGCATTCGGATGGTCCCATACGCTCCATTATTCAAAACTAAAATAATCAGTCTGGCACCATGCTGAACGGCAGTGCCGAGTTCAGATAATCCCATTTGCAGATCACCATCACCAGCAAAACAGACAACCTGCCGTTTAGGATAGGCAAGTGCTGCAGCAATCGCCGCTGGTAGTCCATAGCCCATGGCACCACTTTGTGGAGCCAGCAGCCTTTGTTTAGGACCAAAGCAAAAATGTTTATTTGGCCAAAATGCAAAATTTCCTGCACCGTTTGTTATGATGGCGTCTTGCTCTAGTCTTTCTCGCAGGAAATTCATGACTGCTGACATGTCAACGGGACTTTGTTGTGGAGGAGCTAACAAAGATGAAAGATAGTCAGAGTGCCCCTTAGTCATCCAAGAAGTTCTCTGGGTAAGATTTTTACCATCAATTTCCAAGCTCTCAAGAAACTGAGCAAACTGATTTGGGTTTGAATGAAAACTAAGACCCGGTTGATATATTTTGCCGATTTCTGAGTCGCAGGCGTGAACATGAATCAATTTTTGACGAGGATAGGGCACTTTCAAGAGTGACCAAGACTTAGTGGCTGCCTCCCCCAAGCGCGCATTGATTACCAAAATGACATCTGAATTTTTGACCATTTTAGCAAGATGGTCAGCCATTCCTACACCGGCGTCTCCAACGTAAATATGGCTATGGTTGTCAATGAGGTCGTGATAGCGAAAAATAGCTGAAACAGGAAAATTATGAAGCTCTGCAAACCTCTGAAGAGCAGATTTACCTGTTTCTCTCCAACCTCCTCCTCCAATGAGGATCAGCGGCCGCTCCGACTCGTTGAGAATCCTTGTCAGTGCATCAGTTTGGGAAAGATCAACCCCAGCCTCAGCTACTTCAATTGGTTGACAAGGCTCTACAGAAGTACGATTGGTTAACATGTCCTCAGGTAATCCAATCACGACTGGCCCAGGTCGGCCTGACAACGCACAGCGCCAAGCGCGGCTAACAATCTCTGGAATGCGCTTAACATTATCAATCTCAGTAGCCCATTTTGCCAAAGGGCCAAAAAAAGCCCTATAGTCCACTTCCTGAAAAGCCTCTCTATCTTTATGGTCAACATTAACCTGCCCTACGAAAAGAATCATCGGAGAGCTATCTTGACGAGCAGAATGGACTCCAATTGATCCATTAGTGGCTCCAGGTCCTCGAGTCACAAAACATATTCCTGGCATGCCAGTCAGCTTACCCCAAGCACATGCGGCAAAACTAGCAGATCCTTCCTGTCTACAGAGGGTAAATTTAATGTCAGCATCATGAAGAGCATCTAATACCGCCAAGTAGGATTCCCCTGGGACACCAAAGCTATTTTTTACACCCAAATTTTGTAGACACTGGACGAGAAGTTGAGCTCCGGTCTGCTCTTCAATTTCCACCATCATTCACTCCAAATAAGCACTGATTTTATGAAAAAAATTTATCTTTTAATTTTGGCCTCAAACAAATTTTCTCATTCAGCAGAATCCTTTACTGACAAAGTCTACCTTTGAACTAAGCTAAATATGCCTAAAGTTCCTCAATCACGCTCTTGACGAATGGAAGGCGAAGAGTAATATCCATCCGGCGATTCATCAAGCTTCGTCTCCCAATCACTTTAACTAATGAGAAAGTCACCTAATATGCAGTTAAAATTTATTTACACAAACATGCCTTTTTGGAGAGCTGAAGTTGCCAGAATCACTCTCTTTATTGGGGACGTAGAATTCGAGGATTTACGAATTGACCGTGAAGAGTTTCTGAGGGCAAAGGAATCTGGAAAATTCGATGATGGCACTGTTATGCCTTTCCATCAAATGCCAGTTCTGGAAGTGGACGGAACATCGATTGCCCAAACAGGTAGTATTGCGAGGTTTTGTGGAAAATTATCAGGGCTTTACCCAGTTAACGATCACCTCAAAGCTGCAAAAATTGACCAGTTTATCGATTTTGCTACAGACCTTAACACCATGGTTTCCAGTACTAACCAGATTAATGATAAAGATCAAAAAATAACTGCGAGGATAGAATTGGCAAAAGGACCTATCAAAAGAAAACTAGGCATGTTAGAGCGTTGTATTACAGAGAGATCTGATTGGATTGTTCCTGCTTCGATCAGCATTGCCGATATCGCAATTTGGAGGGTTTTGGGTTGGTTTACCTCTGGATTATTGGATGGGATGCCCAAAAATCTTCTCGAAGACTTTCCAAAAACCAGAAGAGTCTGTTTAGCTGTCGACCAACATCCAAAAGTTCAGGAATGGATTGGCCGAACTTACCCTGAAAATTATGTAAGAGGCAACTACTGACTATAGAGTTATTAGCTACAGTGCGGGTCACTCTAATGCTTATATTTTGTGCCCTATAATTCTTTAAGAATTCTTTCAATTACCATAATTTTTTGCTTCACGCTCTAACTAAGATCTCCAGACAGCATGTTCACTTTGTTGACAGATTTACAGCAATCTTTCATTTGGCAAAGTTCCATTCAAAAGAATGTTCAAAACCGTTGAATTGGAACAGCTGTGGAGTCGGCCGGTATTTGCCAAACCTACGAAGTCAGCCCGCGCAAACGCATGAAATCCCATTTGACTGGAACAAAAAGAATCTCTTGGCAGCTGTAACTCGGGTAATGAAGATCACACAAGTACAGGAAGATTGGGAACCAAGTCACCTGAATGTTGCCGTTGTGGACAAGTCTTACGTTGCTTTCTGCAGCTTCAGCGATACCGAAATTGAAAATTCATTCTCCATGCACCTGCTACCTAGTTGAACTCTCTGATTTCAATGAATCCCCGAAATCAACAGAACCAAACAGATCAAGTGATGATTGCTTCTTCAAAAACACTGAACAAGGATTCATACGGGCAGGATGTACTTCCAAACAAAATGGTTATGCTAGATCCTAGGAAGGTATCCATGCAGACTCCCATGAAGATGTATGAAAGCTTGGAATAAATAGAATAGTTCAAAGGAGTTGGCTATGAGTGCAAAGACGATTCGAGTAGCAATGATTGGATTGGGTGGAGTGTGTGCCCAAGTTCACTATCCTGGTTTTTCTAGAATTCCAGGAGTAGATATTGTAGGAATCTGTGATCCGGATGCTTCCCTGCGGGAGATACGGTGCAGGGAATGGAGAGTAGAGGCTTCTTTTGGCGATGTTGATGAACTGCTATTGGAAATAAAACCTGATGCTGTAGTGATTGCCACCCCAAACTGCACTCACAAATCCCTGATTCTGAAAGCCTTTGCTTCCGGCTCCCATGTGCTTTGTGAAAAACCACTGGGTATGGATCTTCAGGAGACCAAAGAAATTCTTGAGGTTGCTCAGAAAACACAACTAAGGCACATGACAGCTTTCACCTATCGATTTGTTCCTGCGATGAACTACATACGTCATTTGGTGCGCACTGGTGCACTAGGCGAGATTCGTCATGAGAGATTCCACCGTCTGCAGGACTGGGACGAAAGAGCGATTGGCTGGCGCCAATATTATCTGCAGGCTGGCTCAGGGGAACTGAGACATGGGCATTCACCGAATTGATTTTGCTGAAGATCTGCTAGGGCCTATCTCTTCGTTGTGCGCCCACACAAAACAATGGGCAACTCGGGAACTTACGAAGAGTGGAAAACCTTGTCCACCTCAGGACGTAGAGGATTGGGTTGCCTGGATCGCCCAATTTGAGAATGGTGCCACAGGGGTATTTGAAATTGGAAAGCTCACTAAAGGCTTTGGACCAAGAGGGGACCACGATCAAGCAGAGTTGAACGGTACAGAAGCGTCTGTAGTTTATCAGCTACATAATCCCCACCAAATCCTTTTAAGTAATCGCGGAAAACCCTATCAACCTCAACCTGTCCCCGACGAATTCTTGAAAAAATTGGATTCACCACGAAATCCAATGGAGGGTGATAAGCTTGTTTACTTTAGATACGATCAAGCTTGGGAGTTTATTAGAGCCATTCGAGAGGATAGAGAGTGCATTCCATCTTCTTTTCATGGGATGCGTGCACAGGCCGTGGCAGATGCAATTTTAGAAGCTGCAGACTCTAGAAAATGGGTTTATGTTAAAAATTAAATAGTTGATAACAAATATGCTTATTTTAATTCTTATCGTTTTTTGTATCGAAATTAATTATTTTCTCCTATCAAAAACTTTTCATTCCGATCTTCTATCCCCGACTTTTAAGAGGGCATATCCTTGAGAGAGGAGATATTACCCGCAATTGTTGTGCGCCTCATATCGCGAACTTGTTTGTTATCAAAGCCCATCGCACGGTGCATTGTAGCTTGATTGTCCCAGATCACTAAGTCATTTACTCTCCACCTATGTCTATAAACAAATTCTCGCTGGGTGGCTTGTTCGGACAATCGCTTCAGAAAGATCCTTGCTTCTGGAATTGTCCAACCTTCAATCATGCCTGCATGTGCAGAAAGATACAGTGAAATTTTCTTTGTCCTGGGGTGACTCCGAACAAGAGCCTGCCTGACTGGAACCATTGCTTTCTGCTGGTCTTCCCGAAAATCCGTAAATCCAAGTTCTCCCCTGGAGTAGAGTTGACTGTGACAAGTCACTTGGCCAAGACATTTCTGTTGAGTTTTTTCATCTAATGCCTTCCAAGCAGCTCTCATGTCTGCAAACTCTGTATCCCCTTCAGTAGCAGGGATGATCTTGGCAGAAAGGATTGAATATTGTGCCGGAATAGCCTTGAACGAACTGTCTGAATGCCAAAGCATATTTCCAAGGGAAAATAGCCTCTTGACATCAGCAGCTTCTATTTTTCCGCCTGTACGATCAAGATTGGAAATGTCATTTAATTCCATCTGCAATCGTCGGTCATCTTGCTTCATGTAATCGCCAGTAGCCAACTCCAAGTCACCGAAGTAACGACTGAAACGAATGTGCTGTTCATCTGTCAATACTTGATTTGGAAAAACTAGTACTGCGAATCGATCCAAAGCGTTGAAGATGGCTTCTACACTTTTGACTGCCAATGGTTCTCCAAGTGAGATACCTTCTACTTTTGCAACAAAATCTATTAATTTGGGATTAAGGGGAATGACTTTTAGGGGCACTTAGTGATCTTAGTCTAAATTTTTTATGCAATATTCGTAATTGCAACTTAACTACCTTGGACACAATCCTTAAATTGAATGGCTATATTTTTAAAGTTTTTTGAAATCTTTTGAAATTGGATTCAACATGATCATCCGCAACGTCACCCCTTTGAACAACTCAAATACAGAATCACAATTAATCGATCTTGAAATCGAAAAAGGCAAAATCACTAGACTTGGACTTCAATTGGACAACCCAAAAGGTCATAAAGAGTACTCATTTGAAAATGCAATGATTTCAAGAGGTTGGGTAGATCTTCACGTTCACGTCTATTTTGGGGCGACCGACATTTCCATCCGGCCTGAACAGGCGGGACTTGAGACTGGAGTGACAACTTTAGTTGATTGTGGATCTGCTGGGGAAGCCAACTTTATTGGGTTTTCAGAATTTATTGCGAAACAGGCCAAAGAGAGGCTTTTTGCTTTCTTGAATATTGGTAGCATCGGACTTGTCGCCTGCAATCGAATAAGTGAACTTTCCCTTGGATTCCGTTCAGTTAATGTGGAAAGAACTTTAAAGACAATTGAAAATTATCCGGACCTAATTCGCGGGGTCAAGTGCAGAGCTAGTCATGTCATCACTGGAGACTTGGGTGCTGAAGCGGTTCGAGTAGCGAGGAAGGTAGCCCGTGTGGCAGGGTTGCCATTGATCGTTCATGTGGGCGAACCACCACCCTTGCTTGAAGACGTTCTTGATCTTCTCGAGGAAGGAGATGTGGTCACCCATGCCTTTCATGGGAAACCTGGTGGCAATCTCATGGAAGACCAGAGGTCACTTGCTGCCGTCCACGAAGCCCGAGCACGAGGTGTTTTGCTTGACGTTGGGCATGGTGCAGCCTCTTTTTCTTTCAAGGTCATGCGCTTCGCGAGAGATAATGGAATCGAAACAGATTTGATCAGCACCGACCTGCACCGAAACAGCATCAAGGGACCAGCCTACGACCTGCCAACCACCTTTTCAAAGCTTTTGAATCTGGGGATGCCACTCGAGAAGGTAATTGCCGCGGGCTCAACCAGACCCTCTGCATTTTTAGACCCAACAGAAGGTGATGATTGGCTGACCGTCGGGCAGAAAGCTGACCTAACCGTGTTCCGTGTAGATCAAACAAACACTTCTGTCAAAGATAGCCTTGGAGATAGTCTAGATCTAACTAAATTGATTCATCCACTACTTGCCGTACAGGGAATTCATCACGCAGAGTGTGGTTTACGATTGCAGTGAAATTTTGTTTGGCCTCAAAATTTAGCACCAATGTGCTGGTAAGATTGGCAGGCCACTATCAAGTTTGTCTGCAATCCATTTTGCTTGTCGAACACCATCTCGATAACTCGAATGTTGAAAAGGTACTCTAAGAACAGGCCCAGCAAAAGCATTCACTAGATCCTCACAGGATCCCACAGAATCCTCAACTAACATGGTCGGTATTTGAACTTTGGGAGCATGATAGACTGGCTCGAAATAAGATAGAGTTGTCTCCACAGAAACGCGAGAGGCCGTTGAGCCTCGCAAGTGATCATTAAACTCTTCCAGTGGATAATCACTGGTCTGGGATGCCCTCTTTAAGGAGTTGTAATGAAGTGCAGGAGTATAATGGAGTGCGGCTGCTTCAGACCTACGAGCCGCTGTCCAAAGCGCTAATTCACCACCTAATAAACATATTTTTCCCGTATCCACTTCTTCACGACCTTTCAAAAAGTCCATGACAGATAAGCAATCTCCGGCTATATCTCTGTAAATATAAGAATCCGCAGCTTCAATCCCCATAGTCAACAAACCAGGATATGAAGCTGCAAATGGCAAATCAGAGAGTCGTTGGCCTCGGTGGCACAAAGCCACACAGATATATTTGCAACGTTCTTCAAAAGGTGGAATATGGACTACACTCCCATAATTTGGGAGATGGTAAATGACTGGGAACGGTCCTTCACCCCTTGGTACACTGTAGTAAGCAAATATTCGATAACCTTTTAAACTGGACAGCCACAAGCCGTACACGTTGAATTCGGGTTTGCTGCGAATGAAAAGTTCTCTCAATTCTGGCTCCAGAACCACTGCACTCAAGTCGTTTTCAATACAAGCCCAGAATTGGTCAAAGTCTTTGGGTTTCATAATTCCTTATATTCTCAGAGCTTGGTGACTCAAGAACGAGCTGTTTTCAACTGTGTGTCAAAAAAAGCATCTATCACATGATCATGCTCATGATGATTAGCGTCATGGCCATGCCCTTCGTATTCATAGAGCTTCTTGGCAGACGAACTGATCTTTTCCATCAGTGGATAGGCGGTCTCTGGAGGGCAGACATCGTCTTGAAGACCAATGTAGACGATGATGGGACATCGAATCCGCTCCGCAAAATTGATACAATCATAATAATTCCAAGTACTAACTATATCTGCCCACTGGTCAGGATAAATTCCAAGATAATCGTTGATCTCCTCATATGGATACGTTCGGGTCAGTTTAAAAGCATCCACAACTCCAGCAAGATAAGGTGCTCCAGCAGAAGCAGCTAGAATTTGTTGGCGGAGTGCAGCTACCACAAGGGTCAAGGCTCCCCCCTGGCTACTTCCTTGAATTCCAATGCGGTCAGAGTCAACCTCAGGTTGCTCGATTAGAAAATCAATGGCTCTCACCGCATCAATGTAAAATCCTTTGTAACCATATCTGTTTCGATCTTTGATATTGTAGGTCAATAATCCAGGATATCCGGGGTTGAATTTGCCATTGCTCCGTAACTTGCCCCGTGGAGCAGCACCAAAGGTCGCATAACCTTGGGCAGCATGTGATTTTGGCAAGGTTGGCTCACTGATATAGCCAGGATAGAACACTCGAGCTGGAAGAGGCTTAGTTCTTTCTTTGGGTAGACAATACCAGCCAGCGATCCGCAGACCATCGAGGCTGTCGTACTCGACCTCAAACACTTCCACTTCTTTGCTTGAGCGTAAAGGATCCAATTCAATCGAAGCGTTCAATGGAATTGAGTCTGCTTCATCCATAATTTCCTGCCAAAACTGATCAAAGTCATCTGGTTTGACTACTTGCGTACCATGAGCCGACAAATTTGGTTTAGGCACAGAACTCCTTTTATCTTATAAACATCAATTCTTGAAACTAGCGGCAAAATGAGCAATAAATCTAATAGATTAGACTAAGAATCTGATCCAAGACAATCTGCGTCTCTTCATCGCTTACCGTCATTGGATTGAGAAGGATGGCGTTCAGGGGCTCAGAGGGAGCAACAGAAACAGCAGGTTCGCTATCCATTAACTGGGCAACTAGTTGATCTTTTGGTAACTTGTCTGGAAGCTGAACTAGGGCTCTTGGGACCGGTTGTCCTGCTTCATTGGGATAATCTCTTTTGGCCGAGAGTCCACCTTTTCCATTCAATCCTTGAATCCAGATCTGGACACGGTGCTCATAGACTTCCAGCAAATGATCGTGGTCAAGGCTTACATAGCGCTCCACTGCCGCTAAGAGGCCCATCATTTCTTCCTTGCCAACCTTCATAGGTCTCCCAACACCGTGATTGGGGGCACCCAAGACCCTGAGCAGCTCGATCCATTCCCACTTTCCAACTACTAGTCCGGATGCCTGTGGACCTGACAAGTCCTTGCCACCGCTAAAAATTGCTAGGTCTGCCCCTTGTTGAGTGAAATTCCACAGATTGCTGACGGGGGGCAACTGCGCAGCTCCATCTACAATGACTGGCACACCATGCTTTTGAGCGGATTGAATTACATCTTTTAAAGAGAGTTCATATGGCTGATTCATGTCACCCTGGAACCAGAAAATAGCAACCGTCGAAGAACTGTAGGCGTTTTCCAGGTCATCTGGGGAAGTGCCGTTCATTGTCCCAATTTCAACCAATGAAGCTCCAGCCTGTCTTACCGCATAATCGTATGGATTCCGATGCATTCTTTGAACGATGACTTCATTCTGAGTTTCTGGTGGATTAGGAAAGTTTTCATAGGTTGCTCCCGAGGCTTTTTGGATGCATGCAGCTGTTGCCAGCAGCAACCCTGTCGCAGCTCCACAACTAACAAAGGCAGCTTCATTCCGCGTTATTTCTGCCAAGCGACCCCCAACTTTCTGTTGAAGATCATGCATGTCAACGAAGGATTGAGCAGCATCCTGCATCACTTGACGAACCTCTGCAGGCATCAGTGAACCACCGAGTTTAGTTAGTGTGGCATTCGCGTTAACAATAGGCCGAATCCCAAGCGATTTGTAATTTGAACTCATGGATTCCTTTCTGGGAACAAATATTTTTAGCTTTGATAAATGTTCATCATATCAAGGCTGTTTCTCTCAAAATTTTCTCAACCATGATCCTGCTGCAAAAGACCTACTCCATAAAATTCATAGGAAGCTGCTTCATCTGGGAAGTCGACAACATGTACTGTAAAACGAGCAGGAACTCCGTTTTGTGGACAATTCTCCTTGAAGAAATTGCGGTAAGCCTTCGCATATTCAGCACGAACTCGTTCTTGCTCTTTGCGATACCCTTTAGGATCAGACAGAGGACTGGGAGACTTCGGTTGAGCTCCAAATGCATGAATCTCTATAAAGTCAATTTCAGCAATGGACTGACAAATACCAGCTTCCCGCAACCAATGCTCCCAGCAACGAAAGACCAGAGGAACTTCAATCGCAGGTTCCATGGTGGTGACTGAATCTAACTGAAGAACCTTCGTAGCAGAGTGCCCTCCAGTAAGTCCGGAGAAGTGAATCCGCAGGTCTCCATCAGGCTGTTCTTCTACTACCATTGCTGATAAGACAGGCTCTTCACCCTCATAGTAGTAGGATAACTTTCCACGTTTCTTTACCAAAAAAGCCATTTTTATCTCTCTTCAAGAAGTTAGTTTTCATCAGCAGATTGAAGATTTTATTGAAGCAAATCTGCATGAATTTCATTTGCCAATTGGACATTATCTGATGGGTCGGGCTTTAGGAGTCCAACCCAACATACGTTCAGCTTTGGCCATGCACATAATCTTCTGCTCAAAGTCTCCACTGATCATAAATGCCTGAAAACCCGCCTTCAGTTCAAGTGCTCCCAACATTGCAGAGGCAACATCTTCGTCAGTTGTAGCTATTGTAGTAACTCCTTCTCGGGTCTCCAGATTCCACTTTTCTTTCAGGGTGGGATGACAAAGACGCAGGGCATTAGTATGCATTCCCCATCTTCGCCAAGCATTGCGGCAAATCTCTTCACCTATCCACTTCGTGAAACCATAAAGCTCCGTTTCATCTGGTGGAATATCCTCATCTTGAAAGTAGCGCTTCCGAAGGTCCGCATATACCGACATACTGCTACAATAAACCGCTTGTTGAATCCCTGCGGCCTGAGCGCTTCTCAATATGAAATGCAGACCCTTGACATTCACATCGTAAGCAGAGTCAACTCCTTGCCAGGTATCCCAGTCTTCCCTGCCCATTGCCAGATAAATAAAAGCTTCCATTCCCTCGACAGCTTTATCTAAAGCAACTGGATCGGTTAATTCTCCTTGAAGAAATTCCACCGACTGATCAGCTGGTGGATTACGATCGTAAATACGCAGTTGATGATGATTGGCTAGAAAGGGAGTGACAAGTGTTGCTACCCGACCACTGCCCCCTGCGAGAAGAACTTTCATTCAATTTCCATAAAGTAAGTAAAATTAGTATCATCAACCTTTTAGGGCACCTGTCGTGATACCATCTTGAATCTGTTTTTGAAAAGTTATATATACAATTAAAGTAGGGACCATAATGATCGTTAACGCTGCAAACAAAGCACTCCAGTCATTCTCGTAGAATTGCTTGAACAGCATAAAAGCCAAACCTTGTGAGAGCATATATTTACTCTCATCACTGATTAATACCAAGGGCAAAACATACTGGTTCCACATCCCCAAAAAGTTAAAAATACCCATGCTGATTAATCCTGGAGAAGCCATTGGCAACATCACCTTGAAGAACACTTGGTAAGGATTAGCACCGTCCATAATCGCTGATTCTTCGATCTCAGTAGGAAGGGTCTTGAAGAAGCCTGTCAGAAAAAAAATGGTGAAGGGGAGAGAGTAGGCGATGTAAACTAAAATCAACCCGTGGAAGGTGTTAAGCATCTTCAATTGATTTACCAAGTTAAAGAGCGGTACCAGGGCAAGGAATACTGGAAAAAGCATTCCAGAAAGAAACATGTAAAATAGGAAACGCCGACCAACAAATTCAAACCGCGCCAAGACATAAGCTGCCATTGCAGAAATAATTAACGTCAATAGCAGAGCAGGAATAACAACAATCAGGGTATTTAGAAGATAATCTCCCACATGAGCTTTTGTCCACGCTCTAGCGAAGTTATCCCACTGTAATTCCATTGGAGGGGCCCATGGACTGAAGAACAATTCCTGATCAGTCTTGAAGGAACTATAGATCATCCAGATCATCGGAAAAATCACTATCACTGCCCATCCAACCAACACCGTTTGCGTAGAAACAGCTGACCAGCGGCTCACTTTGTACATGCTAATTCCTAAAATTCAATCGTCTCTCGCCGCGTTACGCGGAAAATTAGTAATGTCAGCACGATTACTATGATGAAGTAAACCATCGCTATACTTGTGGCATACCCAAAACGACTATGTAAGAAAGCGTGCTCGTACAAAAGAGTGGCCAGCACATCAGTGGAACGGTCCGGCCCCCCCTGAGTCATCGTGAAGGTAATGCCAAACATATCCATCGCTATCACAGTGATAAAAACGAGCGAGGAACGAGTGTTTTCCCAAAGCAAAGGGAAAGTAATTCGAAAAAAAGTTGCCCCTCTACCTGCCCCATCAAGTGCTGCAGCTTCATAAAGTGATTTTGGTATTGAGAGCATACCCGCCATGAAAATCACCATAAAAAAGCCTGCCGACTGCCATACCGTTACTGCCACGATTGACCAGAGAGCTGTATCAGGATCGCCAAGCCAAACAGGAGGATTCTTAATTCCTACCGCTTTTAGTAGTGAACTAAAGATGCCGATGGTTGGATGATAAACAAAACTCCAGAGAATTCCGATAGCTACCACTGACATCACTTGAGGGAAAAAATAGGTAACCCGATAAAAATTATTGAAGCGCACCTTTTGTGAAATCATGAAGGCCATGAACAGTGCAAAACCAAGCGTAACAATTGGTAAAACAAAGAGATAAATCAGATTGTTGGAGAGTGCGTTCCAAAATTTATCATCACCAAGCATTTTTTCAAAGTTATCTAGACCTACAAATCTCGGAGACTTTCTAAGGCCTTTCCATTTTGTAAAGGCCACATACATTGCCTGTGAATATGGATAGATTACGAATAGGCTATAGAGAATAAGTGCAGGAGCTAGAAAAGGGAGGATGATCCCGTACTTGTTACGACGCATACCGGAGTCTGTTCAATCATGAGGATCAGGTATTTCCTCGACAGAGGAAGGGAGGTTGGCAGCTGGAATCAGCGGATCGTTCCAACTGCCATGTGAACTATCTTAGCAATTCATACAAAGTTAAAGGATTTTAGATAAACTTTTTTGAGACAATGTTCTCAATCGTTAGGTTCTCTTAAACTTAACAATGTCTTCATCTTCACGAACATCGTCAGAAGCACCTTGAACTCGCTCGATAAATTCTTCTGCACTTGCACGTCCAGTCAGTAGTGCCCCCATGCTGTCCTTGACTTCGCTGTAGATATCAGAGTACCAGCCTGGGAAGGATGGTCTGTCTAAGATGTTAGGTCCTGCATTATCCACTGCAGCAAGTGCAGAGGTCATTGCAGAACTCAGATCCACACCCTCTGCTCCACCTACCACAGGCATGATTGAACCAACATTCTGTGCGAACCACTTCGCTGACTCCTTGCTCAGCAAGCAGCGTAAAAACTCCATACCCGCAACTGGATTTTTCCCATTGGAAAAGACCATGAATGGCTCACCAGAACTCGCATCAATCCAGCTTAATCTGGAAGCATCATCAGAAGGTACAGGCTTGATGACCATATTAAATCCACCTGGGGTAATACTTCGCATTTCATTTTCCAGCCAGGTCCCACACGGAATGAAGGCCGCCTTATTCTGTAACCACTCCGCCTGAGATTCTGTGTGGGTCAATCCAGGAGTACCTTCCATGATATAACCGTTATCATGCAAGGCCTTCATCATGTTCAGCGCTTGCAACATAGCAGGGTGTTCCCAAGCACTAGGAACTAAGTTATCAACATCTTTCCAAATTTGTGGTCCACCAATCTTGGAAACAATTGGCTCTAAGAGACCAAACAGCATGTATTGAGGATACTTTCCTTGGTAAGTCCATGGTGCAATACCAGAAGTTTTGATAGTGTCGCAAAGTGAGAGCATTCCATCCCAGGTTGTTGGGTAATTCCAGCCCTTCTCATCGAATAGAGACTTGCTGTGCCATACTCCAAAAACTGTGAAGGCAATATTCACATATCGCTGTACGCCGTCGAAAAGACCAGAATTTTGTGACCCTGGAAACAAGGTCTCCCCAAATGTTTTGCCAGGAGTATCAAGAGCTGTCGCTGACATCAGTGGTCCAAGATCCATCAATTCCCCTTCTCCAACCAGTGCTCCCGTATCGAGGTTTCCAGCACCACTGTTGTCAATTACATCAGGTGGATTCCCCGCAATGATTCTTGGCCGTAAGCGTTCTCCAACTCGCTGTATTCCCTCCACCGACATGCTACTGCCAGGATGAACTTCTCCAAATATTTCAGCAGCATATTCAATGTACGCGTGTCCGAATCCACCACTGAAGAAAACGCCCTCAGCCTGGGTGTTTGATGCCAATCCCAAAGGATTTGCTGCACCTGAAGCTACCTTGATGCCCGTTTTGGCAAGTGAAATCTGAGGCAAGACCGAACTGAGGCCAATACCCATACCTGCTGCACCCGTGTATTCAATAAAGCGTCTTCGTGAAATTCCCGATTTTTTCATGTGAGCTCCAATGAACAGATGAGGCGAAAAAATTCCTCACCAAAGTCGTATTTGCTCAAAGACCACAGTTGTGTCTTTGAGCACCTCTTAATCGCAGGCGGGAAGGTACAACAACTCG
>JACLAC010000892.1_pt1 | contig 21695 bp, 14 predicted proteins | sample 8027881 | NCBI WGS metagenome assembly JACLAC01 (sample SAMN15725517, study PRJNA655200) | protist metagenome | isolation source: fluorescence activated cell sorting (FACS) single amplified genomes of... | place: Spain: Blaines Bay Microbial Observatory, Mediterranean Sea | collected 2016-01-19 | reverse complement strand
GCTGGTGTTTCGCGTGCGATATACAGAGAGCCAGCGGCTTTATTGCTGGGACTTGGTTGGTGCGGCATTGGGTATTCTGTGGGTTGTTGTGGCGCTGAAATGGCTGGGTGGTGTGGCCGCGTTGATCAGTGCCGGTATGCTGGCTCTGGCGGCGAGCGTGTTATTGTCCGAGCGCTTGTTGGCGCGCTTGACAATGCTCGGATTGTTTATTGTGTTGGTCGTCGCGTTACTCGTCGCCCGGCATGGTGCGATTGACTTGGGCGCGTTGGCCGAGGCCGCCGATAAACCGATGTTCCGCGCGCTAGATGGCGGGCGTGATGGCCGCAATACAGGTGAGGTGGTGGATACGCGTTGGAGTGCGTTTGCCCGCACCGACCTGGTGGACCGCAGTGGGGACACGGGGTTGAACCTCTATGTCGACGGTGGGGCCGGTTCGTATATGTTTCGCTTTCCGGGCGACTACCGACGGCTGTTTTTCCTGCGTCGCGAAGCGGCTTTTTTCCCTTATTATTTTGGTAAGAGGGAACGCGCGCTAATCATCGGTCCCGGCGGCGGGGCCGACGTGCTCTACGCGTTGATGACAGGTTGGCGTGATATTGAGGCGGTGGAAATCAATCCGGAGATTGTAGATTTGGTCCGGGAACGCGGCGATTATAATGGCCATCTCTACGATTTAGTAGGCGTCAATGTGCACACCGGCGATGGCCGCAATTACCTGCAGCGTTCTGAGCGGCGCTATGACCTGATCGCGCTGCCGCTAGTTTACGCCGAAGCGGCGGATCTGGTGGGTTACGCGCTGGCGGAAAACTATCTTTTCACCCGCGAAGCTTTTGCCGCCTATCTCGAGCATCTAGCCGAGGGCGGTCGACTGGCGTTGGTGGTGCACAACCATGCGTTGATGTTGCGAGTAGTGGCGACGCTAGAGGCGTTATGGTTAGAACAGGGTGGGGAACCGGGTCGCATTCTAGATCATCTAGTGGTAGTTAACGGCACCCGAGGTGACGCGACGAGCGAAGAGGCCTACCGCCCCTTGTTGCTGGTGCAGAAAAAACCCTATACCGCTTATCAACTCGGGCAGTTGCGCAAGGTGATGGCGGAACTGGAACTCAACGCTTATTTCTTGCCCGGCTTGCGCGAGCGGTCAGCTTTTGCGCCTTTGCGTACTGCTGGGCTTGCGGCCTTTGTTGCTGCTACCGAGCTCGATATTTCACCGGTGACTGACGATCGCCCCTTCTTCTATGACGCGACTCCTGGGCTGGATGTGAAGCTAGTCTGGTTGTTATTGGGTTCGGGTGTCTTGGGTGTGTTAGCCTTGCTGGCGCCGTTGGCGTTTGGAGCTATGCGCGAAAGAAGGCTCGGAGAAGTGCCCCCTTTGCTGTGGGCGTTTTTTGCCGCCGGACTGGGGGCAGGTTTTATGATGGTTGAGATCCATCTTTTGCAGCGCTTTGGCCTTTTTCTCGGCTACCCGACGCTGACGCTAGCGGTCGCGCTTTTTGCTTTATTGATCGGAACTGGTGCGGGCAGTGTCGTGGGCAGCCGGTTGGGCTTGCTTGCGCGTCCTAGCGGCCTGGGGTTGTTAGCGATGGTGGTTGGTGTGATATGTGGGGTGTACGGGCTTTTGCTCACCAGTGCCCTTAACTGGGCCTTGGCGTGGTCGCTGTCGGCGCGAGTGGGGCTGACCTTGGTGCTCGTCGCGCCGTTGGGCATGTTGCTGGGCACTTGTTTCCCGGCTTGCCTGCGTCTTGGCGGTTTGCAGCACAGCGGGATTGTACCGTGGATCTGGACGGTAAATGGCTTTTTTTCCGTATTGGGCTCGGTCGGTTCGGTGGCCTTGGGTATGGAGTGGGGTGCCGATGCGGCGTTGGGAGTAGGGGCCGCAATTTATGTGTTCGCGGGCGCCGTGCTCTTTTTGCGCGGTCGTGGGGCTGTAGCGGTAGTCCATATTGACTCGGTTGTTGAGTCGGGTCGTTGGACGATGGCCTTATTGTTGTTGCTGGCGCTGTGCTGGTATGTGGCTTTTAGCCTTATCGGCGCGCAAAGCTCGGATTCGGCCTTGTCGGCGCGTTATCCTCGGCCTGCGATTGCCGAGGAAGTATGGCCGGAGTCACTCGGGACATTCTAATTACCAGGGGGCGACTCTGGTGCGCTGTCGAGACGAGTGTTTGCTTGGTAGCTGATTATATGCAGTGGGAATATTCATTTATACACCACAGTGAAAATTCGCACAGTCGCTGCACCTGTACGGACTGTGGCTCTATTTGAATAATCTCCTATATTTATATACTACACCAACTTACAGAAGGTAGTCGGCACTTGTATACGTCTCTTTTTTCTATTCTTTTTGTTCTTTCGGCTGGCCTTGCTGATGCCGGACCTCGCTTTGCTGATGTCACGGTAGCGGCGGGCATTGATTTTGTACACGTCAATGGCGCCAATGGCCAAAAGTTTGTGATTGAAACCGTCGGTCCCGGTGGCGGATTTTTTGACTATGACGCCGACGGCCAGTTGGATATCTATCTGGTTAATGGCGCGGCTGTACCCGGGACTGAATACAAAAAAGCGCCGCAGAATGCGCTTTACCACAACAAGGGCGATGGCACCTTCGTCGATCAAACGGCGAGCGCGGGTGTCGGCGATACGGGCTATGGCATGGGCTGTGCGGTCGGCGATATCGACAACGATGGAGATTTGGATCTTTATGTGACCAACTTCGGCGCCAATACGCTTTATCAGAATGCCGGCGACGGTACTTTTGTCGACCAGACGGTGCGGGCTGGTGTTGGAGACGAGCGATGGGGTTCGAGCAGCGCCTTTGCCGATGTCGATCTCGACGGCTTTGTCGATCTCTACGTTGGCAACTACCACAATTTCTCCTACGACAATCACCGACTCTGCGCTGAGGGCGGCAGTGGCTTGCAGCTCTATTGCGGTCCCGAGGCTTTTGACGGGGTTTCCGACGTGCTCTACCACAACAATGGCGACGGCACCTTCGCCGATATTACTAGCGCCGCTGGCCTCGACAGCGAGCAGGGGAAGGAATTGGGCGTGGTCTTCGGCGATATAGATCTCGACGGTGACCCCGATCTTTACCTGGCCAACGACAAGACGTTGAATTTCCTCTATCTCAACGACGGCACGGGCCGTTTCGAGGAAGAGGGCCTTTTGGCCGGTGCCGCCTATAACGAAGACGGCGATGTCGAAGCGGGTATGGGCGTGGATATGGGCGATTACGACAACGACGGATATACGGATCTTTTCGTCACCAATTTTCAGTGGGAGACCAATACCCTCTACAAGAACCTGGGCGACGGTTCCTTTGTTGACGAGACTTTTCTCGCTGGTTTGGGCAAGGGGAGCATTCCCTATCTGGCCTGGGGCACGCGCTTCTTTGACGTCGACAACGATGGTGACCGCGACCTCTTTGTGGCTAACGGCCATCTGGAGAGCGATGTCGAGGATTACGAGAATACGACCTTCCCACAGCGCAACCAGCTCTACCTCAATGTCGGTGAGGGGCGCTTCGAGGAGTACGTGCCGACGGATGGCGCGCTGGCGCTGATGCGCGTCAGTCGCGGCGCGGCCTTCGGCGACTATGACAACGACGGCGATATTGATGTATTGGTCGCCAATGTCACTTCGGCACCGACCTTGATGCGCAACGACGGCGCAGAGAGGCATTGGGTGCGCATTGCGCTCGAAGGCAAGAGCAGTAACCGTGCAGGGATCGGCGCCCGCGTCGAAGTGCACAGCGGCGGAAAAGTGCAAGTCGACGAGGTACGCTCGGGGTCCAGTTTTCTCTCGCAGAGTGACTTGCGATTGCATTTCGGTCTTGCGGCGGCTCAGGCGATTGATCGAGTTGTGGTGCACTGGCCAGGCGGGGCTGCAGAAGAATACACGAATCTGCCGATCGATCGTGATTTGCTATTGGTGCAGGGAGAGGCGCAATGAGAATCTTGCTCGTATGTCTGGCGTTGTGCGCTTGTGCGGCTGAAGGGCCGGAAGAAAAAACCGTGGAGATTCGTCCGGGGTCGACGATGGACGCCGAATTGCATTTCGACCGCGGTGTGGCGCTTGCGGCGCGCGGTCGTTATACCGAGGCGATCGACGCTTATCTGAAGGCGGCGGATCTGGCACCTGGTTATACCAAGGTGCAGTATAATCTGGGTAACGCTTATGTGCGCCAGCTCGATTATCCGCATGCGATCGAGGCCTACCAACGCGCCTTGGCGCTGGACTCGACGCACGTGTCGGCCCGGCACAATTTGGCGGCGATGTATGTCAAGCAACTCAATTATGCGCAGGCGATCGAAGAACACCGCAAGGTGCTGGCGTTCGATCCCCGTCATATGTCGACCTATTACGACCTGAGCTATATTTATTTTCTGCGCGGCGAGTACGGCGAGGTCGAAACGCTTTTGGCCGAAGGCGTGCGCCGTGATTCGACCGACGCGTCCTTTCACCGGCTATTGGGGCGGATGCGTTTCAAAGAACTGGCCTTCGACCAGGCGGCGGTAGCGCTAAAACGTTCGGTGGAACTGGACAGTAGTCATGCGGCGACCTTTACCGACCTGGCGCAAGTGGAGTTAAAACGGCGCGATTACCCAGCTGCAGAACAAGCCGCCCGACGCGCTGTCGAACTCGACGGTTTCGCCAAGGAAGCCTATTTCGTGCTTTCCAACGCACTTAAGCGTTTGGGGCGACGTGAGGAGAGCAAGCAAATACTCGAGCAGTTCCGCGCGCTCGACCAGCAGTTGGACAAGATAGACGACCAGTTGCGGATGTTGGGCAACGAACCTGACGACCACGAGGCGCGCGCGCAATTGGGCCTGCTCTACACGCAGCAGGGGCGTTTCGCCGAAGCAGCCGAGGCCTATCGCTTGGCGTCGCGGATCGCGCCGGACAGTCTGCGCTACCGCAACAATCTGGGCAATCTCTACCTGCGGCTAGGGCAGTTGGATCAGGCGGTCGCCGAATACCAGGTGGCGCTGCATTTGGATCCGGAATACGCCAAGGGTCATTATAACTTGGGCCAGGCCTATATGGGTTTGCAGCGTTTCGACGAGGCGTTGGCGAGCCTGGGCCAGGCCAAGAAGTGGTCGCCGGAAGATGTTGAGATCAATTATTTCATTGGCTTGCTGCATGCTCGGGCGGGAGATTTCGCGCGGGCGGCGGAGGCGTTGGCCGTGGCGGTTGAGGGCCGGCCGGAGTTTTTAGACGCGCGGCAGAAGCTGGCGGTGGCTTATTTGAAGATGGGGAAGGTGGAGGAGAGCAAGCGGGAGATGGCAGTGATTCAGAAGATGAAAGAAGAAGGGGAGAAGGATGAGTAGTGTGTTGAGAATGCTTGGTCGGGTGCTTGGTTCTGCGTGTGGACGAGACTCGGGTATATCACTCGCTCATTCTCGCCCGACATCCCTGTCGGGCTCCGAGGAGGAGAAGCCGATTTTGTTGTCCTGCAAAATCGACATCTCAATCCACTCGGTGGTATACCCGATTCGCTTAGCTGCGGAGCGAGCCACAATTCGGTTTGGGAAAATGAGGAGGGGTGACTTGTATTTTGGGGGCAGGAGAGAAACAGGAGCATTTTCATGGTATAGGATGGCAAGGGGCAAAGGGTATGCCCTGTTGTTAGCAGGGATAATGAGTCTCGGATCGCTGGTGGGTTGTGGAGGGGAAGAGGTGGCGGTGGTGGAGCAGGTGTTGACGCAGCAGGAGGAGGATGCGGTGTTGGTGGAGGTGGGGCAGCGGTCGATTCGGCTCAGTGATTATCAGCGGTATTTTGCGCGGGTGCCCGCGGGGATGCAGCGGGAATTTGCAGCAGAGCAGTTTTTGCAGGCGATGGTGGAGGAGGAGTTGCTGGTGCAGGAGGCGGAGAAGCGGGGGTTGGGTCAGGAGCCGGCGTTTTTGCGGGCGATGGCGGTCGAGCAACGGCAGCTTTTGCAGCGGGTGTTGTACGAGCGGGTGAATATCGTGCAGCCGATGGTATCCGAAGAAGAATTACAAGCTTATTTCCAGGCCAGCCCCTACAACCGCCAAGTGCGTTTTAGTTTGCTGATGGTCGGCGACGAGGGGCAGTTGCCCGGGATCCTGGGCGAGCTCGAAAAAGGAGCGGATTTTGTGGCGTTGTCAATGAAACGCTCGCAGGACCCGCGCATTCTGGAGCGCGGTGCCGATATGGGCTATCACCGTTGGGGCGATACGATGGCCTCGCACGCGGCGTTGACCGAAAAGGCCTTTACGATGGAACCGGGCGAGATATCGGAGCCATTACAGGTGGCCGACGGTTATTTCCTGATCAAGCTGACCGATGTGCATCCGGTCAGCTTCGAGCAGGAGCGAGAGACCATAGGGCGTTTGCTATTGCGCGAGAAAATGGGACGGCAGCTATTGGCTTATTACGATACACTGCACACCCAGTATAAGGTGCATTATGAACGCGCCGGTTTGCAGCTTTTGTCGCGGAGTTTAGGACCGGATGGTGCGGCGGGAGATCTAACGACGGTAGTGGCCGTCTACGCGGGCGGCGAATTGAGGTTGGGTGGAGCGCTGGAACTTATGAACTCACTGAAACCGGGGCAGGTTGTGGGTGAGGAGGCGTTGCGCCGCGAAGTCGGTCGCCAGGTGCTCGTGCCGCTCGAAATTGCCCGGTTGGGGATTCAGGACGAGGAGGCGGTTCGGCAGGAACTCAAAAGGTCGCACCGCACCCAGATCGTGCGGCGTTTGCAGGAGCAGCTCAAGACCCAGGCGCCGGCGCCCAACGCCAATACCCTGAGCTTGTTCTACGAGGAGCACAAGCCGCGTTATGAGGTGCCGAGCCGGGTGGACGTGCGGCGCGTGCTTGCCGACTCCGAGGCCGACGGCGCCGCGATCGTCGAGCGTTTTCGTGCTGGGCGCGATACTACGGAGCTGATGAGTCGTTTTGTCAATGTGACCTACGGCAGTGGCGCGATGACTGGCGAGAATCCCGTCAGTCGGGCACTGCGCGCCGAAGAGAGTTTGCTGCACGGGCCTTTTGCGACGGATAATGGGTACATTGTGCTACAGGTTCTGCGCCGCTACGAGGCCCGTTTGCCGCCATTAGAGGAAGTGCGCGAACAGGTCGAAGCCGATTGGAACGCGATGCAGATCCAGACCGCGGTCAAGGGACTGGCGACTGATTTAGGACAGCGCCGCGCCGCTGAGATCCGTCTCAGCTCAGACGCGGCGAATCGCTTGGCGCTCTTAACGAGTGGAGATTTCGATAATGAGTAGTTCGGCTATTCTGCGACCAGGCTATATCATCGACCGGCGCCAGGATTATATCTGGTTTGTCGCCCTGCCTTTTATTGCGATTTTTTTCGCTTTGATTTCGGGGCATTATTTGCCGGGTGCGGCGTTGGCGGCGATCGCGTTGTGGATCACGATCCCGCACCACTTCGTCACTTGGTTGCGGATTTACGGCTCGCCCTCCGAGTTCGCGCGTTTTAAAGAGCGCTTCGTACTTAGCCCGCTCTTGCTCGTCGCCTTCACTTATGCCCTGATCCAATACGCCCCTTTGAGCCAGGCCTTAGCCTGTTATGGCGAGCCCGACGCCCGGACCCCGCATACTACCCAGTTAGTCCGAGAAGGCGTAACCTTCGACCAGGCCTGCTCTACTTATCCGATCTGCGTACCCTTCCGCTTTACCATGATGACCGGCGAATACGCGCACACCCGTCTGGTACCCGGCATTGAATGGCGCATGTCGCCCGCCGAGCGCACCCTCGCCGACGAATTCAACGACGTCGGCTACGAGACTGTCTACGTCGGCAAATGGCACCTCGACGGCGGGCACGGGCGCATGGGCTCGGCGGTGCAAACCAATCGTTGCCCGGTCAAACGCCCATACCAGGGCCGCTGGCAGAAGTGGTTCGGCTTCGAGTTGCGCAACGGGCCTTTCGACACCTGCTATTTCGAAGACGACGACCCGACACCGATTCCGATCGAAGGCTACCAGACCGACGGCCTATTCGATATTGGGATGAATTATCTGCGCGAGGGCCGCGACCGGGAGAAACCCTTCTGCATGGTGATCTCCGTCGAACCGCCGCACGACCCTTTCGAGGCACCCACCGAACTTCAGCAAGCTTGGGAGTCGCGCGACATCAGTCTACCGCCCAATTTCGCGCCCAAGGACGACGAGCAACGCGCCCAGTTCATTCTCAACCGCCAACGCTACAACGCGATGGTCGAAAATCTCGACGACAACCTCGGCCGACTGCGCAACTTCCTAAGCCAGCAAAACCTCGATGACGACACCGTACTCGTCTTTCTCTCCGACCACGGCGAACTCGCCGGCGCGCACGGACAGCGCGGCAAACAATGGCCCTATGAAGAATCCGTCGGCATCCCGCTAATCGTCTACGACCCCCGTCATCCCGCGCGCGCTAGCACTCGCCTTGACGACCCAACAAGCACAGAGGACCTCTTCCCGACCTTCTTGGGATTGGCCGGACTCACGCCGCAAAATGATTTGCCCGGTACGAACCTGGCGCCGCTGATCCAGGGCGAGACAACTGCACTCGACCGCGACGGCGTGCTGCTCGAATTCGTAGCCGAATTGCGACCGGGCGTGGCCTTCTACGACGCGGTGTGGCGCGGGTTCAGGAGCCGGCGATTTAAATACACGGTAAAAGGCGACAAGAACGGGGCCGAGCCGTGGGCATTCTTCGACCTAGAGAACGATCCCTACGAGATGCGGAATTTATTGGAGGAGCCGGCATGGGCGGAAGAGATTGGCCGCCACCATGGATGGCTGCGAGCACGATTAGAAGAAACGCTCGATCCATTCGTGCTACTGCCAGCGTGGGGACACCAGGGGTGGAATGTGTGGTCGGTGTGAGGGCGAGTGTGGAAAACGAGCCCCTATATTTGCATCGTCTCCCTTATTCCAACAGGACGATCTACACCACCCCCCAAAGCTGCCCGACGGGTTAACCCGCTTTGGTTAAAGGGCGCGTTTAATTCTTTGTGCGAAGAATATACGTGGGCACTACGCCTTATCACCGATCCCACCATCACTCAGGCATTTCCAACCTCATTAGTTGGTTGGCGCGACCCCAACAGATTTTTTTCAATGTCTCCGGCTCTACGGGCAACACCGCCGCCTTTACACGCGCTGCAGACGGATACGAAAAGGGCGTGTGCGTGCCAAATACCAAATGGTCCGCACCGCCTTCGTCTATAAAATCGGCTAACTCGCGCATCTTATTAACGTCTTTATGTAATACATAGTGCACTTCAGCTAGCGATAAATCAAAAAACCAGTTTTTCTTGCGCAACTCTTGCCGCTGCCATAGTGCCGAGCCCATTATACCACGGGCGTTAGTCACTGCGATGGTAACCCCCGGCACAGCCTCTATCAGATTGGCCACTTGATTTAAGTCTAGCGTCTGCCCGGGGTCCATCCAATGGCGCTGCCGCGCATCTTCTAGCCGATGCGGCATCACGACGATCAGACCGCGCTCGGCACACGCTCCGACCACTCGGCGCGCTTCTATACCGTCGGCCGCAAAATCGTGATATACTGGAAATAACCGCACCCCTTTCATGCCCAACACCTCATGACAGTGTCGCAAATGCTCTTCCCACCCAGGAAAACGAGGGTTGATAGTGGCCATCGGAAAAAGCTGTTTTTCAAACGGCTCCACGGCTTCTGCCAATTTCTCGTTGGCCGGCTGTACATTGCGATGCAGCGCTGCCTCGATCTGTGATACAGCCGCCGCCTTTATACCTGCCCGCTGCAAACGAGCTAATAAAGTCTGAGGCGTATTATCCCGTAAAGAGCGAAATGGCCAGACGCCCAGCCATGCATTTAAATCAAAAAAATTCATACCACGAGCTCCCGCGGCTGAGTAGGTCGCGCACCTTGAGCCGCCAAAATACGCTCTGCATTCTTCCAGAAAATCAGACTTTTGTCTTCCTCTGTCAGCGTCGCATCAATTACCTTGCCCACACTGCCCGTCATAGTGCCGTCCGTGCCAAACAACACGCTCTCTGCACCCATCTCAGCCACGGCCAACTCTACCTGCCCGTCGTCCAAATTGCTCCCACTCACATCGCAATACAGATTCGGCGAACCGTGCCGCATAGCTGACACTGTATGTTCCCAGTCTCCGCCGCCGCCGATGTGCGCGTGAATCAGCATCGCCTCTGGATATCGGGCGCTCACTTCCGCAAAATGCTCTCCGTGTGAAATCAGCGGCTGACGATCCAGATCTTCTCGTGCGTGCAGATATCCCGCGTGCTCCAGTATGGGCACCTTCCGCTCGATGGCCAGTTCAATAACCGGAAACACCGCCGGGTCGTTTATGCGATATTGATTGTATAGCTTGATGCCAATCATGCCGCTATCCAAGCAACGATTAATTTCGTCCAACGCCATCTGATAATGGCCGGGAATAACAAAACACATTCCCCGAATATGTTGGGGATGCCGTTTTATCGCTCTCAGTATCGTATCGTTTTCCTCCCGCACCGCTTCAACCGAGGCGATTAAACCGCCAATAATGGGCGAGGAACACCAAAACTCGGTGATCCCCAACATCTCCCCGGCCAGAATTAATTGCTCGCTAGATACCTGCTCTTCCTTCTCATTGGCAAGATTCCAGACGTGGCAGTGCATATCAATCTTCGGATAGCGCAACCATTCTTCAATATCCAGCTCCATCATAAATACTTTCCTTTGGGGTGCTATTCCCCATTGCAAAATGCTCAGTCCGTAGAACGATGTATAAGAATTATAAAGGACCTTGTAGGGAGAGGGGCCGGCGTTGAATACAGTTCATGTTTGTGAAAATAGCGAGGCCAAGACCTCTGCTATAACAACTCCTCCGCCAAGCCGTTAAAATCCGCCACCACAGCATCCGGCGGAAATGGCCGGTCGTCATAGGGCAGCTTGTAGCGATCGACATAAACGCCCCGCATCCCACAAGACCGCCCACCGACCACGTCGAACGCATTCGCCGAAACCATCAGGCACTGGCCCATTTCCAAATCCAACTTATGCGCCGCGTGTCGATAGACGCCGGGGTGCGGCTTAAAAGCGCCGACCTCCATCACCGAAATGATCGCGTCAAAATCCCACTGAATCTGATTTTTCGCCAAATGCGCGAGAAAGTCCGGCTCGCCATTGGACAACGCGACTAATTTGTAGCGCTCTGTAAGCCGCACCAAAGCGGCAGTTACCTCGGGGAAGGGCTTGAGTTCCTGCCAGCAACGCATAAAGTCGTGGACTTCGTCGGCCGACACTTCAACCTTGTGCAACTCCAACACATAGACAAACGCCCGCCGTGCCACCTCCTGGTAGCCGCTATGCCCCAACGCCATAATATTGTCCTGGTATTGCTCGACCCGCTGCCGCAATCGCCATTGCCCCCAGAACGCCTCCGCATCGATCTCTGCACGCTTGCCCTTTAAAAACGGGTCGATAAATGGAATCAGACTTCCCCCTAAATCGAGCACGGTGCCGAAGAGATCGAAGGTCAAAGCCTGTACCTGGTCTTTATACATGAATCGGACTCCCGTGGGTATTACTCCCGGCCCTTTCGATCAACAAGCGCTCCCGTTGGCTCTGCAGCACTTCGGCCTCGATGACGACCGGGTCCCATTGCAACAACAACCGTTCCTGGAGCTCCGCGACTATGGACGCGTGTTCCGGGCTGTCGGCCAAGTCGTTAAACTCATTCGGATCGGCCTCAATATCGTATAACTCTGGTGCATCGCCCAAACTATAATTGAACTTGTAGCGCCCTTTGCGCAACATCGCCGTCGGCCTTTGCACGCCATGCGCCAAATACTCGCAAAACGCCTCGTCCTTCCCCCCACCCCGCCCCTGCACCAACCCCAATAAACTATCGCCGTCCAAGGGCACGACGCTTTCCGCCCCGGCGATATCGACAACTGTCGCCACCAGATCCACCAACGATACCACTTCGCCTATGCGCTGCCCGCCTTCGATCTGCCCCGGCCAGCAGATCTGTAGCGGCACCCTCGACGAAGCCTCGTATAAACTCGACTTGCGCCACATCCCGTGTTCTCCGTTCATCTCGCCGTGGTCGGAAAAGTGCACTACCACCGTATTCTCGCGTTGGCCCGTTTCCTCCAGCACCTGCAACAACCGGCCGATTTTTTCGTCGAGATAGGTGATCAATCCATAATAGCCCGCGCGCGCCCGGCGCACCTGCTCTTCGGGAAAATCTGCCGCGCCGAACATCGACCGCATCCGCTGGTGCACCGGGTGCTGATTTTCGAGATGCCCCTCAGGAATCTCCGGCATGTCGATCTGGTCCAGCGGGTATAGATCAAAATAGCGCTTGGGCACGATCAGCGGGAAATGTGGCGCGATAAATGAGGCGTTTAACGCCCAGGGTTTTTCCTTACGCGTCGGATCTCGCAAATACTCGATTGACCGCTCTTCCACTAAGTCGTCGACCTCGATCTCGGTCGTAGTGCCCGGCCCGGCTTCGGCGACCCCACCCCACGGCTTGGCGGCCGCCGGTGTGCCCTTGCTCCAATCGGCTGTGCCACGCAACATGCCGTTTTTGGTCCATAGTTCAGCATGCAGGTCTCGCGCCAATTGCGTATTAAAGCCGTGCAGTTGATCCGGTCCGCAAAAGTGCTGCTTACCCGACAGAGTCACGTCGTACCCCACTGCCCTAAGCATATGCGCCCAGGTTACCGTATCCGACGGCAGCGGACTGGCATTGTCATACGCGCCGATCTGGTTGATATAACGCCCGGTCATAAACGACATACGGGAGGGCAGGCACAGCGGCGAATTGCAATAAGCGTTGTCGAAGGTCGCGCCTTCTTGTGCCAACTGATCCATATAGGGCGTCTGTAGCAAAGGATGTCCGTACGTGCTACTATACATCGGCGCGTGCTCATCGGTCATGATAAGCAGAATATTCGGTCGATCCACAATTTTTCCTTAACTATAGGTAGTCGAGACAAGCTTGGGGAATATCTCCCTACGGTATTTCTGCAATTTGAATTAAATAACATCAAACATAGCGCTAAACGCAGGCAACGTGATTGGAAAAAACCTGCAGACTGCGTGATCACCTGATACCATCGCATTTGTACTTATTACATCACTCTTTCAGCCCTCCCGCAGGAACGGAGGATCGGGAGTCTGCCGCACAACAAAGCCTCCCCAAGGCCATCGCTTGAACTATATCGCCCCGCTGCCGCTGCTCACTAAGGTAGGCTCTGCCCGCGCCATCGCTGCGTACCTCCACAAGCTATAAGGCCGCTTAGCTTTGCCCGAAGGCAATCCTCCGACCCGCAGCATGCATGAGACGTTCTACCTACCCCTGTACCGGTTGCAACCCCAACAACACCAACAACCACGTCCGATGCCAATACGCGCTATTGATATACGGATTCTCCGCCGAAGGCCAGTTGGTCCAATAAGTCTCGTTGTGCGGAATTCGATGATACCACTGCAGAAGCGGCACCGAAGGCATCTCATTCAGCCAGATCGCCATCGCCTTACGGAACAGTTCGTGCAAACGCGGATCATCCGGCGCTGTACGCCCCATCTCGTCGACCAGCGCGTCGTAGTCCGTATTCTTCCAGCGCCAGAAATGCTCCGCCGCCGTACCCGTAGGCTGCACAAAACGGCTGTGGTAAAGCCGCATCGTGAAATAGGGGTCGCGCACCGAACCCGCGTGTCCCGTCATATAGGCCCGCGCCTCGCCCTGCGACATCTGGTCGTAGGTGTCCGACATCTGGCGAAACGAGGCGTCGAAACCGGCGCGCTGCAATTGCACCACCAGCACCTGGCCGATATCCTGGAAGCTGCCGAAGATATTAATCGCCATTTTCACCGTCTTCCCATCTTTCTCCCACATCCCAGCACCGTTCTTCAGCCAGCCGCCGGCCTCCATCAGCCCCACACTCTTCTCGAGATCGTAGGTCCCCACCCCGGACTGCTCGATCAAATCCTGGATTCCATCGGTAAAGCGACGAATAGGCGGAAAGGCGGGAAAGGGCACTTTTGCTGGCGTACCGCTGCCCTGCCAACCCACTTCTACCAACTGGTCGCGATTGATAGCAAAGTTGATTGCCCGTCGGACCTGCGGATCGGAAAAGGGCCACTCGAGATCATTGAAACCCAACGAGATCGGCCACCAGTCTAGATAGCCCAGATCGCCGTCACGCCCCGTCCAAGACGTTATCTTCGGATTGCCCTCGACCATCGAGCGAATATTGGGCGGACGCGAATCGACGCAGGAATCGAGCTGATTAGCCAACAATAGCTGTACGCGTTTGGCCTCGTCGACATAGGGCAGAAAGATCAATCGTTCCACCTTGGGCGTAGTCTTGAAGCCGATCCGGCTCGCCCACCAGTCGTCGCGTAGATCCCACATGCGCTGCTCCGGTACCGAAAGCGCCAGGCGATAGGGCCCGCTGACCACCGGCCAGCCCTTGGCGAAATCGAGATTCTTAAAGGTCTCCGGGTCCTGCCCATTCCAGATGTGCTTGGGTACGATCGGCACGCCATTGTCGAAATTATGGGTGAAATACGTAAAGACAAAACGGGGGTTCGGGGCCGTCAGGACAATGCGGGCCGTCAGGCTGTCAACGGCCACCGCCTCTTTGACCCAGGTGTCCATATCGGTCGAGAAGAGTAAGAGCGGCGCGTTGGCCTTGAGCATGTTGATCGTGAAAACCAAGTCGTGCGCTGTCCACGGGTGCCCGTCGCTCCATTCGACCCCCTCGCGAATCTTGATGGTGACTGCGGTGTAGTCCGCATTGAAGTCGTGCCCCGTCGCGATCCAGGGAATGATATTATCCTTGGCACCGTAGGCGTTATAAAAGTAGAGCGGCTCATAGAGAAACTGATAGCCGGTGCGCGATGTCTGCCCCGGCACATAGGGGTTAAAAGTATCGTAATCCTTCATCTGCCCAGCACAAGTTCCCGAATCGACGCAATCGAGAATCAGCGTGCGATTCCTCGGCACATTCTTCAGATCGTTGGGTCCCTCTCCGCCCCCGCCACAAGCGCTGAGTGCAACCGCCAATAGACAAAACCAATACCCTTTAATTCGTTTCACTGCGATCCCGCTTTCCCTTGTATACAAATTCGTGTCCAAAAAATAGCTGCAGCAAAAGGACTAAAGGCGCAGAGCGTTCTTCAGACACGTCACTATTTTCGCGTTAATCCTGTTTTCCTTCGATTGCCGCGCCCAATGCCCGCAGGCCCTTGCCGATCTCCTCGCAACCGCGGTCGAGTTCTTCGACCCCGCGGATTCACCGAACGCCCTTCAGCGCAGACCGCAGCGATCAGGTAGGTAAAAGCGGCGCGCAGGGCCGCCGGCACTTACCCCCCAGCCGTGGCGATGTACTAGCGGCGCCAACATCATCACCGATAGCCGATTTTGCACCGCGAGCGCCTCGGGCACCGCGGCCACAGGCCATGGTGCCGGTGTCTCAACCCACAGCGTCTAGGTCCAGCGCCAACCCCCTCGCTGATCGCCTTGGTGATTTCCGTATCGCCGATAGCCGGTACGTTTGCAAACTCGCACGGTTCGACCGTCAGCAACTTGCTCATCGAGCTCTTGGCGCCGGCAACCGCTATTTCGCCTTGCAGCGGCGTAGGTCCGTCTACGATTAGTGTTGCCACAATAGCCATCAATATAAAACGCGGCGAGCAGACAAACAAAAAAGCGGGGACTCCATCCGGAATCCCCGCCAAAAATCACTTACTATGCCCGACTCAGCCCTGCGCCGGCTCTAACCCCAACAACACCAGCAACCAGGTATTATGCCAGTAGGCACTATTGATATAGGGGTTTTTGGCCGTCGGCCAGTTTTTCCAATAGGTCTCGTTGTGCGGTATGCGGTGATACCACTGCACGATCGGGATCGAGGGCAGTTCGGAAAGCCAGATCTCCATCGCCTCGCGGAAAAGCCGTTGCAGCTCCGGGTCGTCGGGCGCGGTCTGCCCCATCTGGTCGACCAATGCGTCATACTCGGGATTCGACCAGCGCCAGAAGCGCTCGGCGTGCGTGCCAGTCGGCTGGACAAAACGGCTGTGGTAGAGCCTCATCGTGAAATAGGGGTCGCGCACGCTACCGCCATTGCCCATCAGATAAGCCCGCGCCACCCCCTGCGCCATACGCGAAAAGGCGTCGGAGGTCATACGGAAACTGGCGTCTAAACCCGCCTGCTTGAGCTGTGCCGCCATAACCGGCGCCAGGTCGTTGAAGATATCGAAAATATCGATGACGACCTTGATGCGCTCGCCATCCTTGGCCCAGAAACCCTCGGCATCCTTAGCATACCCTTTGCGCTGCAAAATCGCCGAGGACTTGGCCGGATCGAATACGCCAATCTCATACTTCTCCACCAAATCCTGGACACCGTCGGTATATTTGCGCATCGGCGGGAAATCCGGCAACGGCAGGTGGGTCTTGGTCCCGGCTCCCTGCCAGCCGATGGCCACCAACTGATCACGATCAATCGCATAGTTGATCGCGCGGCGAATTTCTGGGTCATCAAAAGGCGGCTCCAGAGTATTAAATCCCAGACATATCGGCCACCAGTCGAGATAGCCGTGCGGCAGTTCGCGACCGGACCAGGTCGATACTTGGGGGTTGGAGTCGAGGATCGAGCGAATATTCGGCGGTCTAATATCCAAACTGGTATCCATCGTATTGGAGATCAGATTCTGTACTCGCTTCGCTTCTTCCATATGCGTCAGATAGATAATGCGCTCCACCTTCGGCATATCGCGGAAACCGATCTTCTGCGCCCACCAGTCGTCGCGCAAATCCCAAACCCGCTGCTCCGGCACCGAAATCGCGATCTTATACGGCCCACTGACCACCGGCCAGCCCTTCGCCATATCGAAGTTCTTGAAACCACTCGGATCCCGGCCTTCCCACACATGCTTCGGTACGATCGGCACGCCATTGTCGAAATTGTGGGTAAAATAGCTGAAGACAAAACGTGGGTTGGCCTTGTTGAGCAAGATCTTCGCCGTCAGATCGTCAATCGCAACGGCTTCTTTCACCCACGCTTCCATATCGGTGGAAAAAGCCAACTCCGGCGCATTATCCCTGAGCATATTGATTGTAAAGACTAAATCGTGCGCCGTCCACGGCTTCCCGTCACTCCACTCGACCCCTTTGCGGATATTGATCGTGACTTCGGTATAGTCCGCGTTGTACTCGTGCCCAGTGGCGATCCAGGGAATGATATTATCATCTCCGGTATCGTAGGCGTTATAAAAATACAGCGGCTCGAAAAGAAAGTTCCAACCGGTATTCGACTTGCCGATCAACAGATACGGGTTAAACGTATTGTAATCCTTAATCTGCCCGCCGCAGTCCTGCAAGCTGGAACAATCCATAATCAATGTGCGATTCCGCGGAATGTTCTTATGCTCTCCGCCTCCTTCTCCTCCACCACAACCAAGCAACATCCCTACCACCAAACACGATAACCATCGATTCATATCACTTCCCTCCTAAAAAATTGGATTCAAGCGTCACTACCTGCACAACCTGAGGGCAGCCAAGGGGTGGTCTCAAAGCGGATTATATCGCCTCTTTTTACACGCAAGCAAAAAGGGGTGATATCCCTCGGAGCCGACTAGGGACAGTCGGCGAAAATGAGCGAGGAAACACCCCTTGGCTGTCCGTGCAAACCTACGTTTTACCGATCGCGCTCCTGAAATACCTCGTGCAGATCGTTGCCCTGCAACACCGGCGAGTCCTCGTATAAAAAACAAGAAACTGCCCGCTCCCCCTCCGTGCGGAAAAACGGCGGCGCCACCTGGCACTTGTCCATCGCAGCCGGACAACGCAATGCATAGCGGCACCCCGAAATATGCACCTCGGCGTCCGGGTCTTCGACCTCTTTCTGCTCTATCTCTTCTTCGATCCACCCACTACCCGGCACAGGCACCGGAATCGATTGAATCAACTCGCGGGTATAGGGGTGCTGCGGATCCTTGATCACCTTCTCAGTACCACCCGCCTCGGTGACCGCGCCGTGGAAGAGAATAATAATATTCTCGCTGACCTGGTAGGCCGTCGTCAGATCGTGCGTAATATAGATGAAGGAGATGCCGAAGTCCTGGTAGAGCGTGTGCAAACTCGAGAGAATCGTCGCCCTGAGCGAAGCGTCGACCATCGATACCGGCTCGTCGGCGATAATCAACTTGGGCTTGAGCAATAGCGCGCGGGCGATCGTGATGCGTTGGCGCTGGCCGCCCGACAACTGGTGCGGATAGCGACCCAGTGTCTCTTCCGGCCTGAGCCCGACGGTGCGCAGCGCTTCCTGAATTTTTTCGTAGGCTTCCGCCTTCGACGCGGCCAGGCCAAATTTCTGAATCGGCGTGGTCAGGATATGGTCGATCTTGTAGAAGGGATTGTAGACTTCAAAGGGGTCCTGGAAGATCGCCTGCACGTCCTGGCGGAACCGCTGCTGTCCGTCTTTTTTTAGGTCGCGCACGTCCTGGCCCTGGTAGAGCACTTCACCACTGCTCGGTTCGAGCACGCCCAAGAGCATCCGGGCGATGGTCGTTTTGCCGCTGCCCGACTCGCCGGCGATGGTGGTGAAGGTCGGATTATCGGCGTCGATCGACAGCGAAAAATCATTGCAGGCAACTGTCTCGCTAACTTCACCGCCAAGAAGCTGACCGCCGCCGTGGTATACCTTACGGATATTGCGCGCCTCAAGAAGCGGGGGCATGTTGATCCTCCTCGTGCAATAGGCACGACGCCAACTGATCAGCGGCGACCTCCTTGAGCTGCGGCTCGACGCTCTTGCAACGGTCCATGGCTTTCGGGCAACGCGGATGGAACAGGCAACCCGTGGGTGGGTCTAACAGCGACAACCCGACGCCGGGAATGCCCTTGAACTCGCCCTTGATCTCGAAATTTGGGATACTGGAAATCAGCAATTGCGTATAGGGATGCTGCGGCTTGTGGAAAATCTCCTCTACCGGCCCGACCTCGACAAGCTTACCGCCGTACATAATCCCTACCCGCTCGGCGAATTGCGCCATCAACCCCATATCGTGCCCCACCAACAACACCGTCGCGTCGAGTTCATTCTGCAATTTGCGCAGGGTCTGCATAATCTGCCGCTGCACGACTACGTCGAGCGCCGAGGTCGGCTCGTCGGCCAAGATCAACTGCGGATTGAGCGAGATCGCCTGGGCGATACAGGCTCGCTGTTTCATGCCGCCGCTCAATTCGTGCGGATAGAGCCGGACCACTGCGGGTTTGAGGCCGACTCTGTCGAGTAGTTCCTCAACCTGCTTGAGCTGTGTTTCTTTGTTAGGGATTTCACCCTCTGCGGCGTGCTCGCGTATCGTCAGCATCAACTGGTCACCAATGCGCATCACTGGGTTGAGCGAGTTCATCGCACCCTGCGGCACCATCGCCACCCTTTTGAGCCGGGCCCGCCGGACCTCTTCGCGATTGAGCTTGAGCAGGTCGGTGCCATCATCGAGCGTCGCGCTACCGGCGGCGATAAAACCGGGGGTCTTAATCATGCGCAATAGCGCCAGAATCAATGTCGTCTTGCCGCTGCCCGACTCGCCAACCAGACCGAAGCGCTCGCCCCTGTAGAGAGTTAGATCGACTTGATTGACCGCGCGCGCGATACCGCGCCGGGTCTCGAAGTGAACCTCCAGTCCGCGAATATCGAGCAGGCTCTCTTTGTTGTCGCCATTTGCGCTCATATGGCTTTCCGCTGTTTGGGATTAGCCAGTTCATCTAAGCCCGCTGCGATCATCAGCAGACCGACAAAAATCAGCGCAATAAAGAATATCGGAATCGCCCACCACCACCACATACCGCGAATCAGCGCACTGAACGTGATCGCCCAGTAAATCGTCATACCAAGTGTCGGATCGTTCTGCGGCCCAAGGCCCAGCGCTTCTAAGCCGACCGAGGAAAGGATCGCCCAGTTGACGGCGTTCGTAAAGTTGGCCGCCAGATAGGGCAGCAGGTTCGGAAACAGCTCTTTCCAGATAATTTCGCGGTTGTTCATGCCGTTGAGCTTGGCCATCTGTACATAGGCTCGCTCGCGCATGGTCAATACCTGCGAACGAATGGTACGGGTGGGCCACATCCACGACAGCGAGGCCACTACAAGCGCCATAATATTGACGCTAATCTCCTCGCGGATAGTCGAGGCGATCGAAACGAGAACCACTAGACCGGGCACCGTTAAAAGCGTATCGACCGTGCCGCGGATCGCGGTGTCGATCTTGCCGCCCATATAACCGCTGGTAAAACCCAAGAAGACCCCCAGACTCATGCCCACCGTTCCGGCCAGCAGACCGATGCGCATCGTCAACGGCACGCCGACGATCATAACGGCCAATAGGTCGCGACCCGAATCGTCGGTGCCGAAAGGATGCTCCCACGAAGGCTCCTGCCTGGGCGTCGTCGCCAGCGGCTGCGCCCTGTCGGTATCGACAAAAATCGGGCCCAATGCCCCGAAAAGCACCACCATCAGGATCATGCATATGCCCGCGGCTAACATCGGACTCTCGCGCAGGTAATAGAATATTTGGCTTAGGCGATGCATATCAGTTTTGCCGGGTGTGGGAAATCCGCGGATCGAGCAGCGGGTAGAAAAAATCCATCAACATCGTTACCAAACCGATCGACATAATGAGGATCAGGACCACCCCGTTAATAACCGTGTAATCGGAGGCCTGTATCGCCTGAAAGAGCACCGTGCCGATGCCGGGATAGGCGAAAATAACTTCAACGATGACCTGCCCGGCCACGACATTGGCCAGCGAAAGACCCAGCGCCGTCAATTGCGGCAGCATCGCGTTACGCAGGCCGAAGCGAAAAAAGATCGTACGATTGCGCAGGCCATTGGCCTCGGCCAGCGTAATATAGTCCTCGCCCGAGGTGGTCACCATCATCCCACGCATGCCCAAAGCCCAAAAACCAACCTGTTGCATGACGATAGCCAAGGCCGGCAGGACCGAGTGGTGCAATACATCTAAATAGAAGTCGACGCTGGCAATCGCCAACATGCCCGGTGAGTATCCACCCGATAATGGGAAGAGCTCTAATTTTAGACCGAGTATATAGAGTACGATCAGCCCGAGCAGATAGGGCGGGATCGCCGAGAGGGTCATCAACGGCACCGCCATATTGCGCACAAAACGCGGCGCGGAAGGCCAAGCGGAAAGCGCACCCATCAACGTGCCGAGGGCGAAACCGATCAATACCGAGACCAGCATCAGCCCGATCGTCCAGGGAATGGCATTGCCGATCATCTGCCCGACACGCGCCGGGTAGTTGGCCAGCGAGTAACCCAAATCCAGGGTGAACGTGTCGCCAAGAAAATTGAGGTACTGCACATAGAGCGGTTTGTCGAGGCCGAATTTGACCTGATAAGCCTTGACCATCGCTTCAATACCGTCTTGGCGCAACCCACCGCTGGCGGCTAGCTGGCCGAGCTTTTCGCGAATGGGATCGCGGCCCGTACCTAGACGCGGGACAAAAAAATTAACGCTTGCTGCCGCCCAGACCACAATGAGGAAGAGGGCAACGCGTTTTACTGTGTAATTCCAGGACATTAAGGTCTTATCGGTGAAGTTTAGAAGACGTAAAAGAACGCCTAAAATGCAACAAATGTCAAACTTGATCATTCAACTTCGGCTTGGCTTGTTTCTCCTAAATATCTCA
>JACLAC010017705.1_pt1 | contig 21703 bp, 20 predicted proteins | sample 8027881 | NCBI WGS metagenome assembly JACLAC01 (sample SAMN15725517, study PRJNA655200) | protist metagenome | isolation source: fluorescence activated cell sorting (FACS) single amplified genomes of... | place: Spain: Blaines Bay Microbial Observatory, Mediterranean Sea | collected 2016-01-19 | reverse complement strand
CATATCAGACGAGTGCACAGTCAGGACGACAAAGGATGGACTCAGCATCAACATCAGTATCAGTATCAAACAAGCATAGCAGTGGTGAAACAAGAGTCGTTCTCTGATACCATCTTCAGAAGTTCTAGGTCGTCGACTGCGAGAAGTGCAGTGGAGACGCCTCCAGCGTTACACTGGTACAAAAAGCTCCCAGACTATTACGAGCGAGTTGCCGATCACGAGCGGATACCTGTAGTTATGAGTAGAATGTGTTCTGATGAATGTAGTTTAGAGAAACAGTTGCATAGCTGCTACGATCGATCGCCAACAATACGTTATTATATAAAGAAGTTTCGAAATATAAGAGCACTCACGTGAAGAAGCTCCGCATCGAATGCAGTGCTAGCGCCACCTGCGTTTTTGGCCCTAGCCCTGACTGCTGCCGTGCTGACGCGAGGTCGAGGCCGACCTTCGCGAGCACTCTCCGCTCGTTGAGAATCGCCATGGCATTGGCCATGAGGAGGAAGAACTCCACGAGGTGGATGATTCCGAAACCCATCTTGGTAGCGTTGGTGTTTAATTATGATTATGCTACGGAGCTACAACTAACTATATCCGACCGAGGTCTTGCTGTCTATTTCTTACTACGTAATAAAGCGACTGATTGTAATTGATTGTGCGCTCTTCGTAAACGTTGCATGTTGCATCCCTATCCCAAAGTAGAGTAAAGGTGAAAGACGAGTTGAAATCCCAATTGACGAACAACTTAAGAACCAAATGATAATGCGCGGTGGATAGATCAGAAACGATTCGTAAATGAAAGCGTAAATCAGATCCAGTTTCTTATTGAAGATGTATGTGTATCCCCGTGCGTCTGATATCATGCTGCTTCACGAATTCTTCTAAAACAGTTCGCCTGCGACTAACTCTAACTAAGCCCCTAAAATGAAAATTTCAAAATTCAACTTGTGTGAAACAGAAACATATGCCTACTACTTTGTCCCGGTGAAACAGAAACATGGAACGCCGCAGCTACAGCTAATAAGTACGACAACTTGCGTGTGAATACGAAAAATGCGAATCGATTAGGTATCTAGCCCTTTACGCTTAAAACTTAATCTTCTTGTTAGTTCCCTACTTAATATCGGCGATAGCCGTAACCTCCATGTCTGTCGCGTTCCCTATCGCGATCGTGATACTGATTGTACTGTTTGCCCTTGCCCTTGGCAGGATCTTTGCCCCACCCCTTGCTGTTGAAGCTGTCGCCATTCTTGCCAGCGTGATCACCTTGTTTGCCTTTCCCTTTTTTACTCCAGTCTTTATCCGCTTTTCCACCGCCTTTATTGTGAAACTGAAAGCCTTTGTTAACGAACGCGTCCTTGCCGCCATACACGTCCTTGCCGTAGCCACCCTTCCTCCCACCGAACTGCTCAACTTTGGTGGGAAGAAGCGGTCTCGAACGAGCCGTTCAACTCGATCCCCGTGCAGTCTCAAACGAGCCGTTCAACTCGAACGAGCGGTCGTGGTCACTCCCCATGCCCAGGCTACCGGCACTCGCTGAGGGTCACAGCGTTTTTCCTTTGCCTTTCATACCCATGTGCAGATCGCCCTTCTTGCCCTTGACGCCCTTGTTTCCTAACGCAGCGTGGTCGTCGTCGTCATCAAAGTTCGGACCGTTGTACGAGACGAAGTCTTTCCCCTTCTTACCAGGCTTGCCGTTCTTACCGTTGAACATGCCCTTCCCGCCCCCTAGCCCTACACCGACATTAGTATTAGTATGAGCAGGTCCTCCTCCCCTAGATTCGGTGCCGGCGATGAAGCCTGCCATGCCGACGTTGACTTTGGGAGGTGGCGCAGATCCGCGGCCGTCCTGCTGCGTCTGCGTCCCATCACCGTCTGCTTGATAGACTGGACCACTCTGAATAGACAGCTTGTTGTTTTTCGTTGAAGCTCCAGTAGTTGTAGTAGCATCTGCCTTCTGCATCTGCTTCGGCTCCATTCCTGCGTTGTACTTGAGGACACGATTGGTCGCTGCGGCTGCAAGTACATGATCTCCACCATCATTCTGCTTATGTGGTACCTGACTCTTCGGCAGCACGCTTTCCTTCATCAGCTCCGCGAAACCCGCCTCAAAATCGTACTCGCCACTTTTTCAGTCCACGCCTACCGGACCCACTCCCCCACAGAACAGGCCCTTGCGCAGGGTGCGCGCCTGCGACTTGTACAGTGCGCGCGCCATCTGGTCATATGAGGATCACACGGCCTCGACTGCGGGCGGAAGTTTGCTGCTGCCAGGCACCTTGTTTCAAGCGTTGGAGCGCACGCGCCTTGCTTGTCTGAGAAGAAACACGACGGTCGCGCGCGCCGACGTCGCTTCAGTGGTGTGGGATGTGATGCTGCCGCGGCTGTTGCCAATTCAATCGCTCGACCTCTTTTCCGACGGCACGAATGATACTTTATTGCCATTGCCTCCGACGCCCACGGCACTGAGACGTGGCCACTCGTCGTCCTCGTCGTCCGAGTTGTAGTCGCTATGTTGACTATCGCCACGGCCGAGCGAGCGTTTCCGCAGGGACGTCCGGTGCCGGCCGTAGTTCTGGCCTCAACCAGATCAAGAAAGAAACTCTGCATGCGGATGCGGGATGTCCCATCCCAATCATGGGATGCCGGATGTTCCGGGACGCCGGATGCCGGATGTCCCATCCCAATCATGGGATGGCGCCTTTTCAAGTTCAACGCCACCACCACTTCCTGTCTTGTTCATAATGCTTAACCCAAACAACCGCTCCAACTCCGGCACCTCACGCTTCCACCACTCGATGAACGGCTGCGTGAATGCCAGCCGGTGCCGGCACGTGTTCTTCAGGAAGTCAAACAAGATGGCGACGTCCGACAATTCCTCAATGAACGAGTGATGGAAGCTAGCTGTTTCGTTATCCCAGTTCGACTTGGAATTTTTACTAGGTCATGACGAGCGACTGTAGCTGCCGTGCGTACTCGGCGCATTTATTTTCGGTCTTCACGTCAGCATCTACATCAGCACCGTCGTGCGCGTTCTCCAGCAGGATCTTGTACAACGTCGTCACCGTGCGCAGCGTGACGAACTGCTTTTGCGGGATGACGAGCTCGCGCGTCGCCTGCTCTAATAAATTTCTACGCTTGGCAGACGGTAGCAGATTAACCATGCTCAGGTCACAGCCACCACCACCATATCCAAAACTCCGTCGTTCTTTTTCAGCTTCGTTGGCTTTGCCAATCAGTTCTGCGATGACTTCGAGGGTGACCTCCTGCAGCACCAGCCTGTTGTCCACGCCCACGTTGGCGCCGGACGCGATCGTGAGGTTCTACTTCTTGTTCAACAGCACGTCATCAGCATCACCAGATCCACCCATGCCACTCATAACACCGCCACCAGTAGATGATCTTCGTCGAGTCATTCCACCCTGATATGCAAGCGGCTCGTTTAATTTGTACTCGAAGACGTCTTTGACAGCCTCTTTCAGACTCAAGGTGCCAACCACCCCCGCTCACCGTTGCATGGCGCTTGGCTCCTGCACCCGGCAGATCTTCTCAACCATCTTCTTGCACTCTTAAACGTCGAAGGATTTGGACAGGAAGTCCTCCATCTTCCGCAAGAGGTAGGCGCGGTCGTCCTCCCTCTGCTTCTTGTTGGGCGATCTTTGTTTGTAGTTCGTGCGCTCGATGCGGTTGGGGTCCTGCTTGTTCTTGTTCAGGTTGTTAAGCAGGATCTGTTTCGCTGGATTCGGTTTCTACGGCGACACGGTCCTTGAGAGCGATTCCTGCTGCTGCGGGTTGCCGAATTGCAAGTGCATCGGCTACAGGGGCGGCATTCCCTGCACCATAGGCTGCTGCATCGGCGGACGCTGCGCGTGAGGCGGCTGCTGATGCTGCAACGGAATCATGGGCATGCTGTTTTTAGGGCCTCTATTTTGTGGCGGCGCCTTCAGAAACGTCGGCCCAGAGTGCTTCGAGCGGATGCCGGTGCCACGCTGTCCATTCGAAAGTGCGTCACCAGACATCACACTCGTGTCTAGAGCGTTGCCGACTCCAGCAGCCGCACTGCTCGAGCTCGAGCTGCTCGACGAAGACGACGACGACGATGACGACCCCGCCTGCGCAGCCGGGGCCTACGCTCATCAAGCCTAAGCCTATTGTTTCTCCCACTCAGAATTCCGCTTGCGTCTGGCCTCGATCTCTCAGTCCTGCCTCGCCTTCTTCTCCTGTCACCTCTGCAGATCCTTCGCCTCCTTCTCGCGCTACAGCTCCTCATGCGCCTCCTCCTCCGCCTGCACGTCCAGAAGAAAGTCGTTCTAGTGCTCCAAGTCGTCCGCCGTGATCTCGTACGGCACGACCGGCGTGGTGTACCACCGCTGGACCTGCAGTTTCTTATTTTTTTCGTCACCGAACTGCGCTTTTCAGTGCATCTCGACCTCGGGATTCGGTTCATCGGTGAACTTGAACGCTTTCACCTGCTTGAAGCTGAACAGCACGAACTTGCGCCGCTCGTCGTCATCCGAGTCAGAGTCTTTCGCTACGTCTTTATCGTCATCTTCACCGTCTTAATCCTTAGCAAGGGCCTTGCCATTTGGCCTCACCTTGGGCTAGTTGGGGTCGTCCAGCATCCGATCCAACTCGTCAGCCTCCTCGTCGAACACTCAAGCAGCTCACGCCTTCTTTTTGTCCTTCTTCATGTTCGACTTTTTCTTGCCACCCTCGTCTCCATTGTCCACCTCGTCTTCTTCGCCCTCGACTTGGTACGTGTCCACGATCTGCGTTCACAGCTCGATTTTTTTCGGCCGGCTCATGTGCCTCAAAGTTCTCCCATCACACAAGCTGCACTTGAGCTCCAATTCACCAAGCCCATCGTCGTCGTCGGACTCTTCACTGTAAAACACATCGTTGTAGATAACCCCTTTCTTTCCATATTTCTTGTGATATTTTCCCTTCTTGCCCTTGCTCTACGCTCACTTCTACTTCGCTCATGCTTTTTCCTAGGCCTTCCGCTCCTTGACGATCTTCTTCTGTGCACTCAGCGTCAACAGGCTCTTGGGCATCCTCACTCCACCTCCCACTGAAACTTTTCCGTCCTCGCCCGCCTACAGCTCCGACACGTTCTCGCTTTGTCGCTAGGCCTACTTCTTTTTCCTGTACGGGCGTTTTTTCTTGTTCTACATCTCGGTTTCGAAGGTGATGTGGTCTTCGTCGATCTCTCCGGCGGTGTCGTCGTCGTCGTTTTTATTACGTCGCAACGGATCCACTATAAAGTCGTCTTCGAGCAGGGCGCTGTCGTCGAGCGCCGAAGCGATGTTGCCCTTGGTATTCGAAGAAAGCTTGTTCGTGGACTTCTCGTCGTCGAGCGCGAAAGAGGCCGCGGCGGACGTGGCGAGCAGCTTCTGCCTTCACAGCTTTCAGGCTTCATCTTCCTGGTCTTCCTCGCCCGGATTGACGGCGTGATGCATCACCAGCACCGTGTGCACAAACTGGCGCATGTGCACCTCGAAACCCGCCGGGTCCTGGCTCTGCCACGTGTCCATGTCCGCGAACGCACCTCCCTCCTCCACGTACTTGACGCAGTTCTCGCGCTAGATCTTGCGCTACTCCTCGTCGAATCAAACGCGTAGGCGCTGGACAGGTGTCAGCCGCGGGCGCCTCTAGGCCGACGGGTGCACCAGCGACACCGCGTTGTTCCAGCGCTCAGCGAGCTCGGGTGCAAAGCGCAGGAGCTCGGCGAAAGCGCGCGCGTCGTCGGCGGTCACGGCCCCAGGGTTCTTTTCATTTTCGCTTTCATCGTTGTCCGGCTTAACATCCTAAGCACTCGAGGAACTACTCGAGCTCGACGAGGAGGACGACGATGCTGCCGCTGAGGCAGGCGGGGCAGTCCTATCTTCAACACGACCCTCCAAGACACGCGCCCTCACGCTACTACGACTCCCGGTACACCTCGTTAAGCATCTCAAGTTGCTCTGAAAGGCCAGGGTACCGAGCGCACACCGTCCGCATCACCTCCTCTCCCTTCGATCGCAGTGAGAAGTACTTTCCTTTTTGCGTGCACTCAGCGAGGGCGTCGCTGACGAACTTCTCCTAGTACTGCTCTTCATCAGCAGCACCTGCACCCACACTCGGATTCAGGTACCCGTGCACCTTCTTCGCCTGCTCGCTGTCTCACCCGAACTGCTCGATGATCTCGGCCCCTCGCGCCGTCACTCACGCGCGCAGCCTCTGCTCGGTCGCCGCGTACACGTCGCGCGTCAGGGCATCATGATAGGTCACGAGATCTTCTAAGATATCCTCTTCGTCGATACCATCCTCCTCGCCTTCGCCTTCCACTACCTCAGTCGCGTCATTGGGATCGACTTTAGCGCGCTTGGCGTCGGGACCGGCGTCGGCGGCTGCGGTGGTAGTGCCACGACCATGAGCCGTAGCAGGAGCGGTGGTCGGCATTGTGACGTTGCTTTTGCTTATGCTTTTTATGATGTTGATACAAATTCGAATTCTAATGGTTGTACTGCACAAATCTATCTCCTTTTCTTGTGCCTTTAGGCGCCACCGCGCTTGTAGTGCAAAGTAATGTTCTTCAGTCTACTCTTCGCCGGCAATACCGATGTATTCCCACTCAAAAAGCAAAGTCAATGTGTTCATATGTCCCTACCACAGATCTATCAACTTCCCAAAACTTGATATACGAACAGAGCGATCATCAGTCGAAGTAAAAAATCGTCACATCATACTCATAACTCATAATCAGTCAAAAAGTATCGTTTCATCCATGGTCGTTTCATCAAAGCAAACCATCCTCTATCCCACGTTTAGCCATCTCTTCCACTCTTTCATCCACCAAAGCACCATCTCCACCACCAACCTCTTTCTTCGCACCTCCACCAACACCTCCCGGCCCATATCCAAGTGCACGCAATTCCCTAGCAACGCGTGCCTTAGTCTCCTCCCGATGCTGTCACCGTCACATTCTCGCCTGTGCGTGCAGTTCCTCCTCTCAGGCCTGTAATGCCGCCTCAACACCCCGCCGCCTCTCCAGCAGCGCCTGCTTCTACGCTCACAGCTGCCTACTACTTGTCCTCAACTCCTCATAACAGCTCGTCGCACCGCACCCGCGCCGGCGCAAAAGAGTCGTTCAGCTAATTTAGCGAATTACTAGAGCTTGTCCGTCAGTTCCTGCTCAAATCTCTTCTCACTACAAACTCGCGTGTTCTTCAACCTGTGCGCGCATATCTCACGCGATTTTGGCGCGCTTGCGGCGCTCCAACTCCTACATGTCTTTCTTGAGTTTCTCGCGGCGCTAGGCGACAGAGGCTTCGAGGGCGTCGAGGCCGGGGTCAAGACATTGGTCGTCGGTCGAACTCGAACTTGAAGTAGCTTTGCGACGTTCAAGTTCCGGTGCTGCAGCATTTTACTGCGGCGGCATGCACAGTGAGGCTAGGTCGTCGAGGATGAGCGGCGCATGCGTGTCATCCTCGGCAAAATCGTTTTGATCGACTTTATCATCTGCTTCATTGTTGTCGCCAAGAACATCTTCATCATCGACAGACTTCTGTGTCGTTGAAGGTAGCCCCGCCTGGAGAAGCTGAGACATAATGCTCTTCACGTCGGCATTCAAATCTGAGCGTTCTATCTCATCGAGGTAGTGAGCAGCGGAGGCGCGAGCAACTGCCTTCTCTTCATCGCCTCATGGGTCAGCACCATCTCACTCTCCAGCCAGGTCCTCTACAAGCGCCTCGTCGGAAGGATTTGCGGTTTGCTACGTAGAAGTACCCATATCGACATCACCGCGCGTCTCGATATCGCCCTTCTAAGGTTGTGATGATTCAGATGCTTTGGTCTGGATACGACTAGGCGGAATCTACGCTTTCACAGTTCGCCGCGTTGACGAACTCACACTCTACTTACCATTGCTGTTACCCGGCTGTTGCTGCTACTGCTGTTGCTTTCGCTACTGCAGTCGATTCAATGCTTCGGCGGTGCGTTTTGAGAGCGGCTGTTGTCGCGACGGAGCTGTAGATGCAGATAGCGGTATGCGCTACTTAGGTTCAGCCGCTGGCCATGGATTAGACGTGCTGCTTGGTGGAGATGGTATGGCACTGGGCGGTGCGTTCATATTCGCTACACCTGTTCTGCTAATACGTGTGCCTTGCTGCGATCCAGCCGAAGCCGGTGCCGGACGTAAGCTCGAACTAGATGATGACGCAGCTGAAAAGGACATGACTTAATATGTCGTTTATCTTCTACTAGTACTAGTTGTAAGTATGTAAATAAGATTCCATAAAGTTTCAGGGTAAGACAAGTGTGCGTCTTCCTCTTCCTCGACCTCGACTAGTAGTAGTATATTTTAAAAAAATTTTATAATATTATATTATTATAATATTACGTAGACGTAAAAAAATGTTTCATTGCGATTTCATAGCAGTTCCCAGTTGTGCACTTACTCTTACTTTCCCATTTTATTTACGGGACGCAAACGAAACACAACAAGTACAACTCGAATACATCAGCACACCCGGCACCGCAGGAAATTCAGTATTGATGATGTTGGAACAACTTCTATAATCGCAACCGATGACATAGTAAAATGTAAAAAACATTGATCAACAAGAACTAGAACTACATTTTTATATAAATTTTTATTTTTTGTCAACGCACATCCACCTACTTCCCCTCGACCAAGTTGCACTTGTAGTAATTGTGCTTACATTCAACATTTTCCCTTCCCTTTCTTCCAACATTGATGTGGATTTGCTTGTGGGACACTCGCGCTTTACTACCGGTCTACCTCCTGACGCTCGGCGTTTACAGCCGCTTACACGTTCCAAAACTTTGTTGCTCGCTTTCAACCTTACGCCCTCATAATTTCATACTTCATAGAAAAGTAATCAACAGTACGTACACGGCAGTATATACACATACAGTACATCTTTTTTGTTCTCGAGTTGAAGTCGGCGAGTAAATGAGTGAGAAATATTGTCTATGTACAGTGTCACTAAGCGCCCAACAGGGGCAGGACGTTATTACCGCATATCCTCGATTGGGAAAGATGTTATCATGTTCCACGATAAGTATAAGTAAAATGTACTTGTACTCGTTCTTCCGTTGTACAATAACCACCTGATACTTTTCTTTAACGACTACCGCGTGAAGGAAAGCTGATACGTCTACCCTTGGCATCCTCTAAATCCACGTTATAGTTTCTCCAGACGCTCTTTCCGTTACTATCTTCAATCCGTCCGAAAGCCGCTTTACTATGTAAATTTCTCGCAACCTCATGGTAGGCCTTATTCAAATCAGTTCCCGCAAGATCGTAATAAGGATACGTAAGCTTGATTCGACGCACACCTTTGTTATCAGCCGTAGGCCCCTTGACTTCGTCCCAGTTAAAATCTTCATGAATAAAGACCTTGTTGTTTGAAGCACCGAATGGCAAGCTACCCAGAATCCAACCATGCCACTTAAGAGCATCCATTGAGTCGAGGACTTTCCTACCTGTTTCTGATGACGGATTTGACAAGTTAAATATGTGCGTTACCCTATCGCGCTTTTTTTGTGCGAGCAAAGCTCTTAATTCAGCTTCCGATTGAGGGGCCGCTTCTGCCGCTTCTGCCTCTTTTTTATCAGCAGCCCTTTTTACTCGGCGCAATGAGGCAAGTTGTTCCGTTTGCTGTCTCACAAACTCTTGAGGCTCCAGACCCATTTCGAGGGCTTGCTTCACCAGAACGTCATGAAAATCGAGAGGGCTTTCGACAGCCGTCTTCGGTGGAGCTGGTGGAGAAGAAGATGCAGCAGTTTCCATAAATGGGGTCTTCTGCGGCTTTCCAAAGTTAGAAGATTGAGAATGAGATTCATACAATTTACCAGGTGGCTTTCCATCTCCAGGTGTATTATTCGGCGTGCTAGCCAAACTAGTACCAGCATTTGACAATGCATCTTCTTCAGTCAGGATCTGTTTGGGTACCGGCCCCTGCTGATATGTTACCCATGGCTTCCCCATACGCTCCTCGAACTTCTTAAGGAAGTCTGCCGTTTTTTCGTCTACTTCCTGTTCACTTATACCTCGTGACTTTTGATGTCGCGCGTATATTTCTTGTGGCGTTAAATCAAAGCCCTTTTGCATCTCAGCAGCTCCTTCTGCATTTCTTCCTAGCACATGCATCTTCAAGTTCAGAGCTGATGCGCCAGTAATCGCTGGAGCAGCTGCAGATACAGCAGTCATGCCTACAGCAAGCGCTGTCACTCTATGACGTCTTGCCAACGACATCTTTTCCAAGTAACTGTAATAACTGTTCTTGAAATCTGTTTTGCTATGTAGTTGTCAGAAACTTTCACCTACAGCTTATCCGCGGATTCAATGCTACGTAAATTTTTTGCTTGATATGCTAAGTTGTATAACAACAGGGGAGTCGAATCCGAAATAATTCCGATTGACCAATTATAGCCTTGAATGTGGGGGTATGTTCAATTTGATGTCTATCTTTATCCTATCGCTATATGTATAACGGTAAGTGAGTAGTTGTAAATAAGTAAGTGAGCAGTTCGCAGTGCGCGTGCCTGCTGAAAGCTGAAAACGGAAAGTGGTACTCGAAGATTGCAGTTGCAGTAAGCTGTGTTTTTAGTAAACGAGTTGAAGAGACGTTGCTGACGGCGATATGATAGAGATGGACCTGATGATCATATTCATAGCCACAAGTTGAAAGAAGTGAGTGATGGAAAGAAAGATGCGAAGAATGTGGATCACCGAAGATAATCGCACAGCAATACAGAGTCGATATCAGTGCATTGGCAACGGCATTTCAATTCAGCGCTTATTACAAATTAAAATCAGCATACGAGTCATTCACATCCTTCCGTTTTCGACCGTTGATCATTCCTTCACACAAGTAGATAATGCTAGCTAACGTTCGCGTTTCCGTTTTCCCATTTCTTCTCTGGCACTGGCGAGAGCTTTTTTTATTTTTGACGTCTTTCTGAATCTGATTGACGTAGCTCGGCGGCTACATACAAAACACTTAAAACTGTGAAACATTACTTTACCATCATCGGCTCATTGATCCTCGCAGGCATGCTCTAGGTTCCTCGACCTCGTGTCCAAAAAAATCTGAAAACTACTACTTGTTCTTGTACTTTAATAAAAGTGACATAATAACGTGTTGTTTATTAGCCTCCTATCATCATCGAAGTAGAACAATATGTCAACTCCCGCCTCCGAGTCAAGCTCAAGATCAACTACTACCTCCAAGTTTTTTAGATTTAGTACCCAGCATACCACTCGCGCTTCTCCTTTTCAGTAGCCACCCGCACCGCGAACTTCTCGGCCACTTTTGCGTTTTGCGCGTCGTGCAGCTTCGTCTCCTTCATCATCTTGAGCAACGAAGCCTCGTTCGCGCCGCCCTTCTCCACGTGGCTGACGGTCACCCACCAAGCCCCTTTGTCCTTGATCCACCTGCCGTTCGCGCTCCCGTCCGTCGAATAAAAGTCGGCATTCTCGATCCAGAAGCGGTGCTCGCGCGAGCCGTCGTCGGTGGGCGCGCGCGTCCAGCTCTCCCAATCTCTGACAGACTTCGCATCCATGCCCGTGCCCATCCCCAGCGCCGTCCGGTACTTCTTCAGGTCGCCCACGTGGTCGCGGCTCATCAGCCCTTGGTGCGTGGTGGTGTGGCCCAGCACCTTCTGGAAGAGCCAGAAGAGCCAGTGGCCGCGCACCTTCTGCACGCCGCCCTGGCCAAAATTTCTGGATATCGCTTCACCGGTGAGGCTGCGCGGCGTGACGATCAGGTCCACGGTCGCGCTCGCGGGCGCCGCCTCCTTTTTCTGCCGCATGCGCGCGTTATATTCCATCTGACGCGCCGGCAGAGCTGCCTTCGCCGCCTCCGCGCGGCGCTGGGCTTCGAGTTGAACTTGCTGCTGTGCCTCGTGCTTCGCCTCCGCGGCCAGCGTGCGAGCAAAGTCCAGGGGGCTCGGTGTGAACTCACCGAACTCGGCAGCCGCGGCGGCGTAACGCGCCCGGAACTCCTGCTCACCACCTTTTAGCTTAGCGACTAACGCAGCACGATGCATCGCTTCGGTCTGGTCAGGCGTCTCAGTGCGCAGCTGCTGCTGTATTAACCTTTGCTGCTCCAGGTGCTGCGCCTCGCCCCCGCGCCGGCGCTCCGCCTCTTGCGCGCGGATCATATCGAAGTGCATCTGCTCCCTCTCGGCAATTTCCCGCTTTTGCCTTTCCTCTCTCTCCGCGATCTCCCTCCTCTGCCTTTCGTCTTGTTCTCTTTGCCGCTCGGCCGCCAGTTGTCGAGCCGCCTCGCGTTCGCGTTCCTTCTCGAACTGTTGCAAGCGCCGCGCCTGCTCGGCAATGAACTGGTCGGAGACAGCGGCCTGGACCGGCGTGCGCTGCTGCGGCGGTTCCGGTGCCACATGTGCCGCGTTATAGATGCGGTTGGCGAAGTCGGGTCCCTGTATCACGGTGTGACCCCGCGGCGCCTGCGCCTGCGCCGGACGAGGCTGAGCCGCCGATTGCACAGGTTGCTGGTGCCGGTGGATCGCCGCCGCCGGGTGCGCCGCCGCGGCGTGCGCCGTGACCGGCATAGAAGGCATAGGCATGGCGCGCGGCTGCATTGGCATCGGCATGGCGCCTGCGACGAAGTGCGGCGGCATGTGCGGCGGCATCGGCATACTTCTCTGCATCATGTGCGGAGGCGGAGGCCCCTGCGGAATAGGCGGCGGCGCGTGCATGTGCATGTACTGTTGGTGCTGTGCGACGAACGCGTTTGGAACCCGCTGCGGAGGCGGAGGCGCATACGGTTGCTGCAGATGCGGATTGTACGTCGGAACTACTGGGTTGACGGGCGCCACACCAGCGGCAGCTTGCTGGGCGTGAGTCACAGGCACAGGGGCTGGAACAGGCGCGACATATTGTTGTTGAGGAGCAACACTCGGAGCTGCTGCTGCATGAACCAGCCCTGTTCCACGGCCACCGCGGCCGCGTCCGCCACGGCCTGCAGTAACTGCGCCCTTGCCGCCGCCGCGCATCGCTTCGAAAGCTGGCGCGTGCGCTTGCTGCAGGTCTTCACTAGAAAACGCCATCGGCGACACCTGCGCGGAGGAGCCCGCGCTGCCGCTGCCACTATCCACGTACTTCGCTTCGCCAGGCTGGCCGCCAGTCGAGGTCAAGCTGTTCGGCGTGCCGTCGTCGTCAGCAGATCCGAAAGTTTCGTCGTCGTTGTTAGAGACATCAAGCGGTCGCGGTCCATTGGCTAGTGCCTTCAAGCGCATAGAAGCTTCGAACCGCGCGGCGCTCGCGGACAGGGAGTCCATGGTGAACCCTTCGCCTTTGGCGTGGCGCGCCGCAGTATTATCTTCCGGCGACTGCTCCCTGGTCAACGCGCCGGCCGACAGCTGCGTCAGCGTCGTGTGCTGCGAGCCCTGCGAGTCCTGGGAGTGAGAGTGAAAACCAGAGCCTGCTGCTTCACCATACCTCGCACTCACCGAGCCGTGCGAAGCGTGCGAGCGCGCCGAACCGTTGTCAGAGGGCGCGCGGCCCGCGCTGCTTCCGATCGACCCGAAGCTGCGCACCGACGCGTTGTCGCTCCCCGCGCGCGACGAAGGCCGAGACGGGTACGTGTCGCGCTCGCGCCAGATGTCCGAGCCCTGCGACGAGGCCGCAGCACCGAACGCGCCTGTCCAGGAGGCCTCAGATCCAGAAGGTGATCCCAAACCCGGGCCGGGGTGCTGCCGGCGCAGCGTGTTGACCAAACCCCGCTGACCATAAGCGTCAGGAGCGACACGGGCATCATCGTCAGCATCTTGCTCCATGTTGCTCAACAGTGCGTCCACCATGTGCTGGAAGTTGGGGTCGTTGTCTATAGCGTCACCCGACACCTGCCGAACAACGGCCGGCTGAGGCTGCCCGTGCATAGTGAGTCTCACGCCTGCGACGCTCAGGAGCGCCGACGATACGCTAACGCTCGCTACGAGCGCGAGTGCAGCCGCTCGTGTTGTCACTGCCATCATTTTTTGCTTCGTGACCGTTGTAATTAAGTTTCTGTTTTTAATAATCTTTATCTTATTCTCAACAAACTAAGCCGTTGCACTACGTCGATGAATGTCGGCAAGTGAAAGTGATGTGGAACTCAAACTTTAATTCTTTTAAAATAACTCAAACTCTGCGTCTATGCTGGAAGATACGTAAGCGCATAAACTGTAACTGATGGTTGATCAACGATCTACAGTCCTCTTTGACGAGATCGGATCTGCAATCTTCCAAAATATCCTAAGAAGTTGTAAATTACTACTACTAACTCTAACTAGTACTCCGACTAAGCGATAGCTGCGCAATAATTTTTAGACGATCGGTGAAGATATACTTATAGTCGATGAATCGGTGCAGAATAGAGCAGTGGCAGAACGAAGGCGAAGCGAAAGATCAAACTCAAAGAGAGAAAGTTTCACGAAGTCATCGACTCAATGTCATTACTGAAGTGTCAATATCAGGATCACCAAGAGCAAGACTAAGTAAGCATTTCCATGAGAAGATCAATCATCGATTTCACTTTTTTGCAGACCACATCAATGTCTTTAGCCCTCGCGCACCTGCACGAGCGCGTGGCGCACCGCGTCGAAATCGCGCACGACCTCCTCGCTCGCCCCGAGCAGCGTCTGCGCAAAGGCGCGGAACTTGTTCACCTCGCCTCCTTGACCTTTTTCACCCTCAGCCAGCACCAACCGCTCCAGTGTGTCCGCGGCCATGTTGACTTCGCCCAGGGAACGAAGCACGCCACCAGACCCAACCACCGGAGCATCAGCGTCACCGCGCTTGCGCACGACGAGGTCTGGTGCCTCGTCACCGTCATCCTCGTCGTCACCACCTGCGGCTGCCGCGTCGCCGCCGATGAAGGCGTCTAAGTCATCCATCAGATCGTCGTAGTCCTCATCATCATCCGAAAACTCGTCCTCTTCATCATCCTCATCGTCATCACCTTCCTCCTCATCCTCACCTTTTTTATCCCCACGTACAGCCGGAACAACCTCGCCCCGCCCGCACGCCATCAGCGCAGACGCCAATTCGTCCGTTTGACCCGTGATCTTGGAGAAGTCGTCCAAGAAGTCATCCAGTCCATCCACGTTCAGCCCAAGAGCTTCCAGCGCCTCATCACTGACAGTATTTTTCACCACGTTCTTCACGGTGTTGTCCACGCGGTCGCAGACGAACAGGAAGGCGCGAGCGCGCGCGCTCATTTCGTCACGAGTAGGTGCGGAAGGTCGAGCACCTCCCTCGGCAGTGGACGGACGCGAAGCTGAAGAAGCAGAGTTGGATTTTTCCGGCGTAGAGAAGCCGCGACCACCCGCACCAGCCGCGCTCGCATCGGCACCTGCACCAAGTTGAGCCTTCGAATACTCCACCATCTCTTCATCATCAACCGCGAACTTCACCGCGACTTCCCTTCTAGCATCTCTGACCTCTTTCATCTTCTTAAATAATGCCTGTTTCGCAGCTGTGTGGTTCTTCCGCGGCACGCGCGGCCACCCCTTCAGTACTTCGAACAGCTTACCGAGCTTGCCGGCGAGATTTTGTTTTTTAATCAGCGCGACGGCCTCCTTCTCGAGTTTTTTCAGCTTCTCCTCATCCACTTCATCCTTCTTCTTCAAAAACTCCTTGTTGTACGCCTCAAACGCCTTGCCGTCGACGCACATGAACCTCAGACTTTCGTGCACCTCATGGTAAACACCGCTTAGCTCGTCGCCGAACCGCAACGCAGCAGTCCTTAAACTTTTACCGGCGGTTGCGTCGTAAGCAGATTGAAAAGTTCCGAGGAAGAGGAGGTAGGTCTTAGCGAAATCTACCAGAGCATTACCCGGCTTAGGACTGTTCGTCTTGTCCGCCCCGTCTCGCTTCGCAACCGCACTATTTCCACATTCACAGTAGCCCAAAAACATCAGCAACTCTTGTCTAGTGTCGCACTGCGCGGCGAACGCACCCGTCTTCGTCACCGTGCCTCAGAGGACGTCGTGCATCTTCTGGATGTAGTCGGTGGGCATATCTTTTCCTATACACCTGCTTTGTTTGAACAAGTCACCCCTAGCCTCCGCCCACGCCTGCTTGATGTTCAGCTGCTGCGCGGCGGAGGCGGTGGAGGACGTTGTGGTTGAGTCGGAGGACATTTTTACGATTACGTCGTGTTGCTGTCGTCGTCGTGTGATATAAGTGTTCTACTATAATATCTATTTTTAAATCTGCCTGTCTGACTAGCTTTTAAGCTCCGATAAGTTTTCAGCTGGACAAGTCAAGTCAAGTGAGCATTAGATGCAAGAGAACGAGTTGAACAAGTATGAAGTTGAATAGTCGAGGAACGAAAGAGTAGAGAACGAGTAGGCCAAACATGAGAGAAAACCAAGGCAGTCCTGAAGAAAAGTTGTCACCAACATTTGAACATCCACTCATCAGCTGGCCGGGAAAGCTACAGCTGTAAAAACTGTGAAAAGTCATTCACGACGTTCTTTGCGTCAATTCGTCCTCTACGGAGTCACACACGTGAAACATACTCTATCGTCTATCCCGAAAACAGTCTTCATTGAAACAGCTTGATATCTTCGTTCATATGCATATCCATTTCTTCTCACGCCTCACACCCCCTCATATCACCTCCATTTCCTTACTTGTACACAACATTCCTGTGCAGGATCGGCTGGCGGCACACCGGGCACTGGCTGCCAACCTTGTTGCCGCACGCCGCGCAGCAGCACAGGTGCCCGCACGGAATGAACACCATGTTCTTCTTTTTCTCGATGCAGACGACGCAGATGTCGTCATCTGCGACGACCGTGCTTGACGGTGGCACTTCCTTCCTGCTTTCGTCCGATTTTGGTGCTTGGGCTTGTGGTTTCGGTTGAGGTTGGTTACTAACCGTACAACTACGTGCTCCTGGAAGCTGCGCCAAATCGAGCGGAAGTGCACTCTGCTTGTTGCGCAGTCCATGCTGCTCGCGCAGAGCGCTATCTACGTCCAGTGCACCACGCGCGTCCGCGAGAATGGCCGAAGCGACGGCCGAAGGCCCGCCCCTGCGTTGATGCTGGTTGGCGACGACGTTTCAAGATCTCCGGTCTTGCGGGCGAAACCTGTAGTCACGTCCTGGTTGACTATGACTTTCATTTGGCTGACCCGTTGGCGAATTCTTGGGGGCGCGTTGGCTTTCCGCTTCTAGCATGGAGAAGAAACCAAATGGATTTCAGGATTGTCCAGCTTGTTGCGAACCGGACTGTCCCTGGTGCCGCACCTCAGCACGCACAGGCGGTGAGACAGCCTGCATGGCGCGGGTCGCGGAAGTTTTCGCTCGCGCAGGTGGCGAACCTGGAGGCGTGCCGCTGCTCGGAATGAAGCCGTTCAGGGTGCTCGATGAAGAACTCGACGAAGAGGAAGATGCACTTGCACTTCAACTTCACACTCATCAAACTACACCTCGCTACTGTCTCTCCTCTTCTTCTCACAACGCCCTTCAAATAGCTTCGTCATCCTTCACCTGCTGTTTCTCCTCTCACCATCATTTTAGCACCGGTGTAGCAATGTGTTCGGCGCGGCCCCGTGCCATTTGCGCCGTGATCGATCCAAACGTCTCCCACCCATCTCGGTCTCGACGCGGGCCGCGGGCGCTCTGAGAGCCGGACGCGAAAGCAGCGACGTTAGCGCCACGCATCGGGAGCTGCTACTGCTACTGTTGCCGGACGCGGGTGGCCGTCGGGACTTTATCAGCTTCAACTTTTTCTTTCTCACTTTCCTTCGGCTTTCACACGACCACGGCTAGGTTGTTGAAGTAGAGCACTTCTTGCTCAGTCGAAGTCGAACTGCTTGACGCAGAATGGCCTTTCGTTGATCCGGTTCAGTCGAAGTATTTGACAACTGTTGCCGAGGCAGGTTGTTTTGGTTTCGACTCTGAGGCATCTTCCTGTTTCTTGTCTGACTGACCTCACATCAGCGTACGAGCGTCACTAGATGCAGCACGCAATCGCGAGGCGTTCCTGTCCACGTCGACGGCATTTGAAACGCGAGGAGCTGGATTGTTTAGAGCTCGAACACCAAGCATCTCCTTCTAGATGATGCGGCTACCGCGGGCGCTCAGTGGCTAGACTACTGGTGCTTGACTTTTAGCCAGAGCAGCAGTAGGTGCCCGAAGTGATCCGAGTGATACATGCTTTGAAGACGGGACCTCAGAAGGCTCTTCAACGATTCGCGCAAGCACGTACCCTCCAGTTTTTGTCTCCGGCTTTTCGTTCTTCGTCGTTGACCCTTCAACTTCATTCTCATTTCAACTTTCCGTGCTATCAGCGACTCCGAGTCCGACGGGAGTACTTGTCGGTGATTACTTCGTCACTAAAATATTATTGGAGACCGGAACAGACTGGGGCTGCGGTTTGATACCCGCAGTCGATCCAGGCAGCATGTACTGCTTGCTACTGTGCGGAAAGTTCGGTTTAATGAATCCGAAAGCCGTTGGCGCTGAGGACGCGGTTAAAGTAGTTCTAGTTGCTAATGGCTATTCCAACTGCACTGGGTGCTTCGCCGGGCCCCGTTACGACATAGGTGGAGGCTGCACACGATCCATTCTGAGCACTGCACTTCCAAGTCGCGCTCCCTTCGATCATTGCAGAGGCTGAGACTGTGGAACCTGCTTCAGTGCAAACTTTCATGGTTCTGAAGCCGAAGCTCTAGTAGTAACTCTAACTGTTCCTGTTGACGTTGAGGTTACCTATGGCTATGAAGGTTCGTCCTCAAGTCGCAAGTTCGCCTGCGCGTCATCAAGACTTGAGTCGCATGAGACCTACATAGGGGGTATGTTTTTTCGCGCGTCTCATTCAACTTTTGCATCTGCGTCGTCGTCGAACGTGTGGTCTTGCGGTGACTGAAGACCGGTCACGAACGACTTCTCATCGCTTTGGATCTGCACTGGCTCCTCTTCCACACTTTCGAGTGCCTTTGCTGGTGATAACTGTTTGGTCGGTATTACTTCATCGCGCTGTGGTTGTTGTTGTCACACGTGTCTTGATCATGTTCATGATCATCATCATAACCGCGGAGCTTGAATGCCCTATTGCAGACCAGCCGGAAGCGGCATCGGTCATCCACGTGAACTCGCTTCAGCAGCGGCAGCGAAATTTGCCCAACTCGATGCGCCGTTTCCTGACTGCGTTCGCGTAGCGGTTGCACTTTAGCTAGCACTTCCTCTCAGCGACGAAGAGGAAGCAGTCGCACACACGGATGGTGCAAAGGAGAGAGATGAAGATGATGACACGGCACTGTCGACACGCACTGGACCTCTTGGAGTAGGCTTCGCTCGCTGTGTCAAGAAGGACAGATTGACCCCCTGACCCGCACCACGATTTGATGGAGGCTGCTACGCCTGCGCGCGCTGCTCGGACTCACCATCTTTCTGTTTATCCGAGTCATTGATCCACCGCCGGTGTCAGTCACGTTTCTCATCATCGCGTTGCCAGTCCGAAAGCAACCTGTCGGTGACAGGCGCTCGCCCCTCCTGTACAGCGGTAGCGGCAGGTCGCGTACGCTGCTACTGGAATGACGGTCTTGCTGCAAGAGGTGCTGCAGGAACCGCAGGCGCTCCACTCTACATCACTCACGACTGCCCCTTCAGCAACTTACTAGACCTGCCAGTAGTCGCCCTGCCTTGCTCTACCGAGTCCAATTCACAGCTCCAAAGGAGATTCATGCAGCGCGCGGGTCTACTCAGACTGTCCGTCCTTTTGAAGAAGCTGTTACCGTGCACCTTTGCTGTAGAATTGGGCCATTGCACGAGATTTCTGCGCGTCGATGGACATGTCTTGTGATCAAGCTCCAGCGTGGCTGTTAGCCGCCGCCGCGGCGCGCGCGACTTGAGCTGCGACAGTAGGGTTGCGCGCGGGTAAGATCCAGGACGCGCCGCTCTGTCCCTCGAGCAGCGCACTCAGTAGCCTCACGTCGCCGCGGCAGACGCAGGCCCAGACGGCGTCGCTGCGGTCTTGGCGGGAGACGAATGGATTATTGTGCAAAATCCGAAGCACGCCTTCGTAGTCACCCGCCTGGACGCACTGCAGGAGGGACATCGCTTAATTGTGTTTTTCTGAGTGAAGCTAAAGATACTGTCTACAGCTACGTACGTGTCAGTGTATGTCGTATTATATTTATATTTGCACGTACACTACTGGCTGAAAGTGATGAAATCCCGCTTTCGGATGAACAATTTGTTTTTGCATAATAAGCAGTCAGACCGAGTTTAGATTATTAGAGTTCTAATTAGAAACTTTTATATCTTTTCCCAATGCTAAAATCGTTATCGACGTTCTCAAACAACTCAGTCTGAAGCAGCCATTTACACGCACACACAGACACATCACACAGACAATCGCATGCATAACACTTTTCCATTTACTCAGACATTCAAAAACGATTTGCGAGTTATATACAAGATCTACTTTTTAGATCATGAAGTTCATCCCTTGTAAATCAATGTGGTTGCTTGAATAGTTTACCGACACAAGTCGTACTGACAGTTGTTACACCCCTTACAGCAATATCCGTTCATACTGCGTGCGCAGTCGCGGGCGCTTAGCTTCCTCGCGTCGCGCCTTCCTCGCGTTTCGTTCGCGCTCCCTCTCGAGCCAGTCCACCTCCTGCATAAGCTTCTCTACTTCGGCCTCATCGGGCTTGCTCTTCGTTTTCGTTGCACTTGTACCGCTCATCTTCAACGGCGACCCCGACCTCGATCTCGATCGAGAGCGAGACGACGCAGCAGGCGCTGCTCTAGCCTTCGGCAGACTTGCCACCACCGCTGCCGCTTGCTCAACAGGAAGCTCTACATCTGTAACTTCGTCTTCTTCATCGAGCTCAATATCTACAGCGACGTCAGCAACTCCCACAGCTGCATCGTCTACCATTTCATCTACTTCATCGTCGTCACCGTCGTTTTCGTCACCACGTCTTGATGCTTTGCGCTTCTTTTCCACACGCACCTGCTCATCATCTACCCTCGCGTTATCAAACAAGCTCTCATCTCCAGTAAAAAATCTGTCGCGCTTCGTGAGGCGGTCGAAGGCGAACCGGTGGGCCATCTTGTCGACCTTGTCGAAACTGTTCTGTGTCGCTTCCTCGCTCACGCGCGAAATTGAGTTCGACGAGCTCGACTGCGAGCTCGACGACGCGGCAGACGACGACTGTTGCGACTCCTGAGAGTGAGAGTTCGAGCTGCTATTGCTGTTGCTACTGTTGCTGCTCGAGGACGACGAGGAGGAAGAAGAGGACGACGAAGTCGCTCCGCTCTCCTTACTGTTGTTTTGCTCCCACTGTTCGCGCGATAGCTCACGTTTTACTGCGCTGGGTTGACGGGCCTCCTCGCGTTTCAGGGCATCCGCTTCAGCCTGAGCTTCCGCCTCGCGTTGTAGACGCCGTCCCTCTGAAATCAGCTGGTTCTTCGATCACATGTTCAGGATGCGCTGCTTGCGGCTGTCGCTGCGTGTCCGGGCGCCTCTTCCTGTTTTAGCACTGACGAGTTCTTCGGATGCAGTGGGAGGCTTCTTGAACGGATTCAGTAACGAAGTGTCTCCTGCTCGTCCATCAATGTCGCTTACCGCGACATCCGACGTAGCTCCGCCCAGCGTGAATATGCTCCGCTGAAGCTTCAATGTATCCGACGACGCGGCCATGTGGCGACCCTCTGTGAGATGGTATCTT
>JACLAC010013920.1_pt1 | contig 21705 bp, 15 predicted proteins | sample 8027881 | NCBI WGS metagenome assembly JACLAC01 (sample SAMN15725517, study PRJNA655200) | protist metagenome | isolation source: fluorescence activated cell sorting (FACS) single amplified genomes of... | place: Spain: Blaines Bay Microbial Observatory, Mediterranean Sea | collected 2016-01-19 | reverse complement strand
ATTTGACGTTGTACAAGCATCCAAAATATGCATACACGCCAAAGATAAATCCTATCATCAATGGTACCGAATAGGATGCATGATGTACAATTGATTCTAAAAAAGTTTCTGCTGCTGGAGTACTCATATCATATTCAGTTTTTTTATAACACGGTTCACAACGTTTCTTATCAAACGCACAATTAAAGTTAACACACCTATGATTACTCAATACACAATGTTTCCCACGCATACAAGCTTTCGGATCGATTTTCATTAGACAACTTTGAAAGTTTTCGGCACACTGACAAAAATTCTCGTGTATGCTATTATTATGTTTTTCACAATAACTTTTTTCCTTTTCACATATGTTTGCACGGGATTGTGAACAACCCGGTGCTACTTTTTCCCCCGCATTTACAAAATGGACAAAGGGACCATGGTGAACCAAAATGCATAGGAAGACGATTGACAAATAGGTGTCGTAACGCTTATGCATATGACGAGACTCTATCATTATTTACTTTTATCTAGACTTTGTATAATACTTCTTTATATGATCGTAAATGTTTTATTGGTTCGTTTTCAAATTTAGTTTTTTTACTCTTTGCAGTTAGTTTGTATGCATACTATATACCAGTCGTGCAGTCGTCTGATGATAGTAATTATTTTTTCAAAAATACAATAATAATACCAGCCGGCTGTACCAACTGTATACTATAATACCACTGTAATAAAATCATCACAACATAAAAACACGAAATTATACTTATTAGTATACACAAAAATAAAATGTAAAAATGATGTGTAATTCTGGTAATGTGTTAATAAAAGTATGGCAATGCTATGTGCAGTATAATACGTATTTTTGGTTGAATACGAGAGTCGTCTGCGACTATACCAGACGACTACTCGATCCCTTCACTAAACGCCTCGTCTTCCCAGCCAATAATCAGGAATTCTGAGCGCTATTTAATCGAATTAATAGCGAAGAATTCCTGAGGTGCAGACTATGGCAGACTAAGACGTGCGGACGTGCGGAAGACGCAGACTAATTTCAATAATAAATAGTCTAATAAATTTTTATACTAGTACTATTAGCTGGCCCGCTGGCTAGCCCAGCTCCTCGTAGCTCTAGCTAATAGTGGCTAATAGTAGCTACTGTATTGTATGTTTGTCAGATACAGTAGTGAAGAAGCGCGCACGTGCGCACGTGCGGTGATAGATGTGCACTTTAACAGTAATAGTGATGGGTAGTGGGTTAATTTAGAATTTAGCAACTAGCAAAAGCAAAAATTCCAGTAGTCTAACAGGTAGATCACCAAAAATAAGCAGAATATTCCATATATAAAACCAGTTACTGAAAAGAGTGGAACTGTATATATATATCTAACTAGATAGATATATAAAGATATATAAAGATAAATAGACATTAATAGATATAACATAAAAGTTAAATAAATAACCAAGCTATAAAATCATGGCTGAAATACCCACCAATCATAAAAGCACACACGTTATTACCAAAAAAAGGTTTGTTGATATATTGTTTGACATCTTACAACAAAAGGAATATAGTAAAGTGATCTCGTGGTATGATAATGGGACTAGTTTCGTTATATGGAAAACTGCAGTATTTGCAGAAAAAGTCTTACCGATACACTTTAGCCATAAAAAGTTTGCAAGCTTCGAGCGACAAGCGAATTTCTATAGCTTTAAAAAAATGGGAGTAAATGATACTAAACCTACTGGTAAGCGTTTGAAAAAGGGACAGCCTGTTAAATTTTATCACCCACACTTTCGTTCATGTAATGGTAATAAGTTGCAACTAGTAGAGCGAAAGAGTTGTCCAAAGCAAGGGAAAAAATTAGCATCTTCCATAAATTTTTTAAAGATCCGTAACAAAGAGTTATTAGAGCAAAATGCTGCTTACGCGAAAGAATTAAATTCATTGATACAAAATACGCTGTGCAAGATGGAAGGTGGAAGCCAGGGAAGCATGGAGTATAATATTTTTTAAAAGAGTTTTAAGACCCCCAGAAGCTTTTTTTAAAAACAGTCACTCAGCAAAAAATTGCAAAAAAATAGCTCCTCCAAAATGAAAATAGGCAAATATGAATATTAATTTAACATTTTTTACGCGTAAAAAATTTATGATGTTTAAAATCTTAATTAATAATATTATATAATTTAATCACACTTTTAATTGTACACAACTTCTCTAATTTTTTTAAAGCCGCTCTTTATCATACAATCTACAAATCTTGATTACCAAACGAATTGATTTACACCACTTTGAAACACTTTCTACTCCATTTTTTTCCGTTTTTAAAGCGACGTCGTATCTCACGCCATCACTCGTTTTACTTTTCCTTCTCATTGTGGCTATATTCCTACGTACATGGAATTCCATACTTCTTTGATCTGCTATACGCATAACCACACTGTGTTTATCGATTTTTACTGAACCAAGTAAATCCTTCCCTTGGTGATAGTTTAATTCAGCATACGGTTGAATAGTTTCAAACTTATCTAAGTGGCTTGGGAAATCCATCGGTAAAAAAAGACTTAAAGTAATATATCTCCTTTTCCATTTTGATGAGAAAAAACCTGCCTTGCTATATTTCATATACAAAGTTCCGTCTCTAACCAACCTGGAATGTGTTGTTTCGTCGTAATCTGAAGGTATGGCACCTTCAGTACTCCTGATAAATTCCGAAATATGTTTTTCACGTAAAAGTTTTGTTACATCTTTATCAACTCCAAGAGCTTTTATAAATGTCTTCGATATAGACGATTTTTGAATTCGAGATGCACGTCGCATCCTTGATTTTACCCTTGCCCATATCATTTTCCCTTGTGAATCTACTATTTCTTCGCTCGCATCACTTCCAAATCGACCTCGCTTCTTATTAATTAAGTGGCGAAAACCGCTTATCCAGTTGTTCCACGACTGCAAATTTTCAGCTTGCAACACTGCTGTTTTAATTTTACCAGTAGTATAATCAGATGTTTTAACATGAAAACAAAGCCATGGGCTTATGCTAGATGTTGTACTGATTTTAATTTGGTCCATTTCTATTGGTAACCCCTGCGATATTTTCTCAATCGTTGAAATAGAAAAGTAAAATTTTCGTTTACCACCATGATTAACTGAAACGAGTGGGCGTCGAAATATCCTCGCTTCATCCGATGACAAAGTTAATTGTATATGATTTGATTTAATTTCTGATACCCCATCGCTGTTAGAGGATATCCACAATACATAAAATGTAGAGCCACGCCTTAAGTATTTAATCAGCTGGGATTTATCACTGATTCCGGAAGAACTGCCTCTTCTAGATTTCGTATTGTTGCTCCTACTTCCTCTTTGAAAGCCATCTACAACTGCAGGAATTGCTTCCATCTGTTCGAATTTGTTTATAAGGGAGTCAAAGGTTAACGATTTTTCTGTATTGGTCGATAAGACTAACAACGCTAATATTAATTTCGACAAAATTGGGGTCGAAACTTCAGTTAACAATGCTAGACGTTTAAATATTTGACGAAGAAGCATTTCCCTTCCCGAATAAACTGCGTCTCCATTTCCTCCATCATTGGATAATTTTTGAATTTGATGTGGCAAATTTCTTTTTAAATCTATTTTCTCCTTTTCTAATACTATGCCGTTCATAAGAAACAAATCTAATATCACCACTGCATCATCATAATCATGCTCAGCATCTGTATTTTCTGATATTTGAAATAGACTTTCCTGATTCTTAATACGAAAAATTGCTTGCAATTCCTCGTTTACGAATAATTGTCGAATAATTTCGCATACATTGACATTGTTATGTATATCAGTTGCTTTAATAATATTGAATACATCCAATAGTTCTTGGCGAGATATGAGTGGCACTGGAAATTTCACACTAACTAACTCTTCTTCATCTAATGAATTAATAGTTTTTTCATTAATCATGCTACTGATACTATCTTGTCGGGTAACTATGTCGTTTTTTTCGTCATCGTTTACACAATCCGAAAATTTTAATTCATCATCACCTGAGTCTAAATCCAGAACAGGCTCTGCCATTTCATCACCAACGTCAAACGATTTTGATTCTTTCACATCATTATGCGTTCTTTCCTTTCTTTGTGATAATGATTTTCTCCTAGTCGGCGATAACGATTTTCTCCTAGTCGGTGTTGGCGGGGAAGGCGTCAGTTTCGATGATGGTGATATGATTCTATTCTCCTGTTTCTCTCCATTCAGCAGCTTTCTGTTTTGCTTTGAGAAGCTTTGACTTTTACCTGTAAAAAAACTTGAATAGACTGGGCTACTCTTCTTTTTGGCATAAGACGTCTTTGGAGACGATGATTCTTTCATCTTCAAACTGTTTCCCCACACTCTCGTTGGGAATAACTCTGGATCAATTCCTAGTTTTTCATGCTGTTCCCTACGAACTTTTTCGGTATTTGGTTGAAATGTGCATTCTGCTTTTATCATTTTTTCCTTCTCAGTTCTCAGACGTTCTATTTTATTTTTTGCTTTTTCATCTTTCCAGTGAGCGGGTCGTTCAAATGTCGATACCCTCCTTCTTTTTTGGTGTTGCCTTTGGCTTTTCTTTCGTAACTTGATACCGCTACCAGTACTCATTTTCAAATCATTGAGAGACATGTGATTATTCAAAAAAGATTTCGCTTCTTCGTCACGTTGCGTTTGCTTTTTTAGAAAAGAACTGTCGCGGGTAAAATCAAAAGCTTGGGGAGAGGATGGTAATGGAAAACTTAAATTGTTCAAGTGTAGACTCAAAGTTTGCCGTCTCTCTTTTTTTGATATATAAGATACATCCTCCATATTGTTTTTTCTCAACCTAGCTTTGAATCTTAAAAGATGATCGCATTCTGCGCAAGCTGCCTCAAAATTCTTATTTAAGATTTGCTCGTTATCACGCAATATACGATGATATGTTTCAACATTGTCTATGTGCGGCAGAAAATAATGGATTTCTTTGAAAACATGCCTTAACTCTTCATCGGCACCTGCATCGTGATCGTTGATTAAATAATAAAGTCTGTTAAATAGTTTCATAACATTCAAGTGCTTCGTTTTAAATTCTATTTCGTCTTTTGCTTTAACATTCTTTAAAGTTATCAACGGGCGTATAATATTTTTTTCTTCGTGATTATAATATCGTTTGTTTTGTCTATATTTAGCTATCGTTGACTTCAAGCTATAATTATATTCATCTGCTTCTAAAATTCTTTTAAACTCTTCAATTTCTCCGACCGTTGTTACATTTAAATCAAAGGAGCTGTTCAAGATGAACGAGTCGTTTTTTTCTACATCAATCCACTGCACCTGTTTACCTATTACCGATAAATCATGGATAAAAAGTTTCTCATATTCTCTCAAATCGGGACGAATGCGGTTTACGAAATCAGCCACAATATTAATTCCATTTTCGTTACCATATTCATTGCCATAAATGGTGCCTAATTGCATTATTTCTTTTCCGCGTAAGTCTAATGGCCCAATTGTTGTAAATAATTTCAACAATTTTCCACAGCATTCTACGTTTAATTTCATTTTTTTATCTAATGCTGTGAGCTTTCTTCGTTTTCCAGAAATATTTTTTTTACATGAAAACCATACATAACCACGAGTTACACGCTTTATCAAGGATGGATAAACGTATTTGTTGACAAGAACATCGACAATATCACCATCCGTAAATACACTATTATTTTTCATGCAATAGACGATAAAAGTAATTACACTTGGGTACATATTAGTACTTTTTCTATTGATAATCACTTTGTAAATGGACAAAGAAATTCTTATTAGTTTTTCTATACTAATGACATTGTTGCCACTTGACAAGTGATTATAATTTTCTTTGACCATCTTGTAAAGATTATTAAATGGGATATCCAACAATGACTTTAAATACTTTAAATTTTCCGGCATAAGATATAATTTAGTCATAATGCATTTCTCTATTTTGTGTTTGCTAGGTGACTCAATTTCAAACAAGAGCCTTTGAAAGAAGACTTTCGTAAGTGAGGATGCGTTTATGATACACGGGTGATATAAACGAAACAATATAAAATCAGCCAAAGTATTTGCATCTTCTACACTTATATTTGGATTCAATAATGCCTGTGCTAAAATCATCGGTTGTCTACTAATATCATTTAAAAATAAACTTTCCCCTAAAATACCAATATCGTACATGTATTTTTCCATGTTCTTGACGAAGTGCTCTTCAAGTGATATGGGCTCCCATGCTTCAACGTTATGTTCGTTTTCAATTTGTGCAACCATAGTCCAGTTTTTTAGTATAGTTTGTTGAGTACGTAGTTTTAGGTTTGTGTTTCTATTCCGAGCATTTAAAAGTTCACTTGGCGAAGTGATTGGTAACCAGGATGAAAAACTTGTGTTGTTGGTACCCACCGTAGTTCTATAATTTTTATTAAATTGCCTCGACACATGAAAATCAGCCTGCTCAAACATACTTTTGGTTTCTAGATAAGGCACCACTGGTATTGTTTTATGTTTATTACTTTTTACTCTTAACTTGTTCAAAAATTCTTTAATATTTTGACGCAATAATATTTGTTCTGGCAATGGTCCTTCTGGTGGTGTAAAAATATCTAACTTAATTGATACCTTTGCCGGGGTATTGTCGAGGGTACTAGGATTGTTATACATATTTGGAGTTGGGTTAGTGTCTGCGATTGTTAATGTTTCTTATACAGTAAAAGTTAGAAGAAAACGTTTGCAGTATTATTTAAAATTTGGTGCCCTTCTACTATATATTTGCTTTTAATTGTATTATTGCTATTTATTAGTTTATTTATTATAATTATAATATTATAATAAAAGACCTGTGCAAAACCTGATGAGGGTATTATAATTAGTTGTTGCATTAATACTAATATTACTGGCAAGGAAAATCTATGGGGTCCAGAGTAAAGCCATACTAATACAGTAACACTCTAGTACAGCCTTACACATTGATGCAATATTAATACTGTGTCTATGCTGTGCTGCTATTCCTCTTTATAGTTAAGTAGCTCAGCTAGCTGGCTAGCTAGCCCCTAAGGCTAGCTCTAGCTCTATTCTTCTCTATGCGGTGCTCTATAAGTTTCTTTTTTTTTGCAATTTTGCTTTTCTGCCTTTGTTGTGCAACTTTTGTGTGTGAGGTTAAGGTTGGTGGAAGTAATTTATTTCAAATTATTACTACAGTATAATACCTATAGTAATGTATAATCTGACAATAACTAAAAAAGTTAACAGTAATTCTTTTTTACACTTCTTATTCATATACAAGAGCATTTCCGTAAATATTTGTATGAATATCCAATCGTTCTTATAGAATTAATGGCAAAGGTATACTTGTATATATTTATATATTCTATGCCATTTATGAAGGAAAATCGATATGGAATCTATTACCATACATTTTGGACCGAAAAAAGTCAGTTCTGAGGATGACGAAGCAAGTACCAAAAAAAAAGATGACGAAGAAGAGACATTTAAAGGGCCTAAAGGTAGAACGAATGTTTGGTGGAAGGATGTAAAATATACACCACCAAAAAAAACAGGTCCTGCAAAACGAGTCAATTTATGGTGGAAACGTGATTTAAAGAAAAAAGTCTTTTCTCATGAAAAGCATGGACATTGGAATGGACAATGGAAAACTTGCGACATTTGCACGTTACCCTATCCTTGCAATCATATGTCTGAGCATGATCTTAAAAAAAAACTGAAAGAACGTTACGAAAAATTTCCAGTTAACGATCAGGAAGAAACCATCCAACCATCTCATTATCTATGGGTGCAACCAAGAGGCAAACTTATTTGTGAAGAGTTTTTTAAATACCAATCATGTAGGAATTTTGAAAAGAATGGAAAATGCAAATTTTGGCATCCCACGGAAGATTTGATAAATAAACCAATACCTCTTCCACGTTGTGATGTATGTACAAAATTAATTTTTGATAAGTATTGCTATAAGCATAGACCTCCGTTCGGTAAGGAATTGTGTGATGAAGATAAAAACATTATGAAACTTGGAGGTGAAGTATCGGAAATGTTTAAGTTAGGCGAAATGATTGGATACAATAGTGCCTTGGAAAGAAAAATCATTTATGGTTTTGTAGTTACAAGTAAACAGAAAAATCGAGCATATGAAATTAGTGTAACGAAAACGGCAAAAAGGTTTTTAGAAGTTACACATGGTAAGCTGTATCGTATTCGTGGGTATGTCAGTCGTGGTTGGGATCAAATAAAAAACGTGAAGAAATTGTATAAAAGAAGAGGTATTGGATTAGAAGAAGAGCTAAAATCTGAAAAAGTAAACGAAGGTGAAGGTGAAGGTGAGGAAAATGAAGGTGAAAAAGAAGTCAATTGGGGACGTATGTTTAATGTGAAATACGAAAAGAGCTTGCCAAATGTCCATCCAGACGAATATTTAGATCGACCTGATACTGGCGGTCCAATAGTTTTTGAACTAGAAGAGGATTGAGAAAGATATTTGTATTTAAATATATATATATAAAAAATTCTCTTACTTAAATATATATATATTATACATACCACCAGTATACATGTCTAGATATACACGTACAAAGTATTGTATCTCCGCATGAAATAACTGCAAAGGTCCACATTTGATTATTTAACCTTCCCGTGCTTTATTTAAAATAATGCACCTAATCGTCTATTTCTTATTATTATTACGAATATTTTATATCATAGTTAGCGCTACTTGGTAATAGAAGGATAATACAATACCACAGTTCTTACGCAAGGAAAAATCAGAAGGTGTCATACTTTTTTAAAAATATTATAAGTATGAATTATATTATACTAACATTCCTATCAATGTGATTTTTGATTATATAGGAATATAAGTATACACAATTCATACTTATAATATTTTTAAAAAAGTATGACACCTTTTCCTTTTGATTTTTTTTCCTTGCGTAAGAATACCAGTGCATCAGTATCAGGATTACTGAAAAAGAATACACCCTTGAAAATGAAAATTTAAGGGTTTCGCAGCTTTTTATTTTATGTCAATGAAATTTATGGGTATTTTGTTGATGAGACCTTATTTTCAAAATAGAAGAAGAAAAGACGACATCCACATCCATATTCTCATATACCTGAATACTGTCAAACCTACAACGTCGTATGAGTAACATCACATTTTTATAATATATAGATTATCTATATATAATGATAACTTTAGATTTTAAAACATTAAAAATAAATAACGTTCGTGTAACCCTCTTTAACACAGCCGACTGTTGCGCGCGGTCAACAACCGCCTCCTCCTACTACTCAAATGTGAATTCTCTACTGCATAGTTCGTTCCCAACTCCCATGATGTTGTTCTTCAACTGTCTCACTCAATTGCTGATATTGAAGATAGTGAAAATAGTCAATTACAATCATCTCCTGAGATGTACTCTCTGAGTTTTAAAGAGACTCAGGATGTTGTGAGCATTGTTGGGCGCGAAATACAATTAACGAAGGACTATACAACAGGTAATGCAACATTTAAACAAGGAAGCAGAGGGACAGTTATTGAGGCGACCTCCGTAAGGATGGAAAATTGAAAGTTAAGTTGGATAACGACAATACAAAAACATTTAGATTGATTAAAGAATGTGATTTACAACTTTATGAAGGAGTAGCTCTTTCACTTAACTCTGAATCACAGACAGAGGAACAATCTTTTGAATACTAAATAATTTTTACTAAACTTTATAAATCATTTTTGATTTGAGATGTTAATGAACGGGAGTAAAAGAAATTTGACCCACCTTTAATAAGATCAGGAGGAATATAAAAAAAGACCATAATATTACCTAGTTTTACATAATTTTTAATGGTATTTATATGCTATTTCTACATATTTTTAAGCTCTTTCCGTAGTATGCTGGTATACCAGGTATACAAGTATGATCACATGATGTCTCTGAGGAGCAAAAAATTTTCAATGACCATAATAATAATCTTCGAAACTAGATCGATTCACTATCAATATATATATGTGCATATCACAGGTGTACATATATTTATATATTATTTCGTACAACGATAGAAATAAATCAATAACCAATTGTAAATATCATATTTATGTATATGTAAAATATTAATCATGGCATCTTTAATTAATATTCCAAGGTTTACGTTGAAATCAAATGACCTGCATTCGTATTTACAAGGTGTATGGAAACGAAATTTAGAATGGAGATCTTTTGGTGGTGCATATCAACATATACAAGCAACAAATGTTGTTGTCGTAATAGATAATGTGAAGGATAGAAATAAAAAAAATGATAATAATATAAAACATAATAATGACGAAGGTCCGTCGTATCTGGATTGGAGCTTTACTTTTAAACAGAGTATTAACGAGGAAAAATTAGTTTTTGGATATCGTATGAAATGTATACCTGATAAACAAGGAACATATATGGTAAGTATTTAATAATAATTTCTTTAGAAATAACAAAAAAAAAGCCCCAAGAACATTTGTCAAGATAACAACTAACAATAATAAATATATTTTCTCTTTCGACAGGAATGGACGCATCATAATAATAGATGCCATGGAAATTTTAGACCAATATCATCTCTTATGACATTGAATTTTTTAATGGCTGATGCTACTATAATTGTTTCATATTTTATTCAAGATTATAATAACATGTCTGTTTCTATTGTAGAAACAAGTAATTCTGCACCACCGACAATTCAATATGGTAATATGTGTCGAGTACGTCCTGAAAATTATAATTCACATAAATTTTTAACAAATTATTATGAAAGAAAAAGAAAGGAAGAGGAGGAGGAAGAACAAGACAACAATAATGAGGATCTGGTAGACACGTAGACACGTAATTAGATATATTGGAGAATGTCTGTGAGTACATTAAAAAAATATTGGGAGTTCGTAATATATTCGTACGAACTAGAGAGCCTTTTTTTGAATTTTACAGCAGTGCAGGTGTGTGTGTCTGTTTTTATTTGTCCAAAAGCGTGTGAAATATGTCTATGTCTTTCCTTGTACAAATATATTTTACCAAGATACGTATTATACTGATGTGGATACGTTGAAACATTATATTTTATAAATACAAAACACATATCATAGAGACATATTACTTTCTTTGTTCTTCTTCATAAAAATCATCATCGTCATCATATATAATATAATCATCATCATTGTATTCCCAAGGACTGCCAAAAAATGGTACATGCAATACAGGACCTCGATCTGGTGCTAATATACCATCCAAATGATCATATTCATGTAAAAAAACTCTAGCTTCCATCCCAGTCAAGGTATGGTTAAAATGTTTATTTCCATAATAATCTGTGAAATTAACAATAATATATTTTGATCTATTTACAAGAAATGAATATCCTGGGATACTTAAACATGCTTCTTCATCAACAATATTTTCATTTGATTGTTTTACAATTTTAGGATTTATTACAATGTCAACTAACCCAGTATAATCATCTTTTATTGCAAACATACGCAGGGAACTTCCAATTTGTGGCGCAGCTAATCCACGACATGCCATTGCTTTAGCTGTTACAACTAAATCATTCACTTCTTTACATTCGGAAAATATTTTTCGTTCCAATGGTTTTGCTTTTTTTTTCAATATATACGATTTTCTACTATATACATTAATTACATTTCTTATCGACATTCTGGTCTATTTTTCTGTATATTGATATTTTTCTTCCTCCTTCCTCTTCTTCTATATTTTGTATTTGTATTATATTGTTCAAAGAATGTGTGCATTCTACTACTTAATAATATTCTTAATGTAGTTATTTTAATAAATAATTCTGAATAAAATGGTGGTTGCGATAATGGTGCAATGATGATCGATGCATGCAGCCTATTTATTATAACTATTTATTATTGAATAAAATAAATATAATAATATAAAATATATATATCAATAAAAGCTATAGTATATATTCTATCACATACATAATAATACAATCATCTTACAAATAGATATTTTCTCTTTTAAAATAAACAATGAACAGTAATAATCAAGGTGGCTCACGTGGCCGTTCAAAATCAAAAGAGTTATTTACGAATAATAATAATAAACACAAAAAACAGAAGACCAATCATTATAAGAAGAATTCACCAAAGGTCAATCCACCAATTCGTTTTAATATTCCACGTTTTTCTGATAATACCAATAATAATAATGAAAACATTATGTCATATCGTGGGTATAGTTTTAAAAAAAATAATGAAACAATAGATTATATATCACCAACAGCTATTACACCGAAAGAATTTTATAACAAATATGTTAAAGAGCGGAGACCTGTAGTTTTTTCATCATCGCTTGACACTATAGATGAAAAATGGAAAGGCACAAAATCACATTGGAGCAATGATTACTTAAATCGCTTAACTGGTAATAGTACTATACGAGTGGAATATCGTGAGAATGAAAGTGGTAGATTTGGTGAAGGAAAAGAAAAAACAATGAAAATGAAAGAATTTTTAAATAAAATAAAAAGTGGAGATAAATTGCATTATTTAACAACACAAGATCTGAAAGTTGATGAAGAAGGTAGACCAGAAATGATGACATCCCCAATTGTTGAATTGTTTAATCATGGTGAATTCCCATTGCAACCATCCATTTTGCCAAATTTAATACCATTTAATTTGAATTTGTGGTTTGGAAATACAAAAGAAGGTTCCTCCTCTGGATTACATCATGATTTTCATGATAATTTATATATTTTGATACGTGGAAAAAAACGTTTTCGATTATATAGTCCAGAAGATGCATTAAACATGTATACGAAAGGTACGATTATAAAAGTACATGAAAATGGACGTATTAATTATAAAGGTCAAGTGACACGCGCAGATGGTGCAGATCTATTATCCGATGTCGCATTAAATGCTAGTAAATGTCAAGATGATGCCGAGAAAGATTTAGCAAATGCTGAGCAAGCTTTAAGACAAGGTAAAGTTGGTGCCGCAGAATGGGTTGCACGTGCTGAAAAACGTTTAGATGATGCATTGGATTCTGTTTTATCTGTACAAATGGATGATAATTATGATGATAATGACTACAACAATAATAATAGTAATAATGACAAATCAAGTGATGAAGATAAGGCAGATGGTCCATTGAATTTTTCAAAAATAAATTTATATTTGCCTGAAAAAACAATTCAGGAAAAGTTTCCAAAATTCAATAATGTAAGAGGTACTTCGTGTGAAGTGAAAAGTGGAGAAATGTTATATTTACCAGCTGGATGGTTTCATGAAGTGACTTCCTATTCAACAAATGTAAATGCTAATATGATGGATGGTACTAGTGGTGATAATAATAATGATGATGATAATTTTGGTGGCCATATGGCATTTAATTATTGGTTTCATCCACCTGATAATTTATTTGATTCTGAAGAAAATGGCTTTGCTTCTCCATACAAATCGAAATTTTGGGCACAAGATTTTCAATCGTCATTGAAAAAATGATTTTTTAATTAATATGTCTGTGTGTGTGTGTTTCGTCTACTAAATTATTTGCGAAAGTATATTTTATAATTATAATATATCATAACGAATCGTATGAAAGCAATATGAAAATGTGATACTATGTGAGAGAAGGAAATAAAAATAAAATACACGTAATATCTCCTCCATATTTAATGTATACGAACACTCGTGTACTCGTGTATCATATGTGTATTTAATACATACGTAGTCGTATCATAGAAAATTATATATATATATATGATATATATATATTAATATATAATACACACCTGTTTCTACATTTTATAATATTTTATGATCTTCGAGGAGGAAACAAAGAGAAAGTATGTTGTACGTCGTTAAGTACGTTTTTGTTCTAGAGTCCTCATGAAGCAGTGACTTCTTCCATATCTACTTCTTCCGCCCGTGTATTATGTTCGACATATGGTCCAAGATTAAAAGCACTCATATTTTCAGGTGCTATAATTGTTGTTATTTTAGATGGATCTTTTATAAAAATTCCTTTACGATTAACTTTACCACCTACTTTAACACCTTTTCCCTTGTAAAATCTTCTATTCATGCGTTTTGCACTAACAGTTCCTATACGATCTTGACGATTACTAAATTTACCTCTAATAGGTAATAAGGCGTTCTTTTTCATAAAATTTCTTAACATAATTATTTATTATTATTGTTTTAATTATAATTTTAATTTCCTCACAAAAAACAGTGGGGTAAAAAAATTGATTGGATTACAAAAATGTATATGTATATATATATACACGCACACACACACACACACACCCTGGAAAGGTTTATAGATAGAAGCGTCTTAATACAATTTTCTATACGACTATATATATATGTATGTCTAGTATGTTATGTTATGTTACAATATGTATCGATGTTTTTGATTATCATCTATTTTTTTTTGTTATATATATATTATACATTTTTTTGCCACCAGTTTGGGTGTTCGATGATGCACATCAAAAACAAAAAACAGCCGCGTGATTCCGCCACCTTAACTTTTATTCCACCGACCGATCAAAGGACATAGGAGGACATGTACATACAGTAAGTATAGTATCGTATAATAGAGGTAATATTATTTGACCGTATTCCAACAAAACAACAAAAGAAGAAGGAGAAAAGAACACAAAAAGAAGAACAACAATTGACATTTGACATTTGACAACAAATATATATTTTTTATATATCCAAAAGTATACACAGCGTGATATTTGTTTTATATAATACATAGTAATTTTCTGTTAACATATATCATCTGCGCGCATAATAAATACATCTAACATATATAGTAACACAACGCTGCTTCAACGAGGAACCAAGAATGTTTTTTTTTGGTTCTTGTTGTTGATAAATTTATTGATTTGCATCAGCAATGTTGTAAATTCTACCACAACCCATTTCATTTCTGCATGTACAGATGACGATGCTGTTTTATGGGAAGGCCGAATACAAGAGGTGAAAACAAATGATACATCTTCTTCCCCTGGTGCGTGTAGCATTTTATACGATTGGAATGCAGTAACGTTTTACACAGAAATTGTAGTGACTAATGTCTCTGACAGGGCAGAAGCCGATAATAATAGCCTAGCTATTCAAATAAATGGTGGGGGGAAACGAAATATAATACCATTCAAGGGACAATTTTATTTTATAAATCGTTTGCTTGTTCGTGTCGCAATAGAAACACAAAAATCCGATAATTCTACCGCCACAACATATGAGACTATCGATGAACGAGTTGTAGCTCTGGATGATACCTCTGGAAATTTTGTGAATATCACCATTGTTGATAGTTTTCAAAAAGATGGAAGATATCTTATCAGTGCTAGAAAAATGAATCAACCAAATTTGGTCATTGGTGCAAGTCCATACATTGCTTCTCATATCATGATGCGAGGGTTGGTCCTAACAGGAAATGCTTTACGGATAGGACGAGACCGTTTAAATCTACGAAAACAACTTTGGCCGAAAAAATACAAAATGGGAGTATGGGGTGCATCGGATTCAAGTGGTTTTGGCGTCGATGGAAATGAATCATCCTGTTCTAAATCACTTGCAGAGCTTACGAATAAATTTCAAAATTCTGATTCTGCTTATAGCGCTTTGCTTGCAAGGAAATTTGGGGCAGAATTACATATGCAAGCTGTTGCAGGAATTGGTCTTGAGCGCAATGCGGAATGGTCTACGTGGTGGTTTAAAGAAATAATCAAAAGGCTTGCAAAGACCGGTTTGGTGAAGTACATGGAACCAATAGGAAAATATTTTGGAAACACTTTTGGAAATAATCCTGCTGGCACTAACGATTGGAATTTCAACAATTGGAAGCCAGATTTGATTATGATTATGCTAGGTGGAAACGACAAAGTATGTACAAAAGCAAATAATGGCACTGCTATTATCCATCTTCCATCGAATTTTTCAACCACATATGTAAACATGCTAGAATCTATATTTATAACATTTAAAAAGGTTAATCATGTACCTATAATAATAAATGTATGTGGCTTTGCTTCTATTTCAGAATTAAATCAATGCAATAGAAACGCTGTTTGTCCAGCTGTAAAAAATGCATCAAGAATTTTTAATAATACTTTCATGTCTTGGAGTTCATACAATTTTTTCGTTGAAATTCCAATTGGTACTGTAAAAAACAATGAAACAGGTGGATGCAATCATCATAGAGATGCAAGTGGTCAACGTCGAGTGGCAAATTATTTAGAGCCAATTGTTCGTAAAATAATGCATTGGGATTGAAATACATGTATATATATATAAAAAATGAAATGATATATATGTATTATATATATATATATATATTGAAAGAAATAACCAAAATATATGTCTATTTATACTATATAGGTGGTATTGGTACATCACCTGATTGTGCTACAAGTAAATTGTAAAGATGTACGTACTTTGTATCGCTCGTAATCGAATTCATTCGGAAGGAGAAGAAGAGTTTTTTTATCAACATTAAATAGTACCCACCAAGTAGTCATTTGATGATAGGAAATATACGTACTTATAATTTTTTTCTTAATCTTTTTTTTTTTATTATAAACAGTTACCATGGAAAAAAGTATATGTCTTGCCATCTGCGCCACATCCATTGGCTTATCCAGCCCCTGATTTATCTAACTATCCAGATATAAAACCCTTGGATGTCCCAATGCGTTTTGTAAGTGCATGCGTTTTGCAAAATCCCATTTCAATTGTTGAAGCTGCGAAATTAGGGTTTTCTCTATATGGATACAAACACTACAAAGAGGAGCTGGCTAGGTTTGCCTCCTTGGAAAGTTCACCTCATAATATTTCCATTGAAAAAGCGGAGTTTTTAATCATCCAACGATTAGAAGAGCTAGAGGAAGTAGAAAATTTAAGGCAAACGCGTATAGAAATTAGAGAAAGGGCTGATTTAGAACAACGTGTTGGTAGAGTAAAATTATCAGAAGCAATGCATGCATACAATTTTGAAGAAGTAGTTCGACTAGTAGATGAAGAAAGTCTCGCTATTGATATGCCAGGGCTAGAGAATTACACAGCACTTGGCTTAGCTGCAAGTGAGGGTACAATGGCAACAAATTCTCAAGGAACAAGAGTGATGGCAGTTGAATTACTTTTAGATCGACCTCCTGGTAAAATTCGTCCAGCAATAGATCGTGAATCAGATGGAATGACAGCATTGATGTGGGCAAGTAATAATGGACGGCCTGATGTTGTAGAAGCACTTATAAACAGAGGCGCAGATGTAAATTATGCCTCTAAAAACCAAACGTAAATTACATGAAAAAAACGATTGCCATCTTCGATTTGTTTCATGTCCAAATGAATGTAGAGAAACAATGCGTTTTGAAGATTTAGAATATCATTTGAAAGAACAATGTTCACATAGAGAATATAGACCACCCCAAGTGGATTGGACATGTAAACGTTGCACAATGCGAAATTTAAAAACAAAATGTTTAAAAAAATTTGGTGAAGATGTCTTCGATTGGAAATGTTTAGTTTGTAAAACGAATTACGCTAGAAAAGGAGTGAAAGTTGCTGATATTTTGAAACAGAAATATTCGTAGTGTGTGTGTGTGTGTGTGTGTGTGGTGTAAATTGAGATTGTTGGGAATATCATTGGAGTTTATTTATTCATTAAAGACTCGGTTTGATACATATCCCTAACACGCGCTATTTATATTTTATGTATATATAAATGGACTTTTTGGTCACTGACCTCAAGTCATATTTACTATTTGTGATGGTATTCCTATGTTTATGCTGGTAGTTTTTTAAAGGTGTGCGTTGTTTTTTATGATAGGCTTTTAATTTATAGTTAAAGTATATAAATCTCAATTGCACAATAATTGTGCAATTGGCCAGAAAATAATAATAGTGCATCAATAGATAAGAGGAGTGAGAGAGAGATTACATACAAAAGAAACATAGATGCAAGAAGAAATACAGTACTACATATCAGATCAACTAGATATTTCATCATGCCGAAACGCAAAAATAAACAATTAAGAAAGCAATTAAAGAAGCAAGAACAATTAAATAATTGGTTTGCTCAAGTTGCAAGTGAATATAATGATGTAACATATGAAGAAGATGCTAATAAAGTTGGTTATAATAATAACAATAATAATAATAATATAATTACGACAGGTTTTAATACTACTACCGCTAGCTTAAATGGTGGTAGCCATAGTAGTAATATTAATACTAATAATGATAATATTGAGAAACATAAACTTGCAACGAAATATTCAATCTTGTTCAAGCAAAACAAAAATAATATTAATTCTGAAATTATATTGTTTAAACATTATTTCCAAATTTTAAGCGATATACGATATTGCATATGTTGTATTTCAAACCCATTATGGGCATATCAATGTCACCAAGAAATATTATATGTTGTTAAGAAATTACAATCACAAAATATTATGTTGTCTGATTCGATCGTAGAAAATGTTACGAAATTAAATGGTAATTTAAATTTTTTACAAAAGAAATATGATAATGGTACCAGTCTTTTTAATAAAGATAAAACAATGACTATTATAATGCAATTAGACAGATTATATTATGAAACATACTATTTTTATATTACGACATATGATGATGGCCGTAACAATAATAATAACAACGTGTTGCAACCAATTCAATTTTTATCTGTATATAATAGATCTAATTTAACAATTGAAATGTTACAAAAGAAACGAATGTCTTTTTTCAATCAATTACCAAAACAAGTTCGAAAAGAAAAAGCAAGTGAATTGAATTATAATGAAAAAAATGGAACATGGAATAGTAATAATAATAATAATAATAATCCATTATTACAAATTTTACAACATTCAATGGATGAATCCATTTTATTTTTAGGAGGAGGAGAAAGTAACAATCATAATAATAACAGTAACAATAGTAATAAAAGTATCAACAATGTGATAAATAATGGAAATAGTAGCAGCGTATATAACCCCAATTACAACAGCAACAACAATAATATCGATAAAAAAAAATCGAAAAAACGAAAGAAAAAGAAACGACGGAAAAAAAATCCTGATAATAATCAATACAATGATTATAGTAATAATTATATTAAAACGAATAATAATAATGCGAATGGTGATGATATGATTAAAAATAATTATGATAACAACGATGCGAGTTCAACAACAGGTTATGGTAGTGGTGCTCGGGCAAAACCAATGGTTAGTGTTAAAATAGAAAATTGGAGAAATCATCAACGTGAATGGCCATGTCGTTTATATGCATTTGCAACACCGAATAATAATGTATTAAATCGTTTGCAAGAATATGGACCATTTATTGAAATTGGTGCTGGGACAGGTTATTGGGCATCATTATTATTAGATCAACAACAACAACAACAAAAGGATGATGGCAATAATAGTGATAGGCAACAAGAAATCATCATAAAACCGTTTGATAAATATGCAACAAAAGAAGATGGTGAAAATTTATATCATCAAGAAACAAAACGATTTACAAAAGTACAATCTGGTGATGATAATATTTTACGAAATGAAAAATATAAAAATCATACGCTTTTTTTATGTTATCCACCACCAAATAATAATATGGCATATGATTGTTTAACTAAATTTAAAGGAAAGACATTTGCATATGTTGGTGAATTTGAAGGTACAACTGGTAATTTAAAGTTTGAAAAATATTTATATCGTAATTTTAAATTAATCAATTGCATTGATTTACCAAAGTTCCCAGATCAAAATTGTAATTTAACAATATGGAAACGTCGTAAACAAGAAATCCCATCACCAATATCAAAAGCTTTGTATTTAGCATCATGGCCATTAGCATGTGATTGTTGTGGTGCAAAAGGTATACCAGGTGTCGTGAAATTGAAACGTTGTAAAATTAGCAGGCGTGCAATATATTGTAGTGAAAAATGTTTCCACGATGATCGTAAACGTTATTTAAGTCAATTTCGTATTTGTTTTTGTATGGAAGATATTGATAATAATCTGAAAAACAAACAGAATCAAGGTTTATATGTAGGAAATAATGTAGAATTTGTTGAGTTAGGACTAGGCCTTTGATCCTACTCTTTCGACGCAGACTACTTTGATCCTTTGATTGTGTTTTTAAAACCTTAAATATACAGTATAATTAGGCTGTATGTATCATTGTAACTTTTCTAGTTTGACCACGACCCCACATTATTCACACCAAGAGACAAGATGTGAGTTCGAAGAGAGAAGTAGACGATTTCATGTTGTTTAGAGAGAGAGATATTAACTAATATTTAATTTCTATATTTAGATACAAATGTTATATATTGTTTATTTAATACACATATTTAAAGTATATATATAATATATTTTAATATATATACACACACATTATTTTTCACAAAATATATATATACGAACTCGTATATATTTTTTTTATATCTCACGATATGACATGTATTTAAAATACTAAAAAAGGTTTTTGTTTCTCAGGGAAATTTATCAGCACTAACAAACATTTTATATAATAAAAGTTGGCGTGTACGTAATATGTTAACTTCCCTCCGACGATAAGCATAACACTTATTTGGACATCATCATTTTAACGAATTCTTCGTAGTTAATTTGACCATCACCATCAACATCAGCTTCACGGATCATTTCATCAACTTCTTCATCAGTTAACTTCTCACCCAAGTTGGTCATAACATGACGTAACTCAGCTGCAGAGATGAAACCATTACCATCTTTATCGAAAACTTTGAATGCTTCCAAGATTTCTTCTTCGGAGTCGGTATCCTTCATTTTTCTTGCCATCATAGTCAAGAATTCTGGGAAATCGATAGTTCCATTACCATCAGCATCAACTTCGTTGATCATATCTTGAAGTTCTGCTTCTGTTGGGTTTTGTCCAAGGGAACGCATAACAGTTCCTAATTCTTTGGTTGTGATTGTGCCATCACCATCTTTATCGAATAGAGAGAAAGCCTCTTTAAATTCAGCGATTTGTTCTTCGGTTAATTGATCAGCCATGTTTAATTTGTTTTTGTTTTTGTTTTTATTTTTGTTTTTTGTTTATGTATATATATATATATCCCTTCTATACTCTTCCATAGATACAACTATATACATATATATATATATATGTGGTTATGTGTTTTTACATTGTGTGTAGTGTTAATTTTTTAAAAATGACAAAACATAGTGAAAAGTTTGACCAGCGGATTTTTGCTTTTACAGGGGAATAGCATTGATTTTTACCTCAAAAAAAAAATAACGAGATTTTGAGGTGGGATTCTTTAACATATAATATAGAAATAGCATTAGCCACCCACCTACCTACCTAGATTATCCACCTAATCACCTAAATTTACTGGAAAAATAAATCACCAACTAGAAAATTGAATTAATTGTATATCCATCCTATAATGAAATTTCGATCCTGCACCAACATTTTAAAATCAAACCTGGCGGGGCAAAACCGTAATTTCTAAATTTGTGTTTCAAATTTAACAGGAATATAGTATCTAAAATACCAATAATGCAGTTTTAAATACAAATTTCCGTATATTTAGGCGCTAAATATTCACGAAATGTTACTACAAATTTAATAAAAATCTTATTAAATAAAAATAGCTCCTAAA
>JACLAC010025619.1_pt1 | contig 21717 bp, 16 predicted proteins | sample 8027881 | NCBI WGS metagenome assembly JACLAC01 (sample SAMN15725517, study PRJNA655200) | protist metagenome | isolation source: fluorescence activated cell sorting (FACS) single amplified genomes of... | place: Spain: Blaines Bay Microbial Observatory, Mediterranean Sea | collected 2016-01-19 | reverse complement strand
TTGAAATTTCTAATGTTCCATCCGTTTCTTCCATATTTGTGCAATCAATCGTATAATTTGCACCTAATGCAAGTGGAAAATTATTTTCATTACCATGACCAATATCTGCATGATAAAGTATTGGTATGTTTAATTGTTTGAAACCACATACTACTCTCCAAAAATTTCCTTCACTTGTGAAATCTCTGGAAAATATATTATCATCATCATTATTATCAATTGATTTACGTGAATCAAAAACGGTATCATTTGTTATTGAAAAATCTCCTAAAATAATACCTATACATTTATCTAAAACACCAACATTACGTAATTGACTAATAAATCTATCAAGTCGATATGGCATTTCATTAATATCTTCTAAAAATAATATAATATTTTTTTCATCCCTTTCCAATGCCCATTCAGTCCCTTCACATGCCAATAAACATGTCAATGATCCACCAAGAAGACGCCCCGTCATTTTTTCTTTATTACTACACAATACTTTACCTTTAATAATTGGAAATGCTAAATTTAATTCCGTTTCAATCATTGCATTAAATGTTAAATTTATATCATTTTGCCGTTTTATTGGTGAAAAAAATGAAGTACAAGGCATTGGTCCATGAATTGTTATTAAATTTTTTCCTGGATAATATTTTTTATATTCTATTCGAAATACTTGATGAAGAAACGTTGCATCGCTAAAACCGATAAAACGATGTTTATCCAAACCTTGTACAATTTGATCCATTATTTCTTTCTTTTTAAAATATGGAAACAATCTAATTGCACCGTATCCACCTCTACCACAACAAATAATTGATTTTTCGTTCGTGGTGAATGCTTTAATTAAACATTTAATACGTTCTTCATCAGTACCTGCTAAAAATGTAAAAATCTTATTTGTATATGGATGTTGAGATATTTTATTAGCAATAATATTATTTACATAAATTTCGACATTAGATGTTTCTGAATATCGTTTGTTAATCTCAGTTTCTAAAATTTGTAGTCCATTAAAATAAATATCTTTTGAAGGTGCAGAGGATGGAAAAATAATGTTTAATTTTTTACATTCATTTAATGATGGTGGTAATGTGAGTATTTTTTTTTCCATATTTTTTTTTTGATTATCGGTGTTGAAAAAGGGAATTATATTATTATTATTATTATTATCGATATATATCAATACACAATTGGATATGCGATATTGTTGTTTCATATTATTTTACATCATCACATGTTTTTCTATATGTACCATAACGAAATCACAAAAGATATATATATTTGCAATATCTTTCGATCTTTATTTTTTGAGAAGAAGGAAATTAATTTGTACAAACTTTTTCTTACCCTATCAAAAATGACCAAAAATTTATACTTGAATGTCTTGAAATGAATTAGAATACCTTAAATATTACTCGATTCCAAATTTTTACCTATCAAATTCCAATAAGTTGTACTTGAATGGAAAATTAGAATATTAAAAATTACCTCAGACCTCAGATTTCCTCCTCCTAGCCTATCAAATGACCAATAATCTATACTTGAGTGGGAAATTACAATACCACTTTCGATATCCTGCCTATCAAAATGTTACACAAAACTAGTATAGTATATATAAATAGGTAACACATGATCAGTCGATTTTCCACACAAAACACAAAACACATATTTTTTACCTGAAGTTGTACTTGTACACTACGAACTGAAATGTAAAAAAAAGGCATAAGTTGGCACATAAACACATAAATATCCAAAATATTAATAAAAACCGTGCGCCTAATTCCAGTCATTTAAGGACTAACTCCGCCTAACCTAATGCTATGACAGTGCTATTTGACAATAACATTACCACAGCATAGTTTAGAATAGCATAGACACACAGTGTCTATGCTATTTGCTACGTGTCGTCCTTAAATGACTGGAATTAGGCGCACGGTTTTTATATATATATATACTATTTTATCGTATGTAGAGGGGTTTGAGTAAACCTCGCAGAGAGAGTGAGTGGATATATATATTCGTATATTGATATATATTTATATTTTAGATAGATATATTATATTGTACAGAGAGAGAGATACATTTGTTTATTTGTTGATCGAAGGATTCTATAAATAGTACGTACTCGTTTACATTTTAATTTTAGTGTGTGTGTGTGTGTAGATTATATAACAATTTACAACTAAAAAATAATAAATAAATAATAATAAATAAAAAGATGGAAGATGATAATGAAGAGTTGGATTTAAAACCACCACAAAAAAAAGTAAGTTGAAAATAGACATTTAATATATATATACATCTACACATATATACATACAGTTCCACTAACAATTGACATTACATCATACTTTACAACAGGGTTATTTGCAAAAATTAGGTGGTGCAGATGGTGGTAGACAAAATTGGAAAAAACGTTTCTTTGTATTACAAGAAGATTTACTATATTTTGATAGTCAATCCCAATATGAAAAAGGTAAAGAACCAAAAGGTAAAGTTATTTTAGATTGTCATTATACTTGTGCCGTAGATGGACATGAATGTGAATTTGCAGTACATGCGTACCCTAGGACGTTACATTGTAAAGCAGATACGGCTGAGGAAATGCAAGAATGGATTGATATTTTACAAAAACCTATTCGTGATGATTAAATATTAATGTGATGAAGGTAAACGTGATGTAAAAAGGTGTCTTTTGGAATGAAGATAAAAAGGATTTTTTGCCGGTGTGGAGAGTGCGAGACGTACGTGTGACACGAAAGGAAAAACTTTTAAAAAAAGAAATAATATCTCTACATGTCGTAGAAAAATATATCCACATATTTAATAAAAAAAAGATAATATATTATTATACCACCCCTTGTACATATTATTGTTTCCATGAACCACGACGCACACACAAAATTCCTATATCGTCGTCACTCCAAATACATGTGTAAAAGACATTTTTTTTGTCAAAATATAATATTTTACGATAATAATGTTAAATGTTCATCTATCTGATTATTCTTTGTATACTTCAACAGCAAGATATATGATACAATGGAACTGATGAACCATAATATTGCAAAGCTAGAGACATACAAAAATCCATGCGTATTTGGATTTTTCATTAATACGATTGCTGGGATACCATAATTAATAACTACAAGACATTGCGCGATTGGAAAAAGCAATAATACATATGGAGAAACTTTTTCATCTGCTTGAACTTTCGGTATGACATAACGAAATAAGACGATCATTGTCAATAAAACTGTTAAAAATGATAAACAACCAAAATCAAATCCATTTGGAAAGATTGCTATTGTATTTACTATCGCCCAAATCCAATAAATAGCTGCCCAGCAAGTATAAAAATATCCTAACCATTTCAAACGTTGAACTTTACGTTCTATAACAATTACATTCTTATTCTTATTATCATCATCTTTATTATCTGCCATCTTATCGAAAATACAAAATCAATTGTAGATTTCAATTAATATTTATAAATTAATATTTATATAATAAGAATAAATAAATAAATAAAAAAATACTACAAAGATACGTATATATAAAGTATCAAATTAGAAAAGTTATTTTTCAGCAGCTACAACTTTTATTTTCTAAATCTTTAATTTTATTCTTTATCATCATTCCAGAATGATTATTTGCAAATTGTCTTCTAATTCATACATGTTTTCTTTCTAAAAAATATAAATGTTCTTTCTTCGATTTTGGGTCCAAATGGTGATATATAGGAAGTATATACTTGTTACAGTATACACATATATTTTTACGTGAAAAGCAATAAATTTCTGTATTATACGCGATTATTAGTTATTTTTTCGTAAATATAACCTCTATCTTTGGTATGCATCAATTTATTGTTTTAAAATGTTTAACACAGTACGTAGTTTGGTGTGTGAGCGATGCTGCACTGATGATGAGGAGGTTATTAATTAGGTATTGAGAGATTGAGAGGTGCTAAAAAATAATTTACTTCGTACAAAAATACGTTCTCTCTCTCTCTCTCTTCTTATATTTTTTTAAATACTAGCAGCATCTTTGTTTTTATTTGTTAATTCAACATCTCCATCAACAACAACATCACCTTCTTCTGAATTTCTTGGCAAAACAGTCCTTGCTTTCGCTGTTTTATGGATGAATTCTCCCAACCATGGAATCATTCCTTCTCCATCATTTGGACCAACATATGAAAATAATGCCGTCAAGAAAGTAACACTTGATATGAAACCAAATGGAATCAACCACATTAGAAATATGCCCATTCTTGAAAAAATGAAAAAAACAGTAGCACACAATGCCATCGATGCACTTGTAGTAGTAATACAACCACTAAATACTGATATGCCCATTTCAGCTAATGCTTTCCGTGTCCTTTCTTCCTTCGTACCATGCTGATGGTTGAAACTATGAGACATATGCAAAAGATAATCCACAGCCATTCCAGCAGCAACAAGGATCGCACAACATTCATTCAGTCCCATCTCAAACCCCATGATGACCAAGCCCATGAAAGCAAAAGATATAATGCTTAATAATACTGCTGCTGATATGAGAGCAACCTTCCAATTACCTGTCATTACAAGAATTACCAAGACTGCAATAACGTATGAAATTGCAACCGATGTAACCGAAAATTGAAACACACTAAAAATCATGCGATTAAATAGATATTTATCACATAATTGAAAGCTGCTGGTTTCTTTTGTTTTTTCTTTTGTTTCATCCAAGTATACATCCATGCGTTTTTGAACCGTATCTACTTTACTGTATGGTTCACCCCAACCACTGCTAAGTGAGGTTAAGTTAAAGCCACACCAAAGGGATAACATTTTATCCTTTTTCTCATTCATAAGAAAGCCTGTGCATTAATATGTTTGCGTATATTGTATAGTAATAAAAACGGGAAATATGTGTGTTAGCAAGACAATCGTATATATTGGAAAATTTGGAGTGGGGGAAAGTGAGGTGAAAATAAGCCAAATGGATCTTACCTGTTCTTCGAGAATATGTTGATGGACGTTCTCCGATATCACGATATCGCATCGTAGAATAGTTTCTATAACCATCTGGTGCTGCAGTGAAATCGTTGAATAATGTAGCAAACTTCTCTTCAGGTGTAGGAAAACCATGACCTTTCCATCTGCACCATGTTGCAAAATCGTTCATTACATTGTAAGTTGCATCATAACTATTTGCATCGAGATCATCTTTCTTCATTTTTTCATGAAACGTATCACAAGTATCGACTATTTTTTGCTGATTTAAAGCAAAATTGTAGTCCTCATCATACTGCACATCACCATTTCCAACTGCTCCACTATTGGGTGTACCTATAATTTCTGCTGGATATGCATCGCCAAGACCCCATGCGGATTCTCCTTTTAAGCCATAATACAAGCTTAATGCAGCTGGTTCAAACGTATCCTCAGCTCTAAATTTTTCGGCAAATTTCTCATTTTTACTGAACTGATGATCATCTGGTGCAAATTTAAATTCTTTGTTACTTAATCGTAATAATCCAGCAGTAACGCTAATCGATGTAATAGCTATAATGGCCCATACAACAATTAAAATTTTATTATTTTTAAATACAAAATCTGCAAAGGGGCCTCCAAAAAATATCTCCATCCTTCTTGCCTTCTTTGGTTGTACAATAGCAGTAGCATTTGCATTATCATTTTTCTTTTTACAGAGATTTCCACACATTTTTTTCCATAATGGATTAATACGGGTTTCAAGTATAATAACGGAGGCAGGGAACCATGTGATAACCAAGGCAAAATCAGCTAAAATCATGAAACCACATGCAACTCCAAAGCATCGAAAGTCCCACACTGGACTTATAATACATATGCAAAAACAAAAAAAAGTTGTAACACTAGTGCTTGTCATTGCTACGACCGCACGTCGATACGCCCATTCAAATCTGGTTTCAAGGCTACCGGAAATGGATTCATCTTGTAATTCACTTTGTTTCCATGCATCCACGAAAACGAAAATATCATCAGCACCAATTCCCAGGATAACAAATACACCAATAAACATTAAATTTGTAACTCCTTTCTCTTGGAATATAATTAACCAGACGAAGCATGCCATTGGAAATGAAACTAAAATTTCAAACATTCCTGTAAACATTAGGAATAGACTTCCTGTTTGCACCGTCAGTGTTATGGCAACCAAAACAACGGAAATTACTACAAGCATCACGTCATTTATCAAAACTGTCCATATAAAGCCAAAGTCTCCAGGACTCCTGAATCCCATATCCAAATCTGGATGATCTTTCTTCACCTTTTCAATCAACGCTAACATGTTTCTGAGTCCCTCATTTTCTTTGGAGGAGAAATAAAACGATCCCCACATTTTATCTGGAAATGTCTTATTGCTTTCACTGTCATGGTTGCAAAATTCGGGGTTATCTTTTTTTGCATTTTTAAATGGCCAACCAGTACGAAAAACAATTTGAGCATATTCTGCTTTCAATGTATTGCAATCCCAATCGATTCCAACTAATGTTTTTCTTAAATTTCCAACTGACATTTCGCAAAGAGTATTTTCTTTTGATTTACCAACTTCGCATAAATTTTTCATGTAAGGCTCCATTTGCTCCCTAGTCAACGGAGTTTTTTTCAAGTCTGATGGAGTATCCATATCCTTAACAAGTGCTAGATTTGGACATTTGAAACTTGAATTGTATCCCAATTTACACACGTTGCAAGCCATGCTAGTCAGCGGAACTAGCTCTGATTTGCTTTTTGTTGCTAAATTTTCAATTTCAGCAACGCGGAAGAAAGAAAGTGGTTCTTCACATTCTGTATCGCTGTGAGTCAAATTTTTTAAGCGACAATATTCAGGCCAATGTGTTGTTTTCGCCTCCCATTCTGATATTATCATTTTCATAACATCTAAATTTTCTTGTGATAAAACATTACCAGATTTTGAACGTAAATATATACGTAAATCCCCACCCCAAATACTTTCTGATTGGGTATCAGCTTTACACAACCTTGTCCCATATGGTTCTATTCCTAAATCTTCCATCTGTTTTTCACCAACAAGACTTCCTAAACGGAACGTTGCAAAACATTGTTTCGTTATTTTGTCTTCAAAATTCATCCAACTACTCCCAAGTCGAAACGAATCACCACTTCCCACAATAGCAACAAGTATTATTGATATTACTCCACTTATTAACATAACTACACATGGATAATGCACAACGGTACGTGTAAAACATGATATTTTTTTTTGGTTCTTCCCATCTTTCACCACTGTTGCTTCTGGTATACTTCCTTTATTATTTTCCTCTTCCATTTTTTCTTAATGTAGCCTATTGCACTAAATTTTTTAATCTTATATCTGCCTCGGATATTTCAATTCAATCAGTTGATATCGATATGTATTGTCTTTATGCTGTACTCTGTTTGAGTTGTCAATGGCCAACGTACACAAAGAGAATTGTATATATATATATAACGAACTATTATTGATATTATAAACACACTGCTGCTCGCTGCTGGTGGACATAACCCACTTTAGAGCAAAAAAACAGAAAAAAAGCAAAAGGCCGGTAGGCAGTGCTACTGTAATGCTACCCTCTAAACCGTGTCAAAAATGTACACTTAACACTATTTATATTAATATTATTCACGATGGGGGAAATATTCATCATTTTTTCTATATTTTCGGATATTTGCTATTTTTTCACAAATATATGAAAAATAAAATTGGCATTTTAGAAAACGATATGTATACATATTTCCCGTAGTTCTAGTAGTGAATAGTGTTATTTTGTTATTTTGTTAAGTACATTTTTGACACGGTTTGTAGTTTGTACAGAATGGCAATTCCATACTGCTTATTAATACTATTTGTATGCTATACGGAAACAAAACTAAATTTACTACTTAGTATATAAAAATTGATACTTATTGTTTAATTTATATACCTATATCTACCAATATATATATATATATTTAGGTAAAAAATATATCTTTACTATACAAGAAATTGTACTTATAAAAATCATAAAATCCCACGAAATCCTTATTTCATGGTTCAAGAATTGGTATAATTATTAGGTAAAAATATAGGTGATGACTATACATTAAATTTAAATTTAAATTATACTCACAGTGTCATCTGTTTTCGTGCCTGTTTCTACGATGAAGAGTCCACTTGAGAATAGATAAAAATCTTTCCCTTCTTTCAGATCGACGTAAACGCGATCTTTTACACGAACCAATAGTAAATGGTTCGATATTCCATCTCCATCTAACTTTTTTCATATATTTTGACCCATACAATGATTTCAAAACTGCATCAAACGGCACAGGTACTTTCACTGGGACACCATGCCATGTAAATGGCTTAAAATTGCCGTTGAAATTTGTATAACATTTATTGAATTTGGTTGAAGGTGTCCAAAGGCCTGTAATATATTGGTCATTCTTTACAACAGCTCCAAACAAGTCAACTTTGATGTTGTATTTAATCCATGATGTCTCGAAGCCTTCTATTTTTCGTATAGACGGTTTTGGAAAACTTCTTTTTGCACCTGGAAAGTACCATTTAAAACGAAAACCAGACTTTTTCAATTCAGCAGATATTTTGTCATAGTTGTGTTGGTACCATTTAGCTGGTAATGCAAAATCAACGTCATCCCCAAACGTTGTACAATACCGTACCAAACCTAATAATGTTCCACCATGGATAAAAGCTGGAGCTTTTAATTTATTCATCACCAGCGCAAAATCCCGCATGGCTTTCCACATATTACTATTAGGATTATGACGTTTATTATTGTTTGCATCTGTACAAGATGCTACGACAGCAGCTTCTTCTTTGTTCACCTTTGTATTTAATTGGTTTTCTTTTTTTATCAGGACTGCTTTATAATTACTCAATGAAATATTTAAATTCGTTAAATTACCTATTATTGCGTTATTTGTTGATGGAATGAGAGATTGCAGCTCATTCCCAGCATATGGTGCCCGATACCATATCTGTCGACCAATCCAAATCCCTGCCATCCCAAATACAATAGCAACAATCATAATATGTTGTAATTTAAAATTACCAAGCTCGTTCTTTGATTGGTGAGGAGATACTAAATAATCTTCCTCATCATCGTCTAAATTGTTTTCACCCTCCTCCATGTTATTATGAATTTTTTTATTATTATTATTATGTATGGTGTTGGTATATAATTCATTCCTCTATTGCAAGTAATGAAGTTAGAAACTGTGGCTATTATGTGTGTGTGTGTGTGTGTGTGTGTTGAAAGAAAATATTATTATTATCAGGAGGAAGAAAATTAGTTTGGTGCTATGCTATATCTACCTATATATATTTAGGTAAAAAATATATCTTTACTATACATTAAATTGTACTTATAAAAATCATAGAATTCCACGAAATCCTTATTTCATGGTTCAAGAATTGGTATAGTTATTAGGTAAAAATATAGGTGACTACTATACATTAAATTATACTCACAGTGTAAAATCCTTAATCGTGGTGTTTATGAAAAAACTTATGGAACACGTGCAATGAAAGTGCAGGATACACTGGGCCATTATGTCAGTTATGCAAAATAGGATATGGCAAGAGTGGTGGCAAATGTATACCTTGTGATGACGACGGTTTGCAAACATATATCATAGCCATATTTATCGTGTTCTGTGTATCTTTAATGCTTCTGTTATATCTTCGACGATATTTGAGGCGTTATCGACATTTGTTAGCGGCTTGGAAAGAAGTGGTAAATATATTGAAAATCAACATTGATTCCATGCAAATAAATGCTGCTATAGAATCAACTATGCTCATTTCCTGGCCAAGAATCTATTTTGACTTTTTAAGCTTTTTTTTTATACTAGATATGGATATATTTTCTGCAATGCCATGTCTTGATGGTATCAATTTCATAACAAAATTCATAGGAATGTCAATGCTGCCGATTGTAGTATGTTTGATCGGGAGCTTAGAACTTATACTTGGTTTCAGAAGTAATAAAACTCGGTTAAAAAATATTTCAAATGAGCATATGGAAAATGAAGTTGAAATTGCTGCAAAAGAAATTTTTGTGATGATTGATGCTGACCATAGTAATACGGCAGACAACGATGAGGTTAACGATTTCCTACATTGTATAGGCGAGCCTAAAGTAGATGATATAAGCGAAATGAACCAATCCCAATTTATTGAAATGGCAGTCAATATGAACAAAGGGAAACAAATATTAAAATGGTGGTGGGATCAACGAGTCATATCACAGTCATTAAATACTTCAGTGCAACTTCTTTTGATAATTTACACGCCTGTGACAAAAAAACTTTTTCAATTTTTCAATTGCTACAGAATTACGGATGAATTGATTTATTTAAGAGCAGATTTTTCAATTGAATGTTACAAGTCAGAATGGAATATTTCTTTACTTTACGTCTTGTTTGTGACAATTATATATGCATTATGTTTTCCCGCAACCCTGTTCTATTACCTGTTCAAAAATAGAAAAGACTTGTACGCGCCTAGAATCCAAGCTCGTATGGGATTTTTATATTCTGGTTATCGTCCAGGGACAGAATTTTGGGAATTACATGAACTGGCCCGGAAAACAATGCTAACTGGGATCACGGTATATATCCAATCTCCAATATTTAAATTGGTATTTGCTCTAATTGTTTGTAATATTTCACTTATAAATATTAATTATTTTCAACCCCACAAAAATCGTACTGTATTTTGGATAGCGCAGATGGCATTTTTAGGAGCCAATTTAAAATACGTTGCTGTGTTTGTACGTAATTATCCTTTAGTTGGAGAATTTTTGATCGCAACTGACATAATACTATTGCTTGTTAGTATAATCGGTTGTATTTATGCCATTCAGACCTTGCGAAATAAGATGAAGACAATTGAAAGAGAACGGAAAGCCAGCAAAATGCTAGAGTAAATTTTGAAGACATTATCTTTAATCGGTAAGAGAAAAAAATAGAAAATATTTTTAATTAAGAGAATTTTTTATATATTTTTAAAAAATTTTAAGAAAATGAAAAATTGTATGCATATATATATTTTTTTAAATATACTTTCGTACTTTACTCTCTGTACACACACATCATTTATGTACGTTTTCTTCTTTAATTTTTTTTGAATTTAATCACAAAAGTTATATTTTAATTTTCCCCTGCTGCATACAATCTCGTAAGCTTTATATTATTATACACACAATTAATTATTATTTCAAAACACACTCACTTTTCTGTACTTATATAAAAGTGAAGGGTTCTCATTCCTCTTTTTCAATTTGCTCAACATATTGATTGATTTCTACTGATACTTTTTCAACATTATATTTAGTTCTCATTAACAAGGTGTACAAATCATTTTGAACAAAATAACATCGATCTTTATAATGATCAAATGTAATTGGTGACATTAATGATATTACAGATGAAAATTTCTTTTTAATATTATTTAATTTCAATGTTCGTAATATAACATCTTCATCATCATCTCTTAACATATTATTATAATCATTATTATTTGCATGAACTTTTCTTTTTTTTGGATTGGCACAAATTAAAATTGTATGTAATTGACCTGCTTTTAATTGATTAATCACAACTAACATATCTTCGTCATCATCTGTTTTAGGATCGATTATTCCAATTCCTTTCCAATCTATGTATCTCCCTAGGCTACCTTTAATTTTACCTTTTGTTTTAATTTTACGTAATACTTCAGAATTTTTACCATTCCAACCAAGTTTTGGAGCTAATTTTACAGCATGTTTTCTATTTTTTACAATTATTAATAATGTTGAACGGTCACGTTGGTTTGTTGTATATTTTTTACGAACTTCATTTACTTTTTCCAATAAATAAGCATCTCTTACATTTGGATCCATAAATAATTTTGTTTCATGTCTTATATTTTTTTCCATTATATTGAAAAGTACTGATATTTTTTTTGGTGTTTTATTATTATTATTATTATTAGCAGAAGAAGATGAGGAGGAGGATACAATTATTTTTTGATGTGAATATAATTTTCTTCGTTTCTCATGAGTAATAGATGTATTATCGTCACTATTACCAAATTGTTTTTCTTTTTTTAACAATCGTTTTCTCGTTTTTTTTCTAACAGCATTGACACTTCGTTTTTTTGCTGCGAGGGATGAGTTGGATGGCATGATTGGTTGGTCGTTTGTTTCAGCCGCTAGCAAAAGGAATGTATGTAATATAATAGATAGCTTAAATATAATATAAATGTACCTTGCAATTCTTGACAGTAGGAGGTACTAAAAAAAAAAAAAACAAAAGCAATATTATTGGTTTCCGAAGTTGTTATTAACAGCCACAGTTGTTCGTAAAATAAATATTACCATAAAAAAGCAACATATACAATTCTATATCTAATAACAAGTACGTTGTTGTTGTACCCCATCTTCTGTCTCTCTGCCTCTCACAGTATCTATCCTAAATATATATACATTCTTACCACAAAAACAACCCGTCAAACCATCAAACCACATCATCACCAAAAAATTACTTTCCATTTCATCTCACTCAAAAATTTCCATTATTTGTTTTGTATGAGGGAGGTAATGGGAAGTAATTTAGCTTGCTAAAAGGGTATATAGAGTACAATTATTATATAGAATAAAAAATAATTTTCATAAATGAAAACAAAAATTAAACATAAGTTTTCCATTTTACAATTTAAATGGTTTTAATTGATGATTTTCGGAATGATTTTGCCAAAGATGATAATTATTGAGGTTTTAATTTTAAAGATAATTTATCCTCGTAATGTATTATACTATTCACTTGTTAATTATTTAAAAATATTCATATATTACATATTTACCTTAAATTAATTTGGGTCTTTTCGCGCATTTCGATTCTTCCTCACCATAAATTGTATTTAAATACATGTATATATGAAATACATTTGGGAGTGATGCCCGTATGGATAGTAAAAAGCAGAGAAAAGTGTTGTAACAAAAGATCAATCGGATAATATATAGATTAACTAGGTTGTTAGTATCAATAAGAGCATCATTGCCTCGGAAACTCCTGTATCAATTATGTCATCGACAAGAAGAAATTTACGTTTACGACGTGAATATTTATATCGTAAATCATTGGAAGGCAAAGAACGTGCATTGTATGATAGAAAAAAAAGAATACAAAAAGCATTAGCGGAAGGAAAAGCAATACCAACGGAATTAAGAGATGATGCACAAAAATTAAAAGCATCCTTGGATGCGGATGATGACGTGACGGAAAATTTAAAAACGCACATTGATGATGAATATGCAAAAGCTGGTATCATCGATCCAAAAATATGCGTCACTACCTCACGAAGTCCAAGTTCACGTCTAAAAGCATTTGCAAAAGAAGTACGTTTAATATTTCCAAATTCACAACGAATTAATCGTGGTAATACACAAGTAGGTGAATTAGTTGAAGTATGTCGAAATAATGATTTTACTGATATAGTAGTCGTACAAGAACATCGTGGAGAACCGGATGGTTTAATAGTTAGTCATTTGCCATTTGGCCCAACATGTTATTTTTCATTAGCAAATACAGTGATGCGCCATGATATTGAAGGTTGTGGCACGATTTCAGAAGCATATCCACATTTAATTTTTGATAATTTTAAATCTAAAATTGGGGAACGTATAATGAATATATTGAAATATTTATTCCCAGTACCAAAAGATGATAGTAAACGTGTAATGACATTTAGAAACGAAAACGATTTCATCTCTTTTCGTCATCATAATTATACAAAAGTAGATGGACATAAAGATATTGAATTGGAAGAAGCTGGTCCACGTTTTGAATTACGACCATATGAAGTACGTTTAGGTACATTAGATCAAAACCGTGCTGAAAAAGAATGGGTCTTCCGACCATATATGAATACGGCAAAGAAGAGAACCAGTTTGTAGTAGTACTGATAAAAAACATTTTTTTTAAAAAAAATTATAAAGAACCAAAAAGAATTTATATATGTGACACACGTAGATATATTTCATAAAATTTTTACTTCTCGTAATAACACTCCCAGATGTATATAATTTCTCTCATCTCGCACTATGCCATGTATGCACTGGATATGTGATTGTGTATGATAAAGCCTCTTGATGGCTCTTGGATATTCCAACAATCGTCCTTTATATGTATAACAAGCCCTTTCCAAACATAAACATACCTAATACTCGTAGAAAAAACAAACATAAATAGAAATATACAAAACTATATACATACATATCCACATTTCAATACAAACAATAACAACATAACTATACTCAATTATACAAGATGAATAAAAGAAAATATTTTAATACATCTAATAGCAATAATAATAATAATAATAATAATAATAAGAATAATAATAATAATAATAATAATAATGGAAGCAATATAATAAATGCTTTATTACAATCACATTCAAAAAATAAAAAAAGAAGAAGGCGACGAAGGGAAAAAGGTAATAAGAATGATGAGGATAATAATAACAAAAAACCAATTGATTACATACGTCAACATATTAATAATATTAGTACACAAAAGATCAAGTTAAAAAGTATCACAGGAAAGTCTTCACAGTCAGATGTAAAAAAAGATGAAGATCACCATGAACAACATAATATTATATGTTTATTATTTATTATCATTGATACATTACCATATGAAAATATATGGAAAAAATGGATTGAAAGTAATAATAATAATAATAATAATGGTGGAAAGTATAATACTACTACCACATCATCATCATCATCAAATACTAATACCACTAATAGTACGAATACAAAGAAACAAACAACTGTTAAAGTATTTATACATGCTAAAAATCCAGATCAAGTAAAAAGTTCATGGGTACGAAAATTTTTAATTGAAAAATCATTTTGTCCAGCATGGGGTTCTGTTGAATTGACGAAAGCAATGGTTGAATTAGCTCGTGTTGCATTATTAAATACAAAAGATGCAGCTGAAAATAAGAATAACAATATAAGATTGTTATATGCATCAGAAAGTTGCGTACCTATATGTACATTATCAGATGCAAGTATACGCTTATTTTCTAATAATAAAAGTTGGTTAAAAGTAAAATTTAAACCTAGGAATGGATATAATGGTTCTTCGCAATGGGTACCGATTGAAAATGGTGGTGTCATCCCACCAGAATGTGTATGTAAAGCAGATCAATGGGTTGCAATTAATAGAAATCATGCAAAAATAATATTGAATAGTTATGATTATATACAAGGTTTAAAATCAACAATTGATTTTTGGCCATCGTTTCGAAAAGGATGTGCTTCAGATGAAATGTATTTTCCAACTTTATTATCATGTTGTGGTTTATTACCAAATCGAAGAAATTATATGAATTATATAATGTCTTCTGATGGGAATGATAATAATAATAGTGGTAGTAGTAGTAATAGTGATGGAACAAAAGCTGTAACATCAACAACTAATATACCATCCTTATTATATAATGAAATAGATATGAAACAACGATTAACATATGTAGTTTGGAATTATGCTGATTATGGTAATTATGATGATAAAAATTCATTATGCGATCGTCCAGAAACGTTTCAAACGTTTAATAAAGAATTAGTAAAGAATGGATTGAAAGAAGGTTGTATTTTTATACGTAAAATGAAAGATACCAATTTAAATGTAGATACATGGTTAGGTATGGTATCATAAAATGTACATATAATATATACGAGTCATACATGACATACGAGAAGTGTGTCCAAGTTTAAGAGAGAGAGATAAAAAAATAACAAAAGACGCACACATATATAAATTTGTTTTTAATAAGAGAATTTTTTATATATATATTTGTTTTTTTATTAATATAAAAGGAGCAAAAACCTCAAATGTATGTATCATATTTATTTTATTAATATTTTTATAATATGAAAAAATACTAAATTATATTTTATAATGAATATTGTGTACCTGGTACAAACACACGCTACTTTACACCCCTGCCTCTTGCCGAATCACCTCTCTCTATTACCAACACACATGAAAAAGACGGAGATGTATCTCAAATATCACATCAAAAACCATCAAAAATCTTTTTATATTATATAAAATTTTTTTAAACAACTGCTTCTTGTTTTGTTGACTTTTCATTTTCATCACCATCTTCTTCTCCTTCATACCAACCAATACCCATATGTGGTTTCCATCCTTTTTTTAATTGATCATAAAACTGCAAGATAGTTTCTTGTTTATATAAATGTTTACGCACATGACGAGCAGTTAATAATTGCTTTTGCACAGCTTCAGGAGTAACATTCTGTTTGTACAATAACCAACAAAATGCAACAGCTGCAGCACGCCCATGCCCCCCTTTACAATGGCAATATACTTTTCCTAATCCATTACTATCATGATCATATAAGAAAATAACTGCTTCTTTCAAATCACCAAGTGTTGGTTCTTCATGATCTATTACTGGTAAACGTAAATAATTCATTCCTAAACGCTCATATGCTTCTACCGGTCCAGCATATTCATCTTGCAAACTAATTACACCGCGTACACCTGATTTATATAATTCTGTTACATGTGAAAAAAACCATCCTTCAAAAGGCACGGCACCTAATATTAGAAAATCATCAATACGACTCCAATAATCACCTTTTTTTAAATATTTTCGTGTAAAATAATTAATAGGCCATGTTAAAGGAAAATAAAATCTAGTCAACACTTGCGTAGCATTACGACTAAAAAATTTCTTTTGCAAAAGGGCATATCCAACACAAAATAAAGACGTTGCTGATACAATAAAAATGGTTGGCCATGAATCACTTAAAGTTTTTAACATGATAAAATTTTCAGATGCAAAGGAGCCGGTGTTTTTCAATTCTTTACCTTCGTTACTCATATGTGTATAATATAATATATATATACACACACACACACTTGTTAATGTTTTCCAATATATATAAATGTCTATAGATATATCGTATAATAATTCTCAATTGTTTCAATTTATTATATTATTATTACTACTACTAGTTTTACAGTATCCTCTTCACACACTTGGTAATGTTTTCCAATATATAGATATATGTCTATTGTCTATCGACGAAGGACGAAGAGGGTGGATATAGCACTATAGTATAGGAATAGTATACTAGCATTGATGAAACCCTAATCAGGACACTATGTCATGCTGTGCAAAGGTTATCCAATTTATAAGTTGTTGTACACATGTTGAATACATACATGAAGACGACTGACGACAGCTCACATATGGTATGCATTATTTTTACACCATTTATGATGTATGTTTCCGAACATATCTGCTTGTAATCTGTAATCATAATGTCTGCCAAATGAGATGGTGCTGCATCTCTGCTAAACCATTGTGGCACTAGCTCAATGTTATGGTTGAGACAAATCGATGTGATCTGTTTCAACAATTTGTTGAATCTGCTAACATCACGTTCTCCACACACATTTTGAAAACGTTCTAGTGCATGGCCAGATTTAGTTGCAACTATTGCAGAAATCAGTTTTTTAAATTTCTGAAGTAAGGGGAAATTCCCCCTAACCAAGCTTTTATTTCCTGTATTGTTACCACCATGACTTATGCAAGGACTTGATGTTAAACTGCTGAAATTGCCCTGTGTCTTTAATGTTTGTAGCACTTTGTAATTTGTTGCACAACAATCATGGTGTGCAACAAAGTACATTCTCTGGCTTTACATTGTAAACAATGCAAAGGCACTTTATCTCTCCTGCCAAACAATTTCCATCAACAGAACATTTGATTATGAAAAACAGTAACAAACAAAAATTACATTATGAAAAAATAAGAAACAATGGATGATAAAGGTAATAATGGTGATAAAGATTTGTGTTATAAAGATATGAACAGAATATTGTGCTTATTAAAATTACATGTGTTTGATTATCATGAAATTTTAACACCCATTACTTCATATAAATACAAAAAGCGTAATGGTATTGTATGGCATCCCTGCATTATAAATTATGGTTTATTATTAATTGAAGCAGCTATGATAATAATGAATTTGGTAAAATACAATGGCCCAATGAAAGGGTGGGAAAGTGACAGCATGTATGTTATATATGCGAATAGCAAAAGCGATAAACAAGGCAATGATCGATCGCCGAAACATCTGTATACCAATTTGAATGAACCTCACTTGAATTTGCTGTTTGTTTTTGCACTTTACTTGCTTAGTAGTGATTTCAATGGTACTGGTTCAATATTTAGCGACACAGCAGCAATGGGAGATAGTTGAGACCATATGGATTTACAAGCGTATGGTCTGCTAATGGATATATTAAGGCTCGTCTTTCCTCTTCCATATCTTTTTCCAATTGTTTCTTTTCAGATTCTAGATCATTGTATTTGCGTTGTAATATACTACTCGTTATTCTTAAATCCTGTAATGCTTGTTCCATTTTATATATAAAATATGATATTTATACATTTTATTCACAGAATAATCTGTAGATATGGGTGTTATTTCATGGTATTTTCTTTTGACAATTAATTTTATACTTTAAGGAATCTACATAGACTCCATTAAAGTAACCCTTTATATTAGGATAACATCGGTCACATTCCATTTTCACCTTAATATATCCATTAGCAGACCATACGCTTGTAAATCCATATGGTCTCAATGTTAATGCACCCAAAAACTGTTAAATTTTGGTACAGTAGTGCAGTATATACTTCATCAAATATTTTCTCCACGTAAATAAATAAATAATACATTATTTTTAAAAATAAATAACTAATATTAACCACTTTCGACAACCACAACCATATAGAACTGACAATTCCAACGTATATATATCGACCTATACATAAAAGATATCCATTCAGTATATCATTCTTATTGTACGATACATATAAATAGATCATTTCTGTAGAACGTTTACGTTTGTGGCGTAGTACCAGGTAATATATTATTGTACGGTAGATCGGGAATAGCTTTTCATCAAAAAATAGCTATATTCAACTTATTTATTGTAGATCTCTCTTTTGAACTATTTAACAACTGTTGTATTTCAAACGAAAGAAATGAAGAAACCTCAATTACGAAATGCAACTGTTCTACAACGTGTAGTAGTACAGAAAAAAGAAATTCGTATTGAAATGCCATCACAAAAGGTTGTCGCGAAAGTGGATAAGAAATTATTGGAAACGAAAAATAAACAAATAGCATCAGCACGTCGTATTCAACAGTTTTGGAGGGATGGAAGGAATCGACTGAAATGGAAAAATACGGCTGAAGGGTTGAGAAATAAACAAAAGGAAAACTTTGGAAATGGTGTGTTGGTAGTGATGTTCGTGCTGCAAGTAGCGGCAGGGCTTATTAGATGGTATACAGGTATTTATTTAATTTTTCTTGTTATGGTAGTGAATTTTTATCTATTAATGCTTGTATGGGCAAGTACGTTACCATTAAAATCAACATGGCAATTAAAAATTGGTAATGCTCTTCCACCGTTTTTAGGGATTATGGATAAATTGATCCATATCGATTTGCTTTCAATTCATGGATGGTTTGGATTATTTTTCTTCGTTGTCATAATCGTGCTTTTTTATCGTCTTTTCATATCAATGACAACGACGTTGAAACATACATATGCGGCAGATATTCATGGACTTTCGGCACGTTTGAGTACAAAAATCATCGCAGGGTTACCTATTTTATGCTATTTGGGAATGAATATAATTTCATCTCAATTTGCAAGAAAATATATTAAGGATGATTTGTGTCATTATGTACCGGGAGCATATTGGGATAAGAATTACACTTCCCGTACTAGTATGGTGAATGGACGATGGATGAATTGTACCGACAGCAAACAACTCGATCGTTACTATCCAGATACACCAAAAACAGTAAACGAAGTGATGATGGAGCAAGAAATGAATGCGTATGTTGCAAATATATTGAAATACAATGTTTTCCTTCTCCAAATGGTTGAATTGACCATCCTCCTCATGACCTCACAAGTCTTGCTACGAGTTTGTCGTTTAACCGTAAATGATATACTATCTTTACGTGTATCAGGGTGGGAACTTTCACTATCGATAGTAACTCTTATTCGTGTAGCATCCATTATGGTTCAGGGTGGATTGAACTTGGAAATGTTTAAATTTTCAGATTATTTGAATATTTTTTGGGGTTTGCTTTATTTCATAGGTATCCTCTACATAGTTGCTATTGCCATCATCATCAAACTCGTTCGCGATGCTGCGGCTGTGATTCACTTGGAAAAAAATCCAAAAGCAAAACAATTACGTTCGAAATCTGTAGAAATTATACACAAACGTCGTCCACGACAGAGTGTCATACAAAGGCAGAAAATAGAAGATATTGTGTGAACGGAGCGACGTACCAGAATGGTTCATGTAAACTTAAATTATTCTTATTTTAATAATTAAAATTCTATTATCAGGTATAGCATAGATACACTGACAATGTATCATTTGCTTGTATTTTCAATCGATGGTCATACAATTTTACGAATAAATATCCCTTTATGTATTTTTCAACTTGTTTGTATACTCCTTCCACCCTATATGATTTGTGTATCGGTACGATATGAATGGCTAGGTTGATAGATTGAATGTATTGTATCATCATATTACCCATGGTTTGATTTAGATATTTAGTGTACATGTAATAATGAATACCGCATATGTCATATATATATTGTAGGCTGTTGTATACATTGTTCGATAAGGTATTTTCGTTGAGAGATACCCGATGTAGTCTCGGGATACCAACCCTTCTTGATAGGTCATGTGTACTTATTACTATACAATTTGACATCATTAACTTTTCACTCATCTACTTCCAACACTTTTAAAAAAATAGCAGGTACATAGCATTATACAATTATAATATCACGGAGGAAATATTCTGTTGTAGTGCATACCTGGTACATAGCATTACTCTGAGCGACTCGACTAGCATATTTATATTACAAAGGAGCAACAAACCTGGCAAAGGAGGCACCACCAAACATAAATAAAACAACTTCAATTCTATCAACAATATCTTTTATATATATATGTGATTTTGTATCCAAAGAACCATCTTGCAAATTGTATATGTATATATATATATGCCATTTAGAATTATTATCAATATAAATAAAGGATAGGGTACAAACTATATGTACACGTTTTAAACCATTAACATGACTGATGATACAACGCAAATGAATTTGCAATGGCTTCAATCAACCAGAAATGAAGATCCAGTTGATTATAGCATTGCTTGTAAATTCAAAAAACCTATTTATTTAACGCCAAACAAGATTGATACTTGGGATAGATCATACCTTGAACGAAAAAAAGAAATTGGACAAGAGGAATTTACGTTATCTGATGGACGTACAATGTGTTATTCGATACAAGGTTCTGGACCAGTGAATATTTTATGTTTTCATGGCGGTGGCGAAAGCAAACAACATTTTCTTTTAAAGAAGAATGTACCAAATTGTCGTTTAATTGCAGTGGACAGAGCAGGTTGTGGACGTTCCTCAAAAATTCCAGAACCTGCATTTGATTTTACGTTTGAAAATGTTGTGAATGGATTAAAAGAGCTTTTAGATCATTTACAAATTAGTACATTTATTGCTGTTGGGCATAGTG